>Ga0187816_10000023_pt1 | contig 34476 bp, 30 predicted proteins | sample NC_wetland_sal_i_16_FD_132960 | JGI IMG/M metagenome (GOLD analysis project Ga0187816, IMG submission 132960) | Wetland sediment microbial communities from Neuse River Estuary, North Carolina, USA - SO4_1 | ecosystem: Environmental > Aquatic > Freshwater > Wetlands > Sediment | place: USA... | reverse complement strand
GAAGGGAAGTTGGAGAACAACAGCGAATATTTGTTGATCATCAAGACGAGTGAGGAGCGGCTGGGAGAATTGCAGAAGGAAGTGCTGAGATTGCATTCGTACGACACGCCGGAGTTTGTGGTGATGCCGATTGTCGCGGGGTCGGAAGAGTATTTGGCGTGGTTGGGCGAGAGCGTGGATGGGAAATGAGGGAAGAAGGCGGGCCGTACAGAGACAAATGCAAGAAGGCGCCATGAAGCCGCCCCCATCAAGAGCGGCGATGCGTGGCGAGAGATAGGGCGGCGTGTTGTTGAGTTGGCGGACCGCCTCAGAAGGCGTTCCTACAAGAGAAAGCGAAGGCATTCAAGATCAGGGCATCCTGCGGACATGGGGCGCAGCAATGCTGTGCCCCTACGAGGAATAAGGTCGGAAGGCTGGGCTTAGACGTAGAGGAGGGCTTGGTCGATGTCGGCGATGATGTCTTCGACATCCTCGATGCCGACAGAGAGGCGGACCAGGCTGTCGGTGATGCCGATGCGGTCGCGGACTTCCCTAGGCATGGAGGCGTGCGTCATCTGGGCAGGAAGAGAAATCAGGGATTCCACGCCGCCGAGACTTTCCGCGAGGGCGCAAATCTTGACTTGGTTAAGGAAACGGCGCGCGGCCTCTTCGGTGCCGAGGTCGAAGGCGAGCATGGCGCCGGGGCCCTTCTGCTGTTTCCGAGCGAGATCGTGCTGTGGATGATTGACGAGGCCTGGATAGTAGACTTTGCGGATTTTGGGATGCGCGTCGAGATGTCGAGAAACAGCCAGGCCGTTGGCGTTGTGCTGGAGCATGCGGACAGCGAGAGTTTTGATGCCGCGAGAGGTCAGGAAGCAATCCATCGGTGCAAGACCGGCGCCAGCAGAACGCTGGATGAAATAGATTTTTTCAGCGTCTTCGGGGCGAGTGAGGACAACGGCCCCGCCGGTGGCGTCGCTGTGGCCATTGAGATATTTGGTGAGCGAGTGGACGACGATGTGAGCGCCGAGCTCTATGGGGCGCTGGAGATAGGGAGTGAGGAAGGTGTTGTCCACGACGAGTGTGGCATGGCGTTCATTGGCGAGCTTGGCCATGGCGGAGATATCGGTGATACGCATGGTGGGGTTGGTGGGGGTTTCGACGTAAATCATTTTCGTGTTCGGGCGGAACGCGCCGAGGACAATGGCGGGGTCGGTGGTGTCGACGAAAGAGAATTCGAGGCCAAAGTGAACGAGGAGTTGCGTGGTGAGGCGGTAGACCCCGCCGTAGACAGCTTCGGAGAGGATGATGTGGTCGCCGGGACGAAGGAGGCGAAAGACAGAATCGATGGCAGCCATGCCGGAGGTGAAGACGTAAGAGGAGAGGGCGCCCTCGAGCTTAGCGATCGTACGTTCGAGAGCTTTCCGGTTGGGGTGATTCGTGCGGGCATAGTCATACCCGCCCTTCGGTTTCCCGAGTTCCTCGTATACGTAGGTGGAAGTTTGATAGATGGGCGCGACCACTGCGCCGGTGGTGGGATCGGGTTCCTGGCCTACATGAATCGCATTTGTTGCAAATCCCATTCGCGTCTCTCCTTGTGTGCGTGCGCCTGAACGAGCGGAGGGCCGAAGCGGGCCGTCCCTTTTCTGTTGACCCCTGTTGGATCCAGCCGGAAGAGTGGGCGAGCGGAAGAGGCAGGCCCAGCATAAGCGAGCAAAGTGAAAGCGAGGGGCGGTTCTGCCACTGGCTCGCGAACTCTTGAGACATGAAAAAGTTACAAGAGGCGGAGCAACGAGTCAAATGCCGAGCGGTCTTGACGTTTGCAATTCTTCCGGCGAGGATGAAAGGTGTCGACCATGAGAGCAAAGCGGCGGCAAGTGTGGACGATGGTACTGCTGGGAGTGCTGGTGACTTCGACGTGTATTTGGGCGCAGCAGCAACAGGCGGCACCTCCTCCGCAGAAGGACCAAGGGCCCTCGCCAGCGAACCGAATCACAATTGAGGTGACGGGCGGCGATGCGAACAAGCCGGTGGAAAATGCCAGCGTGTACGTGAAGACAATCGAACAACACTTGATCAAGGACAAAAAGTTTGAAGTGAACGTGAAAACCAACCAGCAGGGAGTGGCGCACGTGCCGGATGCGCCGATGGGAAGAGTACTCATTCAGGTGGTCGCGGATGGCTGGAAGTCGTACGGGCATTGGTATGACATCACCGAGCCGAAGCAAGTGGTGAAGATTCACTTGGAACGGCCACCGAAGTGGTATTAGAGATGCGTGGATGAGAAAGAGGCGCGTGGCCAAGAGGCTGTTCGCATTGGACGCAAAATTTCCAAGAAGAATGGCAACTAGGGAGCGAAGGAGCGAGGCGATTGCACAAAAATAGTGCAAACCGCATCATCGCATTGAAATTTGTGGAGTTAGAAGGAGATTTCCAGTTCTTTCCACAGGGTTTTCCACTTTCATGTGCAAAACTTAACATGCGAGAAATATTTTTTGTTGCGTAAGGGTACGAGCCGTGCAAGAAAGCAGTGCGCAACTCCTTCGACGCAATTTTTGACCCGGTGAATTCGCGGATGCTAGAGTGAGAAAGACGGAATCCATTCATGACTGAAAGTACCAGCGGACCTTTTTCCCTCGTCCAGATGTTTTGGGGCAACCTGGCGGCGCGGCCGCTGCGTTGTTTCCTGAGCATTCTGGCCATTGCGATTCAAGTGGTGTTGGTTCTGATGATTGTGGGACTGACGTCAGGCGTGATTGCGGAGTGGGGGAGGAGGCAGGAGGGAGTTGGGGCGGATATTCTGGTGCAGCCGCCGAACGCTTCTATTTTCTTTGCGTTTTCGAGCGCGGTGATGCAGGAGTCCCTGGGAGACCAGATCGAGAAGTTGCCCGGAGTGGACGAAGTGGCCCCGACGCTGATTCTGAGCGATCCGAAGACATTTATGATTGTTTATGGGATTGACTACAAGCGATTCAACGCGCTGAGCCAGGGATTTATGTTCCGGGCTGGGCGGCCGTTCGAGGCGCCGGACGAGGCCATAGCAGATGACATCGTGGCGCAAACGCGACACTTGAAAGTGGGAGCCACGGTGACGCTGGTGAATCATCCGTTCCGGGTCTGCGGAATTGTGGCGCACGGGAAGGGCGCGCGGTTTTTTATACCGCTGAAGACGGGACAGGACCTCGTGGGAGCGGACAAGAAAGTGTCCATGTTCTATGTGAGAAGCAAGGGAGACACCGAGGGGACGCGGGCCGAAATCCTACAGTTGGACCCGCAGAATCGTGTGCGATCGATGTCCGAGTATGTGACGCTGATGAGTTCGTCGAACCTGCCGGAACTGAAGCCGTTCATTCGAACGATGGTGGGACTCGGGATCGTGATCAGTTTCCTGGTGGTACTGATGAATATGCACACGATGGTGATGGAGCGAACGCGGGAAATCGGAATCCTGAAGGCGCTGGGATTCACTCGGCTGGATGTCGTGAAAATGCTGCTAGGGGAAACGGCGGCGCTGACGATCGTGGGAAGTCTGGCAGGGATAGGGATCACGTTTCTGACGCAGGCGATTCTGAAAGAGACGACTCCTTCGCTGTCGATCCTGCTGACGCCGGGCTGGGTGGTTGGGTCGATCGGACTGGCGCTGCTGGGTGCAGCGCTGGGAGCGACCGTGCCTGCGGTGAGAGCGTCGAGCTTCGATCCCGTGGAAGCACTGGCTTACGAGTAGGCCTTCCTGCAATTTCCTTGCTTTTTTCCTCAGGCGGGGCGTTGCGCAAGCGTAATGAAACTGATATGAGAGAACCAGAATTCCGGCGGTCCCTCCCGCCGGCGTAATGGGTGTACAAGAAACCAAGGAGAAACTCATGAAGCGGATGAGATGGGTATTGCTGTTGGTGATGGCGGGATTTGCCTCCTCCGCACGAGCGCAGATGGGTATGGACTTGTTCAAGAGGCCTTCGTTCACGAAGGTGTTCCATCCCGTGGTTGGACAGGGAGCGGCATACGAAACGACAAGCAAGGCGGGAGCGGATACAAGAAACCAAACAATGGAGATGGGCATTGTCGGCAAGGTAAGCGTTGATGGGAAAGACGGCTACTGGATGCAGGTTGTGATGCATGACGCGAAAGGCCAGGAGATGGTCAGCAAGGCGCTGATCACGCCCGGTGATGTTCAGGTGCACAGGACGATCGTGCAGATGGCGGGGCGTCCGGCGATGGAGATGCCGATCAACCCTAGCGCCGTGAACAGGGAGAAAATGGAAGAAACAACGCAGGACTGGCACTCTGTGGGCACGGAAACGATCACCGTGCCAGCAGGGACGTTCAGTTGCGAGCACTGGAAAAATGACAAGACAGGCGCCGAAGTATGGGCGAGCGACAAGGTCAGTCCGTTTGGGATGGTGAAAGAAGTGAGCAAGGACCACTCGATGGTGCTGGCAAAAGTTTTGAGCGACTACCCGGACCGCATTACAGGGCCGGTACAGAAATTTGATCCGCAGATGATGATGCAGCAGATGCAGCCACAAATGCAGCAGAAGCAGCAGCCGAAACCGTAGAGGATTCCGGCGGAGCAGGCGGGGAAGGAACTCAAGCGCGGGCGGGATTGCGGGAGCGTCCCGCCCGTGTCTTTTTGGCAGGAGCGGCATCGAAGGAGGAAAGGGAAAAAGGGACATGAGTGTGGACAAATATTTGCCGGCAAAGATCGTGGACCGTCGAGAGGTGGCGGAAGACCTGTTCGTGCTGCACGTGGAAGCGGGTGTGCCGCTTCCGTACCTGGCGGGACAGTACGCGACCTTGGGAGTGGAGATTGAAGGGAAGCGGATTGAGCGGCCTTATTCGCTGTGTTCGTCACCCTATGAAAGCAAGCTGGAGTTTTTCGTGGAACGTGTGCCCAGCGGCGAACTGACCCCGCTGCTGTATGCGATGGATCAGGGAGCGCCATTGCTGCTGCGGCGGTTTGCCAAGGGACGGTTCACGCTCGATTTGAAGAGCGGGCGGAAGAACCATCTGCTGCTAGCGACAGTGACGGGCGTGGCGCCCTATGTGAGCTATATCCGAACGGTGTACGCGGATTGGAAAAAGGGTGGAGGGCTGATGCCGGGAGAGCACCGGCTGTTTTGCATCCAGGGAGCAAGCCGCAGTTGGGAATTTGGGTACCGCGATGAACTGGAAAGAATTGAAGGGGAAGTGCCGTGGCTGAAGTACGTGCCGACGGTGAGCCGGCCATGGGAGGACGAGGGATGGAATGGAGAAAAAGGCCGGGTGGATGATTTGATCCGGAAGTACACGCACGTGTGGGGCTTGAAGCCGGAGGAAACGACGTCGTACCTGTGCGGACATCCGAGCATGTTGGAGAATGGACGAGACATTTTACTGCGGGCGGGTTGGAAGAAGGACGCAATACAGGATGAGGCGTACTTCCCGCTGGGAACCTAGGCGGCGGGTTGGGCGCTAGCGGCGTTGCGCCCCTACGCGAGCAAGAAAAGGCGCCCACCTCAGAAAACGGCCGCTACAAGACAGTACTTAGACACCCGGAGCAGCGTCTTCGAGGCGATCGGCTACGTCGGCAAGGGTTTCGACTGGCACAGTGACGTGAACCTTTTCATTGTCGGTGACGGCGTCAATGGATAGCTTGCCCTCCCGCATGGTGATACGGACATGATCTTCGGAGTCGCGGACGTCGACAAACTCGGCGTTTGGATATTTTTTAAGTTCTTTGGAAAGCTCGCGTAGCAAGGGCAGATAGGGCCGGACTTGAGCGGCAGCGTGTTGGAGATGCCGGCGCGGCACCAAGCGGAGGCCAGTGGATACGGTCGTGGCGGGCGCCCAGAAGTGAACGTGGGAGCCACCGGAGCGGTACTCGTCCACATCGACGTGCATGACACCTTCATGGAAGACGTAGACCCCGGCAACAGCTAAAGTGACGCCGAGCCCGAGAGCGGCTTTCGCAAGAATCAGCATGGGCGTATCTCCTAAAGTCTCTACAGTTCAGTCCGGAATATTCTTGGAATCGATCCAGATGCGAACGGTGTTTTCGTCGTCGTTAACGCTAACGAGTTCCGTGTCTCCATTGGAAGAGAGGGCGTGGAGAGCCGCCACGACATCGAGTTCGTCTTTGCCGGCGGAGAAAAGGGCGTCGACAACCTTCATGGGGACTTTAATCTCTACTTTGGATTCCTTGGCGGCTGAGGATTTGGCCGGGGCTTCTTTGCCGTCAGCGTCTTTGCCGTGCTTGGCGGCGGAATTCTTCTCCGTGACATGAATGTAGAGGTAGCCGGCACTCTTGGCGATGCGGACGTTGTCCTCATTGCTCTGCACGGTCACGTATTCGCCGTCCTTGGCGGTGCGCACGGCGTCCAGCATGGCGCGGAGGTCAACGTCGTTGAGGTGGGCGTTATCAATGTGGACTTTGCCGGCCTGGAGGTTCTGATGGTTGATGGTGGGAAGAACCTTGACGGCCAGTTCGACCGGGACGTTGACACGGACGGTCTCTCCCTTGTCGTCCTTGCTTTCCACGCGAACATGAATCCACTGGTCGGATTTGGAGGCGGTCTGCGCCAGAGCGGGAGGAGGGAGGAGAACGCAGGCAGAAAGGACAAGAGAGCCCGCAAAGCCGGGGAAACCCCGAGAAAAATGATTCATGGTGAAGCTCCTTTGGTAACAGGTACGACCGTGGCGGGGGAAAAGTTCCATGCGGGGCCGCCAAGATGCCTGCGCTATACACGAGGGTTCTTGCGGACATGGGGCGCAGCAGTGCTGCGCCCCTACCAATGAACTGGAGAGTAAGCGCTTCCTAATGAGGGATTGGCGGATGGCCAGAGACCGTAAAAGCAGCGGCAAGCCGCCGCACTCCAAAGGGGTTATCGGGCCAGCGTGACGCCGCCTAGTTCGATTTGGGGGAAGAGGGTTTCGGGGGAGACGGGAGAGAGAGGGAGTCCGTCGTCGATATCCTCTCCGCCGTTGCCGTGACGGTGGCGCAAGGCCGTGACGCCCATGCGGCAGAGGTCGAAGGCGCCATAGAGGATGTTGCCGCGGACGACGTCGCTCTTATAGAGGAGCACTTGAGTGCGGAAATAGCGAACGAGTTTGGAGCGCGGACGGATAGGGATGAGGGGGTTGGAACGAGTGTACTCGATAGCAGGGCGGTCGCAGTCCTTGAGTTGGACGACGGTAAGCATGCCATCGGTGCGCATTTCGTCCCCGGTGGAGTTGAACATGAGCTGGGGGACGTCGGGGCGAGGCAGGAGATGCACGGAATCGACGCAGCCGGAGAGAGTGAGATCCCGGACGAGCATGTTGGTGCCGTCATCGAGATTGCGATCGATATGGTGAATGAACTTGTGGTACCTGACGGAAAGAGCGGCACTGGATTCCCGCGTGTAGGCGGCCAGCCAGGCCTGCTGATCGAGCACGGTACGGGACTGGCTCCAGATGCGAAGGTGTTCGCGCCTGCCATAGCTATCAAAGCTTTTTTGCCACGTAAAATCCTGAGGCTGGCCGTTGAGGAGCTGATGAGAAACCGGCATGGTGGGATAGCTGGTGTAAGTCAGAAAGGCATTGAATTGCTTGAAGAAGGCAACAGTAGAATTGTGGTCGCCGGGCTTCCAGCCAGCCGCGGAGAAGGCGGACTGGAGCTGTTCCTGAGAACCGATGAAGAGGAGATTGACGACGTCGGCGTCTTTCCCGGAACGCGTCGTGGTGCGGTCCGGTACGTGATCGAGAAGCAGTTCGATATCCCCGCGTTCGTATTCGTCAAGCGCGAAGGAGACATGGGGCAGCGCGGGCTGATCGGCGACGTAAAGAGGAACATTCAACTGGAGACGAAGATCGGTGCCGGGAGGAAGGTAGATTTCGGGCTCGGGCAGGACTGAAAACATGCGATAGACGATAAGGCCCATGTCGCCGTAGGGATTGTAGGTGGGGAGGTGAATGAGGCCGCTGGTGATGCGACCCTGAGGTGTGTTGGTTGAACGGACGCCATGGATTATGCCATGGCGCGCCGTTTCACGGGCGTTATCGATTTCCACGACCTGCGCGGCGATCGGGAGGATCGTGCCTTCGGTGGTCACGAGGCGATTGAACTGAATTTCGAGCGAGGCCGTGTCATGAACGAAGCCAAGGCCCACTCTGCGGACGGAGATGATTTCGCCATCGACTTCAAGCCCGGCGGGGAACACCGGGGTATTGCTGCATTCCGGAGATTGGATCAGAACGGCGCGAATCGAGGCGCCGGGCTTGGAACTGTAAGATGCGACCGGGTCGAGAAGGCGGATCCAGAAGGATTTGCCGGCCGGGATGTACTCGCAATTCGCCGAGGCGCGCGAAGCCAAAGGTAAGGAGAGGAAGAAAACCAAGGCAGCACCGGGGAGCGCACGGCGCAAAGTACACTGTCCCCCGGGTAGGGCGCGGAGCGAAATCGTCCTAAACACTGGCCATCGATTCATGAACACTTATACCCTCAGCCGTCAACCTTGATCCTGGACAGTGTGCCTCTAACCGGTCCAGGAGTAATGCCTGATTTCTGTAAGACTTGCGAAAAGCGCAACTGGTACTGAGTACAGGAAGGACATTCCGCGTGCGCTGACAGTTGCACGGAAACCTGAAACGTCGGGAACACAGGGAGAAAAACCGGAGAAAAGGCTTATGGCGTCCGGCATCGTGGTTATTTAACTTCCCTGGCGGTGCCCATTTTGACGGTGCTGCCGTAGCGTTTGTAATTGGAATAGCGGATGGTCATGCGGATGTGGACGTCGCCACTGCGGAAATGAAGGTAGTCATCAGCACGGGTGTAGACCGGGAACCAGTAGCCCTGTTCGATGTTCTGGCGGTAGGTGCGGAAGCGGGGGAAGACGTTTTCGTTGCTTTTAGTGATGATGTCAGGGACGGCTTTGCCGTCGGTCATAACGATTTGAAAATCCTTGTCGTCGACCCAGACCCGGCCCTGGAAATAGCGCTGCTTCTTTTCGATGACTTTGGGGGCGACGTCAAAGACAAAACAGGAAAGCTCATCCACCTGCTGGTGGCCGACATAGGTGACGTTGTACTTGGGAAGTTCGGTTGTGGTCAGGACAAAGGGTTGGACGTTACGGACGTCATCGAGATCCTGTTCGCTGAGCATGATGCGCTGGAGGGTATTGGGAGGGGCAAAAGTAACCTTCTCAAAGCGCTTGCCTTCGGGAGTGAAGATAATATCGCTGGTCATGCGGTACTCGCCGTCTGGGCGATTGTCTTCGTCGAGGGTTTGGATGGAAAACGTCTGAGTGTAGGTGTAGTTGTCGCGCTCCAGCTTGAACTCGGCCTCGCGTTCGGCGAACCGCTTGACAATTTCCGCGGCAGGGACCGGAGGAGGCTCGTTGGTGATGGGGTTGTCACCAGGAGAGTGAATCCGCTGCGGAGGGGCATCCGAATGATAGGTCTGAGTCTGAGGCGGGGGAGGAGCCTGGGTGTGCGAAGCAGGAGGTGTGGAGAGAGGGCCCGGGTCCTGGGCAGAGGCGACGGAAAGAAATGCCCCTGCGAGAACGAAGGCAAAGCAGAGGTGAAGGAAATGAGTGGGTGAATTAGTCGACAAAGACACAGCATCCCTCTTCGTAAGAATGAGTGCACCCTAGACATATAGAGTCTAGCGCAAAGTATAGGGTTGCACGCAATGTTGGACGAATAGGGTGTTCGATGAAATTGCCAGGCGAAACGCGAGGAATAGGTAAGGCGGAGTGGGCGCTCCGCCCTTGCAAACTAAGCGCGGGCTGCGCTGGCTTTGCCGTGATCTTCGATATGGGCCTTGGCTGCTTCCGCAGCGTGGTGCAATGCGTGTTCATGGTGACCGCGGGCTAGGTGCGCATGATGCGCCGCCGTTTCGTATTTTCCTGCTTCATGGTGCTTTGCGGCTTCCCTGTGGTGCCGCGCCGCGTGTTCGTGATGCTCTGCTGCTTTATGATGGTGCTCTGCTGCCTTCATTGACATAGTTTTCCTCCCACCGGTTGCCACGATGGCAACCAAGTGAATCCGCAACTAGGAGTGAACTGTCACGCTCGACTATTGCCCAATTGTTACTCGCGAATAACAAAACGCATAAATGAGGAAGGCTGGTATTAACCGCCGTAAGAAAGCAGGCCAGTTTCCGGTTTCCGCGCCATTCGCCGTATTGGAGCGATCGAGAAGACGAATCTGCGAACCTAACTGCGAGCTTGTTGCTGCTTTTGCCACCGGACAATCTGGTCCCGCAGAGTATTGACGCTATTTACGATGGTGTCGCCCTCAATGGCTGCCAGGGTGTGAGGATAGAAGTGTTGGTCGTCTGGCGTAAGCAACACGCGAAAATCATTTCGCAGATCCGGCATTTCGGTTGAGTCGGTCTTCTGTCCCTGAAGCATGCGCTCTAGACCCAGCAGTGTTGTTTGGACGTCTGCGACGAATCGTTGAAGCTCGGGCGAGGCAGGGACAGCGCTCTTCGTTTCGCCTGCTTCCAGGGCCATGATCGCATGTGCGAAACGATGCGAACTTACCATCATCGAACGCACAGGTTCGATCTGCTTTGTCTCGGTGGTAGGTTCGGCCGCGAGCCGCTCAACAGAAGCTTCCAGATTGGAGCGTGCCATCCTGGCCGCCAGCCTCTCTCGGTCGGCCAAGGTTCCATCGGTGGTCGGCCATAAATAACGCTGAGCTACCGCTGTAAAATATTGCCGGTAGGCTGCCAACAGTTTTGCCATGGCGTCTTCCACGGGTTCTCGCGTTGGCCAAAGGGCATATGCCGACAGAGCAAGGATGCCGCCAATTAAAGTATCGATGGCGCGGGCTTGAATGAGGACTCTTGGTGCGACGCCGGTCAACGCAAGCATCAAGACGATCGCCGCCGTCACGCCCATTGCAAAGAAGCCGTAGTTTGCGGGTCCCAGCCATCGCAGCAGAAACACACAGATGCCGATCAAGGTTGCTTGTACAGCAAAGGTCGGCGGCGAGAAATGAAATACCACCGTTGCCACGATCAATCCCACGATGGTGCCGGCGATTCGTTGCAGTCCACGGCTGAAGGTCCCGGCGAAATCCGGCCGCAGCAGGATGACAACCGTCATCGGTATCCAGTAAGCACGACTCCAGTCGGTTGTGCGCGCGATGGTGCCCGCGATTGTTATACAAAGCGTAAGTCTCATCGCGTGGCGGAAAACCGTCGACCGGAAGTTCAGGTTCGCGCGCAGTGTCGCCACGACGGAATTGGGGCTCAAACGCCACGATTTCAGGGGTGCGGGCCGTCTGTAAGGAACCCCGCCCGCCGGCGCGGAGCCAGTCACCAAACCCTCTGCCGCCCGCAGTTGTCCGGCCAGCGCATCCATCTTGAATAGCATGTCCTTCATCGCGACGCCTTCCAGGGAAGGCGCCTTGCCCACGGCGTGGGGACGCCATTCTTCGATCAACTCATTCACCTTCGCGATTTGATTGTGCAAAGGTTCCTTCCCTGCGTCGCTCAAGAGGGATTCGCCGATGACCGCAAGCGCGCGTCCGGCTGCGCTCAAAAACCGCGAGAGCGTCTCGCCCACTTCGCCCGGCTCATTACTTTCCAGCGTCGCCTGCATTCGCAACAGCGTGATTACGCATAATCTTGCGCGCTCGGCTTGGTTCAGGAGTGATTGGTACTGTTCACTTACGGCGCTGCTATCCTGCCGCAAACTCCGCAGCGCGTCCTGCGCTTGCGACGATTGCACGGTCGCCGGTGGCGCGTCACCGGGTCCAATGGGCTCCACGGCGGTGCGTCCAAGTTCCAAATACAGCAATGCCAACGCGCGCCGTTCCGGCTCGTACCTACGCACCGGCCAGAGGGCCACAGACAAGGCTGTTTGGACGAGTCCCCCCAACAGAGCCAGCAGTGCGGCTTCGACCGAGCTCTTCAGAGTCAATCGCTGCCCGGCAAATATCGTGAGCATAACCAGGCTCACCAGCCCGATGTTCACCGCTGTTTGGCCGAACGCAGCCGCCATACCCGCGACAAAGGCTGCTGCTGCCGCGACGACGCCGACACCAAAGTGGTATTGTTCTGACATCCCTCCGACGAAAGCGGCGCAGGCTATCGTGACGCTGGCGGCAATCATCCGGATTGCCCGATGCCGGTACGGGTCACTGCCGTCCGAGTACGAAACGAAGAGTGCCCCGCAGGCCGCGGCTGGACCTCCGAACGCCACCTGCGTGGCCGTACCCACGCCAAGCGACAGCAGCATGCCCGCTGCATTGCGGAAAGCCACGTATGGAGACATCTTGCTTCGGTCGAAGGATGTCAGGATTTTCCAAAATACCCGCCAACTGCTGTGCTGCCCGGTTTGCGGCGGTCTGTCAGTATTCCTTACTGCGCAGGGTTGACCATTCTTAGACTCATTCACGGGTTTTGATTCAGATGCCAAGTCTCTTGCTCAGCAGCGGGGAGATCAGGCCGGGCTCCACCTGAGGAAGACAGCGGCGAGCGGGGGCAGAGTGAGGGAGAGGGAATGGCGGCGGCCCATCCAGGCGTGCTCGGCAGCATTCATGCCGCCAAGGTTACCGACGTTTGACCCGCCATAGATGAGCGCGTCGGTGTTCATGACTTCTTCATAGTGGCCGGGGCGCGGAACTCCAATCCTATAGCCGTAGCGGACAACAGGGGTGGCATTGAGAACGACGATGACCATATCGTCGGGATTCTTGCCGCGGCGAATGAACGAAAACACGCTGTTGTCAGAGTCGTTGGCATCCAGCCATTCAAAACCCTGCCAATCAAAATCCACCTGATGGAGAGCGGGCTGGGAAGCGATGAGCTTGTTGAGATCATGGACGAGATGCTGGATGCCACGGTGGGATTCGTGTTGCAGGAGATGCCAATCGAGACTGCTGGCTTCGTACCATTCGTGGCGCTGAGCGAATTCCTGTCCCATGAAGAGGAGTTTCTTGCCGGGATGGGCGTATTGGTAGGCGAAGAGCAGGCGGAGGTTGGCAAATTGCTGCCAAAGATCGCCGGGCATTTTGTGGAGGAGAGAGTTCTTGCCGTGGACGACTTCGTCGTGGGAGAAGGGCAGCATGAAGTTTTCGGTAAAGGCGTAGAGGAGAGAGAAGGTGAGCTTATTGTGCTCGTAGCGGCGGTAGATGGAATCCTTGGAGAAATACTGAAGGGTGTCATTCATCCAGCCCATGTTCCACTTGAGGCTGAAACCGAGGCCGCCGAGATAGGTGGGGCGTGAGACGCTGGGCCAGGCGGTGGATTCTTCGGCGATGGTGAGGACGCCAGGGAAACGCAGGTGGGCGACTTCATTGAGGCGCTTGAAGAAATCGATGGCGTCGAGATTTTCGCGGCCGCCATATTTGTTGGGGATCCATTCGCCAGATTTGCGGGAATAGTCGAGATAGAGCATGGAGGCAACAGCGTCGACGCGGAGGCCGTCGATGTGGTACTTGTCCAGCCAGAAGAGGGCGTTGGAGATGAGGTAGTTCTGGACTTCATTGCGGCCGTAGTTGTAGACAAGCGTGCCCCAGTCTGGATGCGTGCCCTGGCGGGGATCCTCGTGTTCGTAGAGATGCGTGCCATCGAAAAAAGCCAAGCCGTGAGTGTCCCGGGGGAAGTGAGCTGGGGTCCAATCGAGAAAGACGCCGATACCAGCTTGATGGCAGCGGTCGATAAATTCCATGAAATCGGTGGGAGTGCCGTAACGGCTAGTGGCGGCGAAGTAGCCGAGGGTTTGATAGCCCCACGAACCGTCGTAGGGATGCTCCATGATGGGCAGGAGCTCAATGTGGGTGTAGCCGAGATCTTTGACGTAGGGAACGAGTTGGTCGGCCAGTTCACGATAGCTGAGCCAGCGATAGTGGTCTTCGGGAACGCGGCGCCAGGAGCCAAGATGGACTTCGTAAACACTGATGGGAGATTCGAGCCAGTTTTTCTGAGGGCGATGGTTCATCCACTCGTGGTCGCTCCACTGGTGCTTGTCAATGCGCGCGACAACGGAACCGGTATGGGGGCGCAGCTCAGAAGAGAAGGCGTAGGGGTCGGCTTTCAGGGGGAGAACGGTGTCCTGTTGACCGACAATTTCGAATTTGTAAATCGTGCCTTCGCCAAGTTCAGGCAGGAAGAGTTCCCAGATGCCGGAAGAGCCGCGAAAACGCATGGGATGGACGCGACCGTCCCAGTGATTGAAATCGCCGACGAGACTGACGCGGCGCGCGCTGGGAGCCCAGACAGCAAAATGGACACCGGTGATGCCATCGACGGTTTTCAGATGAGCGCCAAGTTTTTCGTAGGCGTCGTAGTGGCGGCCTTCGCCCATCAGGTACAGATCGAATTCAGTGAGGAGAAAAGGGAAGGCGTAGACGTCGTAGCCCTCTGAGACTTCGGCATAATCTGTGCGGAATCGGATGCGATAGCTGGAAGGTGAGGGCGCGAGTTCGCTGATGCCGGGCAGGACGGTTTCGAAGAGGCCTTCGGGGCGAAGCTTGCGCATGGGAATGGGTTCGGGGACGCCTTCACGCGGTAACGTTTCGGAGGGGAGGCCCCGGGGGAGCAGCTCCGCTTCGATGGCGCGCGGCTGGAAGAAACGCACAACCCAGCGGCGTCCCTCGGGAGACTCGATCGGATGAGGACCGAGAATGCCGAAAGGATCGGCGTTGCGCGCGATGAGGAGAGACTCCAGAGCAGCGCGAAAGGGATCCGCGGCTGGCGGCTTTTTAGTGGGAGAACCTGGATCGGGCACGAGAGCATTCTAGCGGAAGTGTGGGCGAAGGACCAATGGGTTGCTGCGCAATCGGAGTTGCAGGCTATCCTGGAAGGTACTTCTCAGCGCCGTGTCGAAACTGGCGCCATGCGCCCAAAAGCTCCGACGGGCTTACAAACGTATGGTTATTGGGGCACCAGGAAAAACGTGGTGCAATCGATCCGGGATGCCCAGGGCCGCAAAAGTCCTAACAAGATCATCTTGATTTTGTGTGAAGTGTTGCCATCCCTGGTGGTGGACCGGAACGATCGCTGCCTGGGGAAAGTGGTGTGCGGTTTCCAGAGCGTCGTTGGTATCCATGGTCAAATGAAAGGGACCTCGCACCTGCGCGGCTCCGGCGAATAACAGGACAACTTTCACAGGGAAACGCCGCGCGACCTCGGCGGTGCCCTCGAACCACACAGTATCGCCGGTGACATAGATCAGCGGTTGTCCTTCGGCGGACGAGATCACGAATCCAGTGACATCGCCGGAAATGGGTTCGATGCCCGCAGGGCCATGGCGCGCTGGAGTGGCGGTTACCCGGAATCTGCGGCCATCCGGACTGTGCAGTTCCGCGGTTTCCCACGGGGCAAGTCCCTTGGCGTTCTTGCCAAGCCGCTGCGCCCCTGCGGGTGTGGTCCAGACGGTAGAGGCGGCGGATAGAAATTCCCTTCCGCTGCGGTCGAGATTGTCACTGATCGTGGCTCAGCAGGACAGCATTTACTGCGCCCACTTGTTCGCGGGTGAGCGCGGGGCCCGTGTTCTTTGTCAAGGTTACAGCCCCGGGGAATGTTCCCGGCGGATCAAAAGTGGGATCCGTCAGCAAGCGAAGCGTCCCGATCTCCAGCAAGGCGGTGGGACCACCTACTAGCGTGAACTTGAGAGTGTCCATAAGCAAAGCCATGCAGTTCCCGAGATCTTATCCGGAGCATGATACGCCAGGAACACTTTCCTTGATACGACCCGAGTTTCAACCGTTGCTTGCGAGAGGTAAGTTCCCGGGTTAGAGTGCACAGACTTGGCCGAGTTCGGAAGTGATGCACGGATTGGATTTATTGAAGGGAGACTAACCCGGTGGGACCCATTTCTTTCGCAAGGAGTGCGGTACTTCTCTATGTTGCGTGCACGATCGGAGCGGGAATCGGACACGCACAAGACCGATCGCAAACGCGGTCGATGGTGATTTCGCAGAATGGGATTGTGGCGGCGGAATCGCCGCTGGCGGCACAGGCGGGAGTGCGGATTCTGGAATCGGGCGGCAACGCGGTGGATGCAGCGATCGCCACCAACGCCATGATGGGCGTCGTGTCTCCGATGATGAATGGCATTGGCGGAGACCTGTTCGCGATTGTATATGACGCGAAGGCGAACAAGCTGTACGGATTGAACGCGAGCGGTTGGGCGCCGAAGGCATTGACGATTGACGCGCTGCACAAGCAGGGCTTGCGAGAAATGCCACAAACGGGCGCGAACACGATTACCGTGCCGGGCACTGTGGAGGGCTGGCAAAAGCTGGCAGACAAATTCGGGCGCAAGAAACTTGCGGAGGATTTGGCAGCAGCGATTGCGACAGCGAAGAATGGGTATCCGGTGACGGAATGGGTGGCGATGTACTGGGCGGGGAGCGTCGATTACCTTCGCGGTGATGATGAGGCGGCGAAATTGTACCTGCCGAATGACCACGCGCCGAAAGCCGGCGAGGTGTTCCGCAATACAGATTTGGCATGGTCGCTGCAGCAGATTGCGGATCATGGGCGAGACGCATACTACAAAGGAGAGATTGCCAAACGTGTGCTGGAGACGATCAAGCGGCACGGAGGAGTGATGGCGCCGCAAGACATGGCGGAGTTTTCCGCGGAGTGGGTGGAACCGCTGTCGACCACGTACCGGGATTGGACCGTATACGAACTGCCTCCCAACGGGCAGGGGCTGGCGGCGCTGTTGATGCTGAACATGATGGAAACTTTTCCGCTGGGGCAGAAGGAGTACGGGTTCGGCTCGACCAAAGCCCTGCACGCGATGATTGAGGCAAAAAAGCTGGCGTACGCAGACCTGGTGAAATATATCGGGGACCCGCGAGGGCAGACACTGCCGGTAAAGACCCTACTGTCAAAGGAACGCGCGGCGGAACGAGCAAAATTGATCGATCCAGATCACGCGAACTGTGATGTGGCAGGGGGAACGCTGCCGGGGGGCGGGGATACAACGTATCTGACCGTGGTGGATCGTGAAGGAAACATGGTTTCGCTGATCCAAAGCAATTACTCCGAATTTGGCTCTGGGATCGTAGCGCCGGGAACGGGGTTTGCGCTGCAGAATCGAGGGGCGCTGTTCAATCTGGATCCTTCTTCGCCGAATGCACTGGCGGGGCGGAAACGGCCGCTGCATACGATCATCCCGGCGTTCGCGCAGAAGGGCGATACGCGCGTCGCGTTCGGGATTATGGGAGGATGGAACCAGTCGCAGGCACATGCGCAATTCATTGCGAATCTGGTGGACTACAAGATGAATATCCAGGCAGCGCTAGAGGCGCCTCGGTTTACAAAACGCACCTTCGAGGGTTGCGACGTGCAAATGGAAAACCGGGTTTCACCGAAGGTGCGGGACGAGTTGACGGCGAAGGGGCACAAGATTCAAGTTATGGGGACATTTTCTTCGGCAGTGGGAGGCGGGCAGGCAGTGCTGCGGGATTTTGCGACCGGGGTGAACTATGGGGCTTCAGACCCGCGGAAGGATGGTGCGGCCACTGCTGAGTTACCCGTTGACAAGAGTACGAATCGATAAATAGAATGCAGTACCTTCTTTTGTGGTACGCCCCGTTTAGTACGGCAAAAGAGTTCCGAGAGTGTGCAAAGAGAGAGCCGGTGTTCCCCTTTTTTGTGGAAAGAGGAGGTTTATCGTTGTGCTAAGCACTGCATTATCTGCAGATTGTAAGCGGCCGGGGTGGCCTGTAAGTTGCAACTTATGAGTGGTCAAAGCAAGTTCGCTCCCAATTCGACCGAGTCCATTGGGGTCGGAGGTTCGCATGGAGTGGTCAGGAAATCTCAGAAAGACTGCACGACTGGTGGGAGTCGGGTTGTGTCTGTTGCTGTGGGCAGGAAAGGCGGCGGGGCAGACGAAGGATCTTGCGGGCGAATATGTGTGTGCGGAAGCGCATGTGGCGGGGAAAACGGTACCCTGCAAGGCAGCGCCTCTGAACTTAAAGACCGACGGGCGATTTGAGCTGCAAGGGCGCGAAGGCGAATACCTGGTGAGTGGGAACTGGGTGGAGCTGAATGGGACGGTCTTAAAATCGCGAGCGAAGATTGAAGCGGGGCACAAGATTGTCTTCCGGTTCTACAACAAGAAGGGCTTCTGCGAGATGATTTACGAGCGGCGGGTTGCGGAGCTGGGGAAGACGAAGTTGGGGTGAGAGGAAAACCGACCTGAGGCTAGTGTGCAGCGACCAGTGGCCAGCGACCAGGAACCAAGAAACAGCGATCAACGAGGCTGTTAGTTCGATGGGGAACCCCGTCTTTCAGGCCAATCACTTCTTTTCCAGTAAATTCTCAAACAAATGCAGGGCGTGCGGTCAGCCTCGTTGGGGCGGATAGTCACGGACACGGTGGTAGTTACTGCTTAGTGTAGGGTTAAGCGAGGCAATCACTGGAGGCGGACCATTTTTGTACCCCAAGGGAAGCGAAAGGCGTCATAATTAGCAGGTTTCTGCCCAGCCCGACAAATTGCAAATTTCGTAAGAACGTACTTCCGACTCCGAGGAGGGAGAATGAAGAGACGTTTTGATTTACTAATGGCATTTTTTCTGGTGGTAGCCGTGCCGGCCATGGCGCAACACCCAGCCGAGGAGCCGCACGGGCAAGCTCCCCATCCATCTGAAGCGCGGCCTGCCAACCCGCCGCGGGCGAACCAGGGAAGGATTCCGCCGCCACCGCCGCAACGGGATAGCCATGCGAAGCCGGAGGAACAGAAGCACGAAAACGGGAAGGTCAATGCTTGGCAGCATGTGGATCATGATCAGTGGTACGGGCACGACGCGCCGAACGACAAGCGTTTTCACCTTGACCATCCCTTCCCGCATGGGCGCTTCGAACATTTTGGGTCCAGCTACCGGTACAACGTTCTACGCATTGACCGCGATCATCACCGGTTCTGGCTGCCAGGAGGTTTCTTCTTCGAGGTTGCGTCGTGGGACTGGTCCGTCTGCGCGGATTGGTGCTGGGACTGCGGGGATGACTTCGTGGTCTACGAGGATACCGATCACGTAGGGTGGTACTTGCTCTACAACGTGCACACAGGCGCTTATGTACACGTGCAGTACATGGGGACCTAGCGACGCGTGGCGATTCGAGGGAGGTGTCTATGATGTTCCAGCGAATCAGCAAGAGCCGGGCGTGTCCGGTGTGCAAGAACGCAGAGGTGTACCGCGTGAAGCGGATGGGCCTCCCGGTAAAGGTGGTCTGCCGTATTTTTGACTTGCGGCCCCACTGGTGCCCGGAATGCGACACCTTTTTTCTGGGGCCGAGACAGCAGAAGTCGACAGGAAGCGGAGAACTTGGATTCTCGAACCGCGAAGGAAAAAGCACCGGCCAGCCGGATGCGAACACGCCTGCCACGCTGAAGGAAAAAACTAAGAGCGCTGTGGGCTAGCGTTCAAATTCGCAAATCGAATATTGGGACTTGAATTGGAAGAGAGAATCTAGGCAGAGAACCCAAGAGGTCTGGTGTTATGACGTGTACCAGCGGGAGCCTTTGCGCTGCTCTTCGTCAAGTTCGCGGACAATTTCCACTGTGCGGGGACGGCGGAATTCGCCGATCGCGGTAAGCATGGCGTTGATGAGCGCGATGGGCGCCGTATAGGAAGCGCCGAAAGATACCGAATCAATCGAAGCAAGGAAAACCTCCTGGCAGATTCGCGCGAGGGGGGAGAGATAGGTGTCCGCGATGCCCACACAGTAGGCGCCGTTGAGCTGGGCCTGCTGCGCGCCTTCGATAGTCTGGCGGATTCCCCGGCGAAAACTGATGGCGATAACGAGATCCTTATCCGTGAGAAAACGAACGGAATGGGTGACGCTGCCTGCTGAGGAGGCAACGAAAACAGGGAGACCGAGAAGATTGAGGTGATATCCAAGATAGTCCGCGAGGACGGCGCCGAGATCGCCGCCGAGAATGACAATTCGGCGGGCAGCGTAGATGCGCTTGGCCAGGGGTGTGAAGCGTTCCGGGTCGAGGGAATTCTTGAGGGCCTGCAAGTTTTTCAGATCGTGGAAAAGAGAATCGCGGGCGGGAGAACCGGGGGTGCCGCTGGCAGTGCCTTGCAGCATGGTGTCGAGGGACGTGGCAAAGGCCAGAGAAAGTTCATGGAGATGGCACTGAAACTGTTTATAGCTTTCGAAGCCGAGCCCGTGGACGATGCGGACAATCGTGGCGGGATCCGTGTGGAGACGCTTGGCGAGAGCGCGAACACTTAGGAGAACGTATTCGCGGGGGTGCTCGAGGATCGGACGAATAATCTCTTGGCGCTTGGTGCTGAGTTGATCGATGCGCTCAGCGAGATTAATCGGATGATTCGGTGCGACCGTGGGTTTTGGCATAGCGCGAGTAATTTACACGAATAAGCGAAAAATCAAACAGAAGAAAAAATTAGAGAGGCTCGGACAATGTAGAAATCGCGCCAAGTAGGGGCGCAGCAGTGCTGCGCCCCTACAAAACCAAGTAAGGGCCCGCGCGGCTGGGCTTCAAGGGAGATTGGGGTTATTTCTTGGCAGAGGCTGCGGACTCTGCCACGCCCGGAGCGACGATGGGGTTCAGGAAAGGCATCATGGCGCGCAGCTTGGGACCGAGTTGCTCGATAATGTGCTGCTGTTCCGCCCTGCGCTTGGCGAGGAAATTGGGGCAGCCCTTTTCGTTTTCCTCAATCCAGGCTTTTGCAAAGCTGCCATCGCGAATTTCGGCGAGAAGCTTTTTCATGGCATCGCGGGTCTGCTGCGTGACGATGCGAGGACCGGCGTGATAATCGCCGTGTTCGGCAGTGTCACTCACCGAATAGCGCATGTAGCTAAGACCGCCGCGATAGATGAGATCGACAATAAGCTTGAGTTCGTGGAGGCATTCGAAATAGGCGACCTCAGGCTGATAGCCCGCGTTGACCAGCGTTTCAAAGCCAGCCTTGATGAGTTCGCTGACGCCGCCACAGAGGACGGCCTGCTCGCCAAAAAGATCGGTCTCTGTTTCCTCGGTGAACGTGGTTTCAAGAACACCGGCACGCGTTGTGCCGAGGCCCTTCGCATAGGAAAGGGCAAACGCTTTCGCTTTACCGGAGGCGTCTTGATGGACGGCGAGAAGCGCGGGAGTGCCGCCGCCCTCGGTGAAGACTTCGCGGACGCGGTGGCCGGGGGCTTTGGGAGCGATCATGCTGACGTCAACCTGCTTGGGCGGCTGAATCGTGCCAAAACGAATGTTGAAGCCGTGGGCGAACATAAGGGTTTTGCCGGGAGTGAGATGCGGCTCGATGGCTTCCTTGTATAGTTTTGGCTGGCGCGTGTCAGGGGCGAGGATCATGATCACGTCCGCCCAAGCGGCGGCTTCGGCAGGACTTTTTACGGTCAGGCCCTCCTTTTCCGCCTTGGCGCGAGAAGCGCTGCCTTCGGGAAGACCGACAACCACGGAGACGCCGGAATCGCGAAGATTCAAGGCGTGAGCGTGGCCCTGCGAGCCATATCCAATGATGGCGACCTTTTTGCTCTGGATGAGGGATAGGTCTGCATCTTTATCGTAGTAGAGATTTGCCATTGCGTTCGTTGTTCCTTTCGTGAGCCGCGGTGCGGCCGAAAATTCAGTCAGCGAGATTTCAAGTTGGTTGCAAGATGGGGTCCAGCAATGCTGGACCCCTACAGCAGAAAATCTTGTCAGCTCGAGGCAGGAGCGGTGTCTTTGGAACCACTCGACGGTACTGCGGGAGGGCGGAGCAAGTCGCTGCCGCGGGTCATGGCGATGCGGCCGGTGCGGGCCATTTCGAGGACACCGAAGGGGCGAAGGACTTCGAGCAGGCCGTCGATTTTATCGACAGTGCCAGAGACTTCGACGATCAGGGATTCCGGAGCAACATCGACGACACGGCCGCGAAACACCTTGATCAATTCCATCAAGTGAGGGCGGTTCTGCTGGTCGGCAGCAACCTTGATGAGGGCGAGGTCGCGCTCGAGCATGGAGCGATCGGAAATGTTTTCCGCGAGGAGCACGTCGACTAGTTTTTCAAGGCTGGCTTCCAGGCGGAGGGCGCCGCGCTCATCGGTGTGCGCGCAGATGGTCATGCGCGCGATTTCCTCATTCTCTGTGGGACCGACAGTAAGGGAATCGATGTTGATCGCCAAACGGCGCGTGAGAGAGGCGACGCGGTTCAATACACCCGGCTTGTTCTGGACATAGGCAACGATGGTCTGCATGAGCTCCTCGGTTTCTTGCTGCTAGTTTAATTATGGCTCCGAAGCGGTTTCCACCAAAGGGTTGTTGGGACGCCGGATCATCTCGTGGAGCGAAGCGCCCGCGGGCACCATGGGGTACACAGAGTCTTCCTGCTCGACGCGGAAGTCGAGCAGGACAGCCTGATCGGAATTGCGCGCGGACTCAATCATGGGGACAACTTCCTTGCGCGTGGTAACGCGTTCGGCGCGAATGCCAAAGGAGTTGGCGAGGGTTACGAAATCCGGAGCAACGAGCGGCGTGGCGACGTAGCGCTTGTCGTAGAAGAATTCCTGCCACTGGCGGACCATACCGAGATAGCCGTTGTTGATGATGGCAATCTTGATGTTGATCTTTTCCTGAACGATGGTGGCGAGTTCGCACATGGTCATCTGGAAGCCGCCATCGCCGACGACGACCCAGACTTCGGCATCAGGGCGAGCGAATTTCGCGCCGATGGCCGCAGGCAGTGCGAAGCCCATAGTGCCGAGGCCGCCGGAAGTAATAAGGCTGCGTGGCCGGTCGTGGTGGTAATACTGCGCTTCCCACATCTGGTGCTGGCCGACGTCGGTGACAACGATGGCGCCACCTTTGGTGACCTTCCAGAGATCGTTGATGACGTGGGCGGCGTAGAGGTGACCGCTGTCTGGCAAAGACTGGATATCGCGGACGGCGGAATCGCCCTTGAGTTCCTTGATGTAAGCGAGCCATGCGCTATGGTCGCGCTCGTGGACATGGGGAAGAAGATTGCTCAAGGTTTCACCGGCGTCGCCGATGATGGCGGCGTCAACCTTCACGTTTTTGTTGATTTCGGCGCGATCCACCTCGATGTGAATCTTGCGAGCGTTTCGCGCGTAAGTGCGGAGATCGCCAGTGACGCGGTCGTCAAAGCGCATGCCCACGGCGATGAGGAGGTCGGCTTCCTGAATGGCGGTATTGACCCAGGCTTCGCCGTGCATGCCCATCATGCCCAGGTTCATTGGATCGGTGGCCGGGAAGCAGCCGATGCCGAGGAGGGTCATGGCGACAGGAATGTTGCTGGTGCGCACAAACTGTTCAAAGATGGGCATAGCGCCCGAAAGCATGATGCCGCGGCCAGCGAGAATGACAGGGCGCTTGGCGGAATTCAGGAGTTCGACGGCGCGGTCGAATTCTTCCTGGTCATGATTGTTGCGAATACGTTTAGTGGGAAGCTTTGGTGCGGCGGCGTCCCAGTCGAAGTCGGTCGAAGCCTGTTGCGCGTCCTTGGTGATATCGACCAGGACGGGGCCAGGACGACCGGAATTAGCGATGATGAACGCCTCGCGGACGGTGCGAGCGATATCTTCCGGCTTGGTAACGACCACATTGTGCTTGGTGATCGGCATGGTGATGCCGGTGATGTCGACTTCCTGAAAGGCGTCGGAACCCAGGAACTTGCTGCCCACTTGTCCCGTGATGCAGACCACGGGGGAGGAATCGAGCATGGCAGTGGCAATGCCAGTGACCATGTTGGTCGCGCCGGGACCAGAGGTAGCCATTGCTACACCAACGCCGCCGCTGGCACGGGCGTAACCATCGGCCATGTGCGTGGCACCCTGTTCGTGACGGACAAGGATGTGGTGTAGCTTGGATTTTCCAAGCGCGTCATAAACCGGAAGAATCGCGCCACCCGGGTAGCCAAAGATATGGTGCACGCCGAGGCGCTCCAGAGTTTCGCAGAGGATTTGCGCACCAGTGAGCTTCATAGTGTTCTCCCAGTCGAGACCGGCGCTGGGCCGGAAGAAAAACTTGCGGGCACGGAAGTGATGGCGCCGAGCGAAGAAGAGGATACCAGAAAGGCATACTTGGCCATGACACCGTGGGTGTGGCGGGGCTTCGGGGCCTTCCAGGTAGCGAGACGCTTCTGGATTTCGGCGTCGGTAACTTCCACGCTGAGGGAGCGCTTGGGCAAATCGAAGATGATCGTGTCGCCATCGCGAACGGCGGCAATCGGCCCGCCTACCGCAGCTTCCGGAGCGACGTGACCGGCCATAAGGCCATGCGTGGCACCAGAGAAGCGGCCGTCGGTGAGGAGGGCAACAGAGTCTCCCAGGCCCGCGCCCACGAGCGCCGCAGTCACGGCGAGCATTTCGCGCATGCCGGGACCGCCACGAGGGCCTTCGTAACGAATGACGACAACGTCCCCGGCTTTGATTTGGCCGTTCTCCACGGCAGCAAAGGCCGCCTCCTCGTTGTCAAAGACACGCGCGGGGCCGCGGAAACTCTGCGTGTCGTGGCCAGCGACTTTCACGACACAGCCTTCCGGGGCGAGATTGCCTTTGAGGATGACTAGGCCGCCGGTCGGCTTAAGCGGATTGCTTTTGGAGCGGACGACTTCCTGGCCTGGCGTTTCTTTGGCGGCGGAAGCTTCTTCAGCGAGGGTGCGTCCGGTGACGGTGATGCAGTCGCCGCGGAGCAGTCCTGCTTCAAGCATGCGCTTTGCGAGGAGCGAAGTACCGCCTGCTGCGTAAAGGTCGGTTGCGACAAAGCGTCCTCCTGGTTTGAGATCAGCGAGAATCGGCGTACGCGAACTGACACGATCAAAATCGTCGATGGAAAGGGAGATGCCGGCTTCACGGGCGATGGCGAGGAGGTGGAGCACGGCGTTTGTCGAGCCGCCCGTAGCAGCTACGCCGGCTATAGCATTTTCGATCGCTGCTTTTGTGATGATTTTTGAGGGTGTGAGGTTTCGCCTTAAAAGATCGAGCGTGAGCTTTCCAGCAAGTATCCCGGCCCGGGACTTGCCTTCATCGGTGGCGGGGACGCTGGAGATGCCCATGGGAGCGATGCCGAGGAATTCGCAGACGAGGGCCATAGTGTTGGCGGTGAATTGTCCGCCACACGCACCAGCGCCGGGACAGGCGGCGCATTCGAGTTCCTTTAGTTGCGCATCATTCATTTTGCCGCGAGCATGAGCGCCGACGGCCTCGAAAACGTCCTGGACGGTGACAGAATGGCCCTCGAATTGGCCGGGAGCGATGGAACCGCCATAGAGAAGGAGGCCCGGAATGTTGAGACGGGCGAGAGCCATGGCGCCGCCGGGAATGGTTTTGTCGCAGCCGACGAGGACAATCAGACCGTCGAGGAGATTGCCACGCGCGACGAGCTCGATGGAGTCTGCGATGACTTCGCGGCTGATCAGAGAGGCGCGCATGCCTTCCGTGCCCATGGTGATGCCGTCCGAGATGGAGACGGTGTTGAATTCCAGCGGAGTGCCGCCGGCGGACTTAATGCCATCGCGAACGTGGACCGCGAGTTCGCGGAGGTGGTAGTTGCAGGGGCCGATTTCTATCCATGTATTGGCGATGCCGATCAGGGGCTTGGAAAAGTCGTCGTCCTTCAGGCCAACAGCGCGGAGCATGGCTCGGGCGGGAGCACGGTGCGCCCCGTCGGTGAGGGCTGAACTGCGGGGCTTCAGCGAACTATCAGTCACGAAAGATTCCTCCAAGAATGGGTTGCAACGCCATAAAGACGTGGGGCCATCACCCCGTTTGGAGGATGGCCCCGAAGGATTCAAATCCCGGAACAACCAGCTTACCATCATCCGCTTGCCCCATGCGCGGCAGATTCGGAGCAAGGTCCAAGGCTACAGAAAAACTTGCAGGCCGGGAGCGAGGCGAACCGGACCAGACACACAGCTGGAACGCGCTGGGCGTTAGCGAACAGAGCCACCGCCAGCGACACTCCTAGAGTGAGGCAGGGAAGGGGAATCAGTCAAATTAATAGAAGTGCATAGGAAAATAAGATCTAGTTATGATTGAAAACGGAGTTGGGCCGGGAAGAGGGACAGGAAGGCAGATCACGGAAATCCAGGGATTTGGCTGAGGCCCACGACAATATAAAGTACTTTAATTCATTGAATGGAAAGGCATCCCCGAATGGGGGAAGCGCATCAATTGACGGATATGGCCACAAAGAGTGCAACAGTTGTTTCAGAGTCAGTAAGCAGCAGGTCTTACCAGGAATACGTTAATCCCCAATGGGTGGCATTGCTCAACCTGCTAGACATGAATGTGGAGTACGAGCGCTGCGCTGGATGCGAACTCTTTACAAAAAACGGGCGCAGGATCCTGGATTATCTTTCCGGGTACTGCGTCCACAATGCGGGCCATAACCATCCCTATATCGTTAATGCCTTGAAAGAGGAGCTGGATAAGAGCGGTCCAGCAATGCTGCAGAGCCACGTTCCGGCCCTTGCGGGGGAATTGGCGGAGCGGTTGTGCCGGCTGGCCGGGGGCGGGTTAAAGAAGGTTTATTTCGGAAGCAGCGGAAGCGAAGGGGTTGAGGCGGCCATCAAGTTTGCGCGCGCAACCACCGGGCGGCCAGGGATCGTTTACGCAAACAATAGCTTTCATGGGCTGACGGCGGGCGCGCTGTCGTTGATGAATGACGCTTTTTGGCGCGACGGGTTCGGACCATTGCTGCAGGACACGACTGGAGTGCCGTTCGGAGATATTGAGGCGCTGGAAAAGGCGCTGGCGAGCGGGCATTACGCGGCTTTCATCGTGGAGCCGGTGCAGGCGGAAGCAGGGATTCGGGTGCCTCCCAAGGGCTATTTACAAGCGGCGCAGGAATTGTGCCGAGCACGCGGGAGCCTATTCGTCTTGGATGAAGTGCAAACAGGGATGTATCGCACCGGAACATTTCTTGCGTCTCATCAGTACGAGGTGCAGCCGGATATCGTGGTGCTTGCCAAAGCGCTAAGTGGCGGGTTGATGCCGGTCAGCGCGGTTCTGATGACAGAGAAGATCTACCGCTCGGTTTATTCCTCATTGAAGCGCGCCATTGTTCACACTTCGACATTCAGCGAGAACAGCCTTTCGATGAGGGCGGGACTGGCAACGCTGGACGTGCTGGAGCAGGAAAAGCTGGGGCCGCGGGCCCTGGAGCTGGGAGAACAGTTTCGAGGGAAGCTGCGGCAGGCTCTGAGACCATTCGAGATTGTGAAGGAAGTGCGCGGCCTGGGCCTGCTGAGCGGCATCGAATTCAAAGCGCCGCAAAAGCTGGGCCTGCGGGCGCTGTATGAAGCTTTTCACCGGATTCATCCGGCCATGTTCGGGCAGGTGCTGGTGATGCGTATATTCCGCGAGAAAAACATCCTGACGCAGATTTGCGGGAATAATTTCATGGTGTTGAAGGCGGCGCCGCCGCTGGTGGTGAGCGAAGAACAATTAGATGAATTCGTAGACGCGATTCGCAGCGTGGTGGCGCTTGCGGATACTTCGGCAGCGTTCTGGACGGAAGCTCTGAATTTGGCGCGCCGTGCCGTCAACATTTGACAATTCTCTGACAAAGCGAACGAGAGAGGGCTGCTAGACTTGCCCACGAAAGGTGGGATAGGTGTTCACGGGAAAAGAAGGGGCGGACGTTTTTGTAATTGGAGGAGGGCCGGCAGGGCTGGCCGCAGCGATTGCGGCAAGGCGAAAAGGTTTTTCCGTAACTGTTGCCGATGGCTCAGAGCCGCCGATCGACAAAGCGTGCGGCGAAGGGATGATGCCGGAGACGCAAGCGCCCCTGCGAGAGCTGGGAGTCGAACTGCCGGCAAGTGCGGGCTACCGTTTTCGAGGAATCCAATTCGTACAAGACGGCGTTAAGGTGGCAGCCGATTTTCCAGAGGGCCAGGGCATCGGGATTCGGAGGACGCTGCTACACGAACTGTTAATCCGGGAAGCAGAAAAATGCGGAGTAAAGCTGCTGTGGAAAACACCTGTAGCCGGTCTTGTGTCTGACGGTGTGCGATTGCCCGGTGGCACGGCGCCTGCGCGGTGGATCATTGGAGCGGACGGAAGCAATTCCCGAGTCCGGCGCTGGAGCGAATTGAATGCCACAGAGGTGTGCAGCCACCGTATGGCCAGCCGGCGGCACTATCGCGTGCATCCCTGGACAGAATGCATGGAAATTTACTGGGGTGCGCGCGCTCAGGCCTACGTAACGCCGATTTCCTGCGAGGAAGTTTGCATCGTGATGTTAGGCGAGACGGCGGAGCACGCGGACTTTGAGCGGGCACTGGAAGACTTACCGGAACTCCGAGAGCGGCTGACGAGCGCTGAGTTGTGCAGCCGCGAGCGAGGCGCAATCACGGCGATGCACTCCCTGGAGCGAGTGTGGCGCGGAAACGTGGCGCTTGTGGGCGACGCTTCGGGCGGGGTGGACGCGATTACCGGCGAGGGATTGCGACTTGCGTTCCGGCAGGCGATCGCGCTCGCAGAAGCGATGGAGTCCGGCGATCTTCGCGAGTATGAGCGCGCACACAGGCAGTTGGCGCGACGGCCAATGCGGATGGGCAAGCTGATGCTGCAGTTGGGACGAAATGCGGGAATTCGCTGTCGGGCGCTAAGCATGCTCAGCCGTAATCCGGAGTTGTTCGCTCGCTTGCTTGCGATCTACGTGGGCCACGCGACGCCACGGGATGTTGTCATTACGGGGGCACAACTCGGCTGGCAATTTCTGGCTGCCTGAGAGAAGGGAACGGTGCGATGCAGGTGACACGCTGGAAATCGGCGATGGCTGCAGTCTCAGGAGTCCTTGGCATTGCTGTTTTGTTATCGGCGACCGCGGCGCCGCCCAGGCCACAGGCCGAGCAAGCCACGGCGCAAGAAGTCGCGCTGGAACTGGACCCGGCGCAGAGCAAGGTGCACTACGCAGTGGATAGCACGCTGCACACGGTGCACGGCACATTCGCGCTGAAGAGCGGGGCAGTGCACTTCGATCCGGAAAGCGGGAAGGCAGGCGGAGAGGTCGTTGTATACGCCACGAGCGGCGAGTCTGGAAACAGTTCGCGGGATGAGCGAATGCACAAAGAGATCCTGGAGACAGCGAAATATCCGGATGCGATTTTCAGGCCAGTGCAGATTGAGGGGAAAGTGGCGCGCTCCGGCGCCTCCGACGTGAAGTTGTACGGAGTGATTCTGCTACATGGACGTGAGCACGACATTGTTGCGCTAGTTCACGCCGAACTGTTGGGTGACCGCTGGAAGGGAACCGCGAAGTTCGATGTGCCCTACATCCAGTGGGGAATCAAAGATCCGAGCAATTGGCTGCTCAGAGTTAAACCGGTGGTTCACGTCGAGCTGGAGATGGCTGGGCCCTCGAAAGGTGCGAAGTAAAGCCAAAATGGCTGCGCGGGATTAATAGATTTGGCTGAGCGCTCCGCCCTTGGGCGCGGTTTTCGTTTGCATATCAGTTGCGCTTCCCCCAGAATTGAATGTTTGGGCTACAGTATCCGCACTGAACTGCTGTGCCCTGCGTAGATCCACCAATCGAAAAGCTGAGGATTTCATGGAAAAGCCAACCAGTATTGCTCCGCCAAAAGGAAAGCTTGGAGTGCTGTTGCCGGGGATGGGCGCTGTTGCAACGACGTTTATGGCAGGCGTTGAACTTGTGCGAAAAAAGAAGGCGGTGCCCGTCGGGTCGTTAACGCAACTGGGCACGATTCGCCTGGGGAAGCGGACGGACGCCCGTTCGCCAAAGATTAAGGACCTCGTAACGCTTGCCCGGCTGGAGGATATGGTCTTTGGGGGCTGGGATATTTTCCCGGACAGCTCCTATGAAGCGGCGGCAAAAGCAGGAGTGTTGGATCCGCATCACCTGGCGATGGTGAAATCCTTCCTGTCCAAGATCAAACCGATGACCGCGGCCTTTGACCACGAGTACGTGAAGATGCTCGACGGGAAGCACGTCAAGAAGGGCAGAACGAAATACGACATCGCGATGCAGATCAAGGCAGACATCGCAAGATTCAAGAAGAAGCATAGGTGCTCCCGGTTGGTGATGCTATGGTGCGGGTCAACCGAAGTTTTTATGAAGCAGCATGAGGTGCATCGCACGCCCGAGTCATTTGAAGCAGCGATGAAGAAGAACCACCCGGCGATTGCACCTTCCATGTTGTATGCCTGGGCGGCGATTACGAGCGGCATCGCCTATGGCAACGGGGCGCCGAATCTTTCGGTCGATATTCCGGCGCTGCAGGAACTTGCTCACAAACACGGTGTTCCGATCGGCGGCAAAGATTTCAAGACGGGCCAGACGCTGCTGAAGACGGTGCTGGCGCCGGCGTTTAAGGCGCGCATGCTCGGGTTGAACGGTTGGTTCTCCACGAACATTCTGGGGAATCGCGACGGAGAAGTGCTGGAAGATCCCGGATCGTTCAAGACGAAGGAAGAATCGAAGCTCGGCGCCCTGGAGTTTATCTTGCAACCGCATTTGTATCCGGAGTTGTACAAAAAGATCCACCACAAGGTGCGCATCAACTACTACCCGCCGCGCGGCGACAACAAAGAAGGCTGGGATAATATCGATATTTTCGGATGGCTGGGCTATCCCATGCAGATTAAGGTTGACTTCCTGTGCCGTGATTCTATTCTGGCGGCTCCGATTGTGCTGGACCTTGTGCTGTTTCTGGATCTGGCGCAACGGGCGGGTATGCGCGGCATTCAGGAGTGGCTGAGCTTCTACTTCAAATCGCCGATGACGGCTCCCCAGCTTTATCCGGAGCACGATCTGTTTATCCAGTTGATGAAGCTGAAGAACACGTTGCGTTGGATGGTGGGAGAAGATTTGATTACGCATCTGGGCCAGGAATACTACGACTAACGGCAGCGACGCCGCTTTGGCCAAAGTGAATTTCAGTAAGAAGGGCGCTCCGACGCGGTCGGGGCGCTTTTTTTGTTTCGTTGACGCCGGGAATAAAAGCTGCACTGATTTGACGTGGTCGGTGGGGCCTGGCTCTTCATCGCAATCTTGAGCGAGTTTCGCGCTATTCAGCCAGCAAGCTGTTGGCAGCCCTTTGATCGTCTTCCAGGTTATTGGAAAGTTGCTTTGCGTGTTCGAGCGCCTGCTGGGCCTCGGCAGGATGACCACCTCGCGCCAGCGCCTTCGCGAGCAGTAGGTAGCCGACGCTGGTCGGCTGCACCTGCATAGCGTGCTCGTATTGTGCAGCCGCACGCGAATAATCCCACCCTTTTTGTGCCAACAACCCGGTTCCCACCAGCGCGATTGGCAGGTCCGGATTTAGCTGTAACGCGGCTTCGTAGTTTTCCTTCGCAGGTTGGTACTGCCCGAGGCTACGGTAGAGTGAGCCCAGATTTGCGAATGCCAGGGATCGAATCCCGGGTTCTCCGGCAAACCGCAAGACGTTTTGGTAACGCGCAATCGCTTGCCTCGAATCTCCTCGGGCCTGCGCGCATGTGGCTAGCCCTTCCTGAGCGGGTATGTCGCCCGGGAAGATACTCGTAGACGATTGATAGTGGGCGCATCCCTCGAGAAATCTTCCTCGGCTGAATAGATATGCGGCGTAGGAATCATGCGCTACAAAGTTGCGTTTGGTGACATTCAGTGTATGAGCCCACAGAGTTTCGGAGTTCATCCAAAAATGAACTTGACGAAATGCAATTATCCCAAGAACAACAAGGAATCCTGCTGAAATTGCCGCGGAACCTCTTCGAATTTCAATGCTATGTCTGCTAATGTCCGAAATTCCCCAGACGATTATGAAAAAGAGTCCAAGGAATGGCAGGTACGCATAACGGTCCGCCATTGCCTGTACTCCTACCTGCACAATTCCGATCATCGGCACCATGGAACCGAGAAACCACAGCCATCCCACCGGCAGATACTTTTTCCGCCACAAGGCCAAAACCAGCGTGCTGATCACTGCTAGGAAAAGAGCTGAGAACACCACCTCCATAACGGGAATTTCATTGCCCCGGTGCGGATACATCGGAGCGAGTTCCACTGGCCAAAACAATAGCTTTACGTAGTTGGCATAGGCAACAATCGCGTTTTCCATCCGAACGTGAAGGGTGTATGCGGCCACCGACCGGTACGACGCGTTCGTTACCTGCACTGCCCCGCCGCGTGTTTGTGCCTGCATCGTGATGACCGCGCTGGCTATGGAAAGCAAGAACAAAGGTGTCTTTTCCAGACAGAGTCGCACGAAGGAAAAGCGGTGCGTACCAGGCCGCTTACCAGCATCTGAAGAATTACCGGGCGACCATCGCTCCAGAGGCCAAAAATCCCAGAGTAGCAGCAAGAAAGGCAGCGTGATGATTTGTGGCTTGGCAGCAAGCCCAAGCGCATAGCAAACCGCGACCGGCGAAAACCGCAAAACCGATGGGCGCTCCGCATATCGCCCGTAGAGGTACAGCGCAAGGAAAAGGAAAAACATGCTGAGAACATTCTTGCGTTCTGACACCCAGGCCACAGACTCAACATTCACAGGATGAATGGCGAAGAGAGCGGCCACCAGGAAACTTTCCCAGTCGCGCCGGGTTGCACGTTGCAAAATCAGAAATAAAAGGAGCGAATTAAGCGTGTGGAAAAGGATATTCACCGCATGATGTCCGGCCGGATTCATATGAAACAGGGAGATATCAATTGCGTGTGAGATCCACGTGAGCGGATGCCAGTTGGTGTCGTAATAAGCGGTTGTGGCCCACTGCAACGATTTCAGGGTCAGGCCAGATTGAATGTGCGGATTTTGCGTAACGTACTGCTCATCGTCGTAGTTGACGAAACCGTTCCGGGCCGCGGGAAAATAAACGGCAACGCAGCCCGCCACCAACAGCAAGCAATAAATCAATGTTCGCCGCTCAGCAAGCACAGAGAGAAATTTTCGTAGTTGCGTCGGAGTGCTCAAGATTTCGAGGCCTTCGGCTTACCTGCCCGCCTCGCTCCGCAGCCACCTGCTGCCCATCGGTCTGCGAAACGAAGAGTCGAGCGGCTTACTTGCAATTTTAGGCCTGAATTCCGAAATTAAATAGCACTGTTCCACCCTAACTCGGTAATGTTTCAGTTGGTTAGAACCAGCCACGCTGCGTGCGCAAGTCTTCCTTTGTGGCGCCCTGCTCGGCCGCGCCGGTCACGGTTTGGTGTTGCATCTGTCCGCCTCCTGGGGCGGCCTGCAACAGCGCATCCCGCTGCTGGAAGATGTCTTAGCCTACGCCGCTCCAACTTCTCCGAAGTTGTATCCAGAAACAGCAACCTGAACCAAAATAGCCCAACAAATCCCGATGAAACCGTCTTTAATTTCGGAATTCAGGATAAAACGTCGGACGGCAGGGATTACAGGCGCTCTGGGGTCTCCCACTCGCCAGACTCGGCGGAACGGAAGAGGGCATCGATGACCGCCATGTTACAGATGGAATCTTCGAGGGGATTGGGGACTTCAGTGTCATCGCGAATGGCCGCGGAGAAGAGATCGGCCTGAATAGTGAACTGGTTGCAAATGGGGAAGGATTCCATGACCGCGCTAGCGTCGGCGTAGAGATCCCTGCCATCGTCGATGAAGATGCGTGTCGGCTTGTCGGTCGGGGCGTTGAAAGGAATCTCAACATCAATTCGGCCGTTAGTGCCAAAAAACTGCATTTTCTGGTAGTAAGCCACCTGAGTTGAAGCCGTAAAGATGCACTGTCCCGTGGGAAATTCGAGGATCGCGGAGGTAAGACGGTCGGTCTTGAAGCTGGGGTCGCGCTCCACGCAGCCGATCACCCGGTAGGGTTCCTCGCCGAAGACAAAGCGCGAAGTCTTGATAGGGTAGCAGCCGATATCCATGAGCGCACCGCCGGCAAAGTCCGCCATGTTGCGCGTGCTCTCCGGATCGACATTGAAATAGCTGAAATAGCAGAAGGCGGAGCGCAGCTTGCCGATTCGACCCGTGCGCACCAGCTCCGCAGTGCGCAGCCACTGGGGATGCGTGCGGACCATGAACGCTTCGCCAATTTTGACGCGGTATTCATCGCGCGCCTCGAGCAAGCGGCGGGCCTCCGCAACCGTGCGGCTCAACGGCTTTTCGCATAGAACATGCTTGCCGTGGCTGGCGGCGCGGATGGACCACTCCACATGCATATGGTTCGGGAGCGGATTGTAAATGGCCTCGACTTCGGGATCGGCGAATAGTTCCTCGTACGAGCCATACGCTTTGGGGATGGAGAACTGTTCGGCAACGGCTTTTGCTTTGTCTATGGAGCGGGAGGCGATCGCGAATACTTCCGCGCGTTCGCAGTTCTGCATGGCGGGCATCACACGGCGCTGCGCGATGGAGGCGGTGCTTAGAATGCCCCATTTCACTTTCGTGGTCATAAGAGTCCCCACCACAGTATCGCAAAAAGGAGCAGGCCCCCAAAATGCACTCGTCAGACAAAACACGTCGCTATGTGTGCCCGAAGCCTCACTCGACCCAGTCAAAGGAGCGAGTAACTGCTTTTTTCCACTGGCGGTAATAGATATCTCGCTGAGCTTCTTCCATGTGAGGTTCCCACGTCTGATCCACAGCCCAATTCTGCCGCAAATCGTCGAGATCGGAATAGAAGCCGACAGCGAG
>Ga0187816_10000021_pt1 | contig 34852 bp, 25 predicted proteins | sample NC_wetland_sal_i_16_FD_132960 | JGI IMG/M metagenome (GOLD analysis project Ga0187816, IMG submission 132960) | Wetland sediment microbial communities from Neuse River Estuary, North Carolina, USA - SO4_1 | ecosystem: Environmental > Aquatic > Freshwater > Wetlands > Sediment | place: USA... | reverse complement strand
CGGCCGGCCGGCTTTTGCGGGCGAGGGCACTTTGCCGTGGCGCACGACGACCTCGCGCTGATAGAGATTTTCGACGCCGAGGGAATAGCCGAAGGCGCGAGCGAGCTCCTCAAATTCGAAAACCTTGCGCGCGTCGGGTTTTTCGTGAACGCGATGCAGAGCAGGGAGAGCACGTGAGAGCAAATAGTGGGCCACGGCGCGGTTGGCGGCGAGCATGAATTCCTCGATGATGCGATGAGCAATGTTGCGTTCGCTGCGGCCGATGTTGGTCATGTTCTGCTGTTCGTCGAATTCGATGATCGGCTCGGGCAGATCGAAATCGATGGAACCGCCCTCGCTGCGGCGAGCATTGAGCAACTGCGCGAGGCCTTTCATGGCGCGGAAATGGTGGTGCAAGTGGGCGTAGCGCTCGCTCATCTCCGGGTCGCCGGTGAGGACTTTGTTGACGTTGGTGTATGTCATGCGTTCGGCGGAGCGGATCACGCCGGGAACCATCACCGCGGTCAGCATGTGTCCCGCGGAGTCAAAATTCATGATGGCGCTCATCACCAGCCGCTCTTCACGCGGATTCAAGGAGCAGACGCCGCTCGAAAGTGCTTCGGGAAGCATGGGGACGGCACGATCGATGAAATAGACAGAGTTGCCGCGGATGCGCGCCTCGCGGTCAAGCGGCGATTCCGGGGGAACGTAGCGGGCCACGTCCGCGATGTGCACTTGCAGCAGCCAGCCGCCATCTTCGCGGCGCTCAACGTAGACCGCGTCATCGAAGTCGCGCGCGGTCTCTCCATCAATGGTGACAATGGGCAGCTCGCGGAAATCCTCGCGACCCGCGTGGTCCGCCTCAGTCACCGGATGCGCCAGGCGCGCGGATTCTTCCAGAACCTCCGGTGGGAAAACGTGTGGCAGATGGTGCTTGCGGATAATGATCTCGGTGTCCACGCCGAGGTCGCCAGGGCGCCCGAGAATCTCCGTGACGCGGCCGATCGGCGCCGCGCCACCGCGTCCATAGCGCAACAATTCAGCATTGACCACCGCGCCATCCAGTTTGGCAATGTGCGGCAAGCGCTTGCCACGGGCGGCCTGCTCTTTCTTGCCGGGCAGAAGTTGTTCGCGCAAGGAAACGCTCAGCTCATCGCCGGGAAGCAGCTCAATTTCATGCTGCACGCGCGGGTCGTAGGGAACCACCACACAACCGCGCGAAGTGTAACGAAACAGTCCCACCACAGAGGGATGCGCGCGGCCGACAATGCTGACGATGCGGCCCTCGGCGCGCCGAGCGCCCGGCAAGCCGCTGAGGCGTGCAATTCTGGCAATGACGTGATCGCCGTGCATGGCGTCTTCCACGTAGTCGCGGGGGATAAAAATGTCGCCATCGACGTTGGGCAGCGCCACATCCGGCACCACGAATCCGTAACCGTCTTGGTGCAGCACCAGACGACCGCGAATTTCGTCGCGCGATGCCGCTTTGTGTTGTGTGAATTTTTCCGCGGTTTCGGCAGGGGCGGGTCCGCGCTTCTCGGCGGGAGCGGGGGGCTTCGGCGACTTGCGAAAGAGGAAGCGCCCGTGGGTCAGTTCCTCGACCAGGCCGCGTTTCTTCAATTTTTCGAGCATCTGTAGGAGCGGGCGGCGGTGGTTTTTCTTCAGGCGCAGGGAGCGAGAGAGGTCTTCCAGGGAAACGGGATCATTTCTAAGTTGTAGAAAACGAAGGATGTTATCAGGGCTGAGCTCAGAGGGGCGAGGCATGGTGAGGGTCCCTTTCTGGGAGCGAGGAGGGTACTCGCCCAATTCTAGTCATTTTTTTGAAAATAAATGTAACTTTTTTCAGGTCTCAGGGGTTTCATATGCAGGCCAACACACGACCGATTAGCCGCCCTCCGTCAGGCTAATCGGAATTCCCCGAAAGGGGAATAAAGGGGAGGCGGGAAGACCTGGCCTGCCTCCCTTCTTTTTTTCTCCGCTACAGTACAAACGCCATCCACGATTATAGGCTTGGGCATTCGCCGATAATCTCCCAGTTCCTCTTTGAGCAAGCCCTCTCGCCAGCGGGATTCGGCTCATAAGAGATCGGTTCCACAGAACGACATAAAGATGCGGAAAGAGAGCTGGGCCATGGACATTCTCGCCTGCGGTCGGCCGTTCACTGCGCTAGGGCAAACGGTAGAGCGTCAGCTTCAGGGGTGAGCCTACGACGATCATTGAGCCGTCGGGAGAGAACGCAGTCCAGGACTGCTCCTCGCCGGGTTCATCCGGCGCCACTTCCGCGACAGGCTCCCCTGTGTCAACGGAATAAACGACAAAGTGCTCGTGCGTAACTGAGTGCGTGGCAGAAAAGCTCGCGACTTGTAACGCAAATCGCGTGCCGTTCTGCGAGACACCTGCATATGAGAACTCGCCCTTTACGGACAGAATTCTGACGAGACTGCCGTGAGTATCAATGATCAAGGGGCTCTTGCAGCCGGGCTCGAGAACAAGATTGTCCGATAGAAACTGCGGCCTGCCGCCGCACTTGCCATGATAGAGCAGGTGCTCGCCCGCAGCGTCTGTGTATGTGATGAAGGCGCGGTCCTTCGGATAGTCGCGGATCCAATGCACGTTGTCTGTCACAAAGCCTTTAGCGTTGACAGATGTGTCGACGGCGGGACTAGCAGTAAGCGGCGTGACCTTTAGAGTTTGAGCATCCACCAGTTCGAATCCTGGACTTGTCGCATTCCCCAGCGTGGAACCATCCGGCGACACATTTTGCACTCTCCCAAACTTGTGTCCACGTGCGTCATAGTCGAAACTCCCCGCGTCTTTCAGATCAGGCGTAAGTCGCATCACACTGTGTCCAGCGATGATGACGTGAGCATCATTCGTCGCGAAAACCTCTAGGGATCCAAACGCGAAAAGCTCTCGAGTGTCCTTTACTTCGCCGGACCGCACATCCAGCGACAATAGTTGATAGACCTCTGCCGGATTCTGCGCGCCCTCGACCCTCCGCATTCCCATTTTCGACGCAAGGACAATACGATCGCCCGCAAACACAACGCTTCGAGTCGCGGCAAAGATGGAGCCAGTCTGAGTGTCCACGTGTGGGCCTGTGGTCGTTGCCCCTCCAGCGCCGAAGGCGATGCCCATCACCGGCGCGCTCTTCGTCAATGGTCCTACCGACCACACGCGTGTTGGCGATGGCAATTTCTGCGCGAAGCCGATGGCAACCGACCCCAGCAGCAACAACATTCCTAGCCCATAACGTTTTAGAGACTGCGAACTATACTTCGAATGGATTTCCATTGTGCCTCTCGGTCACAAGCCAATATAATCTCAGTGGTTTCCGGCCGCGATCTTTTTGTGTTCGTTCCAAGACCCCGAGACCCGACCGCGCTCATCTCGCGTTTGCGAAAGAACTAAAAAATACGAGCCTCGTGTGGCCGGGTCGGATAATCGGAAACTGACCCATTACCCACCTATCTGTAAATATCTGATTAGCCCGCCACTAAGGTATTGTTGCGAGTTGGGGGAAGGCTTTCATTGCGCTCTGGGAAAACAATCGTATGAGGCAGATCTTTCGGAAGGCCGCGACGTCTCTCTTTCTGATTGTGGTGGTCGCGCTGGGAGTGAGGCTGGGATTCGCGTGGTCTCAAATACGTAAGATTCCCCCTGAAATAATCAGCACCGTACCGTTTCAGACGGAAACGGGGCATATTGCGTACTCGCTGGCCAGCGGAAAAGGATACGCAGCACCGTTTCAGCGGGATAGCGGGCCTACGGCGTGGCTTACGCCGGTCTATCCACTGCTTGTGGCGGGGATATTCAAAGTTTTTGGCATCTATACGGGCGCATCTTTCTTCGCAGCCATTTCTCTGAACATTCTTCTTTCTTCCGCAGCGTGCGTGCCGATTTTTTATGCCGGCAAACGGGTGGCGGGCTTGGGAATCGCCAGTGGCGCCGCGTGGCTGTGGGCCTTGTTCACGAACGCGATCATGATCCCGTTCGAATGGATCTGGGATACGTCGCTCGCGGCGCTGCTGGCGGCGATCCTTCTGTGGGCCACAATGGAGTTGGCGGAATCCGGCCGGTGGCGCGATTGGTGTGGCTACGGGCTGCTTTGGGGCGTTGCGCTGATGACCAACCCGGCGCTGGGTTCCGTATTTCCGCTGTTGCTGGGGTGGCTGGTGTATCGCGCTCACCGCGAGCGGCGTCTAACTCTGGCGAGGCCCGCGATTGTGGCCATTCTTGCGCTGCTGTGCTGCGTTCCGTGGATCGTCCGCAACTACGTCGTCTTCCACCGGTTCATTCCGTTGCGCTCCAATTTGAGTTATGAGCTGTACATCGGGAACAACGAAAACTACGACGAACGGCGCAGAGGTTTGCCGGCGGTGATTACCCAGGATCTGGAGATCTTGCGATACCTCAGGGTGGGAGAGATGGCGTTCATGGACGAAGAGAAACGGAAAGCGCTTCGGTTCATCGTGTCTCACCCGCGCGTGGAGCTGTGGCTTTTCGGGAATCGCATTGTAGACTTCTGGATGGGAACGGCCGAGCCGGTGAAAACATTTCTTGAGACAGATTCGCTCTTGATTCGCGGCATTTTATTGGGCAATTTCCTGTCTTCCGTGGGAGCGTTGCTGGGCGTGGCCGTTCTGCTTTGGAGGCGCAATGCCTATGCGTTTCCGCTGACGGCGTTTCCGGTCGTTTTCCCTCTGCTGTACTACGTGACGCATACCTCGCTGCGCTACCGTCATCCGATTGATCCTGTTGTGTTGCTGCTGACGGCGATTGCAGCCGTAAGGTTGTGGCGGAGGCCAATACGGCATCGCGCCACTGGGAAGGTCACCGACGCTGTTGCAGTCACATGATGCGGCGGAGTCTGCTATTTTTTCCCACGCTTCCCTTCCCACGCATCCATTTCAAGGATTGTGTGAGCCCAGCGTTTCGGATATTGTGCTTTTTTGCGTGGAGGAGAGAGCGGTGAGGAAAGCGTATCTTTGGATTGCAGCGCTGAGTTTGTTGGGCCTGCTCGACGTGCCGCGCGTTGCCGCACAGGCCAGCCCGGAAGACTCCTCGCGCGAATGGCAGGTTTGGACCGGGGGCGGCCATGGCATCAATGGGAGCCAGTCCGGCACAGGGCTGTGGAATCTTGGCTTACGCTACGGCCTGATTTTGACGTCGCCCCATGGGCCGGGATTTCTGCGCGGGCAACTGGAGTATGCCGTCGACGTGGTGCCCGTGTGGGTGATCGCCCAGAAAACTAACACCGCCTATGGCGGCAGCGTTGATCCCTTCGCGTTTAAATGGATCTTGGACTCGCCGAAAAAAGTGAAGCCCTTTTTCCAGATCGAAGGCGGCGCGCTTTTCACGAACACGAAGGTGCCGGAAGGCACTTCGCAGATTAACTTCACCACGAGTGGCGGGATCGGCGCACACTTCCTGGGCAAGAAGCACAACTTCAGCGCGGAAGTGCGCTTTCAGCACATCTCGAACGCCGGAATGACCAACCCCAATCCGGGGATCAATACCATGCAAGTGCGCATCGGATTTGGCGCCTTCCGGAAATAATAGGCGGAATGGATCGAAGGAATTATTATTGGCCGCCAGCCTGCCACGCATCCTTCCCCTTCACGGCAAGCCGTATCTCCCAAGTATTCGCTTTTTTCGCCGCAAGAGACTCCGCCATTGACAGAAGCACGCGGCAACCGTAGAGTTCTCGGTCCTGTGAATTGAACAGCAAAACCCGGAAAATAAATTTGCTCAATCGGTTTTTTGAATTAGAGAAAAATCAAACCACGGTGCGCCAGGAAATGCTGGGCGGTCTCACCACATTTCTCACCATGGCGTACATCGTGGTATTGAACCCGCAAATTCTTTCGCAGGCCGGTGTGCCCGCGGAGGGCGTGGTCTTCGCCACGTGCCTTTCGGCGGCCGTGGCCACGCTGGTGATGGGTTTGTATGCGAATTATCCGATCGCGCTGGCCCCGGGAATGTCGCTGAACGCGTACTTCACCTATACCGTTTGTCTGGGAATGCATGTGCCCTGGCCTACGGCGCTCGGCGCGGTATTTTTTTCCGGCGTGTTGTTCGTTTTGCTGACGGTGACCCGTGTGCGCGAGCAGATCGTCAACGGCATCCCGCACGGATTGAAGCACGCCACCGCAGGCGGCATCGGCATGTTCATCGCGTTTGTGGGCCTGCGCAGCGCGAAGCTGGTAGTCGCCAACCCTGCGACGTTTGTGAGCCTCGGCAAATTCTCCGATCCTGCGGTGCAGGCTGCGTGCATCGGCATCGTGCTGACGCTCGTGCTGATCATCCGGCGCCTGCATGGCGCCATCCTGCTCGGCATCCTCGGCACTACGCTTTACGGCATCGTTCGCGGCCTGACGCATTGGCCCACCGCGTTCGTCGCGCTGCCGCATCCATCTGCCACCTTGTGGAGGTTGGACATCAAAGGGGCGCTGCACTTGGGGCTGGTTGAAATCATTTTCATTTTTCTGTTTGTGGATCTCTTCGACAATGTGGGCACACTGGTCGGTGTATGCGAACAGGGCGGCTTTGTTGTGGACGGAAAAATCCCGCGAGTCGGCCGGGTCTTGCTCGCGGACGGCATCGGCACCATTTTCGGCTCGCTCACGGGAACTTCGTCGGTGACCAGTTACATTGAAAGCGCCGCAGGCGTGGCGGCGGGCGCGCGGACGGGGCTCAGCAACTTGATGGTGGCGGCATTGTTCCTGGTGGCCATGTTCTTTTCGCCTGTGGCCGCCGCGATTCCGGCCTTCGCCACGGCTCCGGCGCTGATTCTGGTGGGAGCGTTGATGACCGAATCGGTGGCGCAGGTGAACTGGAGAGAATTTACCGAGGCTTTCCCCGCGTTTGTCACGCTGATCGCCACGCCGCTGACGTTCAGCATCGCCACTGGCTTGAGCTTCGGCGTGATCACCTACACGGTGTCCAAAATTGCCGCCGGAAAATATCGCGAAATTAGTGTGCTGCTGTGGATCCTGACGGTGTTGTTCATCGTGAGGTACGTATATTTAGCGGCGGAGTGAGAGGAAGATGGTGCCCAAGAGAGGACTCGAACCTCCACGACCGTGAGGCCACTAGCTCCTGAAGCTAGCGCGTCTGCCAGTTCCGCCACTTGGGCACAAGTGCAATAAAACGAGGCAGGAATAATTCTGAGGCCCGGGCCAGGGTTTGTCAACGAAGCTAGGTAGGCAGCCGCACATTCCTGAATCGCTAGAGTGCGAGAGAGTGATCCAGCGTTCCGAATGCTTCGTGGCTAGCGCGGCCAAGGCGGGAAGACCTAAGGCCCTCCCGCCCTATTGCCATGGCATTCCTGCATTCAGGTGGCAGGGACTTCGAGCTTGTCGGCGGCGTCCTGCAACCTTCCATTGACGGCGATTAGTTTTCCTTGCTTCCCTAGGAGTGCATCCAGGGACCATTTTCCAGGGCCGTTGATCAAGAGATATGCCACCGTCAGGAGTTGAGCGTATTCCGAGCGGATTTCATGCAGGACTGCCCATAGTCCAACCTGAGGCGGCGACGGCGGCAGAGGCAAGGGCGAGGTTCCGAGATACAAAGAGATTTTCGTAGAAAGCATGGCCACGATCATCTCGACGATGAACGGGATGGCAATCAGCCGTGTCAGCAAGCCGAAAAGCAGCAATAATCCCCCAACGATTTCCAAGCCGCCGACAAAGTTAGCGGTGAAATGAGGAAACGGCATGCCTAGTTTGGTGAAACGCCCGATCCCCTGGTTCGCGTAGGCAAACTTCAATATTCCTTCCCAGAGAAACACGCCTCCTGCCATCAGTCTCAACAGCAGCGTCGACTCCGGGCCGGTGATTGGCGGATTCGCGAGCCAGTTGAAGATATTCTTTATGTTTGCGATTTTCATTTTTTCCTCCAGTAAAATCTCTCTGCACTGGACTTAACTGGCCGACTTGCGATTTATTCCCCAAGAACCGACAGGAAAAGATCAAAAAAGAGAATCCAGAGACAGGGGAATAAATGAGGATGGCGCCAGTTATACTCATGGAGCCGTGTCAGATGAAAACCTCTTGAACGGTTCCTTTGAAGAGCTGGCCATGCCGCTCTTTGACTCGCTCTACAATTTCGCGCACTGGCTGACGCACAACCGCGAGGAGGCAGAGGACCTGGTGCAGGAGACTTACGGCAAAGCGTTGAAGGGGTTCCCATCATTTCAGCCTGGAACGAATTTTCGCGCCTGGATGTTCCGAATCTTGCGGAACACGTTTCTGACTTCACGAACAGGACTGAAGAGCGGTATGACCATCTCACTGGACTCCGAGGAAGGTGAATCCGTGATTCCGACGACGACGGAAACGCCGGAGTCCCTCTTGATTGAGCGCTCCAATCAGCAGATGGTTCAAGAAGCCATCGAAGAATTGCCGGTGATTTTCCGTGAGGTGCTTTTGCTATGCGATGTGGAGGAAATGTCTTACCAGGAAATTGCGGAAACAATTTCCATTCCCATTGGAACGGTGATGTCTCGCTTGGCGAGGGCCAGGAATGCACTCCGGCAAGGGCTCACAAAGAAGCTGCAAGGGGTTTGAAGAATGGCTTGTGATTCATGGCGGAGCAAGATCGCGGCGTACGCTGACGCGGAACTCTCCGCCGAAGAGATGCGCGCAATGGGTGAGCATCTCCGTGGATGCGCTTCCTGCACCTCGGATTTACTGAATTGCGTGCAGTTGAAGCGTGCCATTCAAAGTGCGGGGAAACGGTTTATGCCCAGCCTTGCCTTGAGGGAGCGGGTAGAGAAAGGACTCCCAGCGAGAAAGAAGCCGGTATTGGTTTGGAGCTGGATACCGAAGCTGGCTGCGACCGTTGCAGTCGTTGTCATTGTGGTCTTGCTTTTGCACGCATGGTCGTCACTCGAGCAAGGGCAGACTATCGCGGAATTGGCGGATCTTCATGTGGCGACGCTAGCGAGCGCTAATCCAGTGGATGTCATTTCCACCGACCGGCATACCGTCAAGCCCTGGTTCCAGGGGAGAATCCCATTCACCTTTAACCTGCCTGAACTGGCCAACACGCCGTTTGCCCTCGAAGGTGGACGCGTCTTTTACCTGGCGCAAACACCAGGCGCCCAACTGATTTTCAAAATCGGAAATCACCGGATATCGGTCTTTATTTTCCAAAATCGTCCGGAGCGCCGCTTTACGACAAGTAATAGCCGTTCCAGGCGTCTCACGTTCAATGTGGAAACATGGACTGAAGATGATTTGCGCTACTTCGTCATCGGTGACGCTAACGCGGACGATATCCACAAATTGAGCGAGTTGTTGAAGATTGCAGCGCGGCCTTGATTGAGAAACGGTTACTTGATTCGCCTCAGGTGCTCGAGTTTAGAGAACGCGTCGTCGGCGTGCGCAGAAACGTAGCGGCGCAGCGCGTCGGTTTGTGCGGTGATGAGCAGAGATCCACCGGCCATCTGGTAGTCCAGCGGGCTGCCTTTTGAGACGCTCTGGCTTTTGATCGCGTCATCTTCCAGCCCAGCATAGGCCAGGTCATCCGGGGAAATCTTGACCTTCGCAATCACGTGCGCGGGGATCACGCCGACGGGGTCGTCGAGTTTCACGCCATTGATCGTTTGATTCTCGTACATGAAGTCCATGAAAATCTGATCGCCCAGGCGCACCAGGTGGACCTGGAAGTTTTGCCTGACTTTCGTGTCAGGATTAACCATGGCCAAGTTGTATTTGTGATCGCCGGATTTCTGGAAAACAAATTCTTCCTTGTCACTGGAGTCCGAGGAGATCCACGTTCCCTCCAGGTTGGGCTCCACAACCGCGTCCTTGTCCGTATACAGCGGATTCACGGAGTAGGATGGACAGCCAGACAAGGGGAGACAGGCAAACATAAGCAACGGCAGCAATGGTCGCGCTTTCATAGCGCCTCCTTAGTTAGCCGGCGGCCGCATTGCCACTTGCCCGGCCATTTCCGGCCTCCACCACAGACAAGCGCCATTATCCTCGATGGGCAGTCCACTAAGTGAGGGGCTTTGCCGTTCAAGCGCCACTCCTTGTAGCCGAGTGAGACCGCCACCTTGGGCAGATCAGCACAAAAGTCTGTGCGCTTGATCGTCGCTCTTCCGCTTGACAAGCATACAATTCGACAACTATTTGTTACCTCACATCAGGAGCCACAGATGGCGACGCAACTGTCATTGAATCCCGCTCGTTCGGCCGTGCTGAGCATGGACTACCAAACGGCTATCGTTTCTATTTATACGAAGGATGACCAGGCGCTACTGGCACGCGCTGCCAGCCTACTGACGCAGGCTCGAAGCTCCGGCATGGCCGTGATTCACGTGCAAGTCGGATTTCGTCCCAAGCTTCCGGAGATCAGTTCGCGAAACATCCTGTTCAGCGCGCTCAAGAACTCGGTGCGGCACCAACAATTGTTTGAAGGGGCTGCCGGCGCAATTCATCCTGCGGTGGCTCCCGAAGGAGACGATATTGTCGTCACCAAGCACCGCGCTAGCGCTTTCACCGGCACGGATCTTGAAATGATTCTGCGCGCAAAGGAGATCGACACACTAATTCTGTGGGGGATCGCCACCAGTGGCGCCGTTCTTTCCACCGCGCTGCATGCGGCCGACGCGGATTACCGCCTCATCGTGATAAAAGACTGTTGCGCCGATCTTGATGAACACGTGCATGCCTGCCTTATCGAGAAAATGCTTCCGCGCGTAGCCGCCGTGGTTTCTGCGGATGAGCTTCTTGAGGCTTTGAATTCAGTTCAGCCACCTCTGGGATAATTGGGACACTAACGGTGGTGTGGTAAAAGCGCGTCCCAGCCTGCGACCAGCGTGAGAGGGGACGAATTGTTTGAGGGTAGCGAGTTAACCAGCAAGCGGCCGTCCGGAGAGATGGCGTACTGAAACCAGCCGAACGTCGTGACGATGATGCGGGTCTGGGCAAAAACTTGAGGCGGGCCGGCCGTATTCTTTGCTGGATCGAAGGCGACGACCATTAACTTTCGATCCGGCTGAACAAAGAAGATCTTTTTGCCGTCACGGCTCCAGCGTGGCTGAGAAGATCCAGGTGCATTTGATATCTGGATATGAGCTCCGGGGCCGGGAAACGGCTGAACAAGAATCTGGCGCAGTGGCGCTGCAATGTAGGCAACCCACTTGCCATCAGGGGAGAACTGAGATTCCGCGCCGAATCTGGCGAATTGCACGGATTTCTGGTCCGTGGGCGAGTAGACGTCGAGGCTGGGAAACGGACCTCCCCGACCCAGACTCATATAGATCAAATGGCCATCCGGAGACGAATCGCAAGGGATGGCGTCGCTGTCGTTTACCACTGTCCGAGGAGGACCGGAAGCATCCGCGGGAACTTCCTCGATGTTCATGGAGGCATTGCGATAGGCGATGAATTTGCCATTGCGGGACCACACCGGGGTGCTCTCATTCCCACCTTCCGTGAGACGAGAGCTGATTCCGCGTTGCAGGTCGTACACGCGGATAAAGTGCTTGCCATTGTGTTGGTCATCCGAATAGACAGCTAAGAAACGGCCGTCGGGAGAAAATTGGGGGCCCTCGTAACCAATCTCGGGAAACTGACCGAGCTCTTTTCCCACGGAGTCGTACCAAACAAGGCGCGAAGGAGCATCGCCCGCTGATTGGAAAACCAATTTGCCGTCCTGGGAAACGGAAAAGCCGGACTGCCAAAAGTCGAAGAATTTATCGACTTCCTGTTGTGTCAGCGGAATCGCCGGCCCGGTGGTTTGGAGCCGAGTGGTATCGAACGGTTGCGCCATGACGGTCCGGTCACGGACATAGAGCAGACTGCCGGAAGCAAAAAAGACGTTGCCAATGATCTCGGGAGAAATAAGCTTGGGTGCGCCGGCGTCAAGGGAAGCGACGTAAAGGCCATTGGGCTGGGCAGCGGGGCCGACGCTCCAATTCACGAAATAGAGGAAATGCTTGCCATCGGGGAGGAAGAACGGCCAATGATGAGCTTCGGCGCTGCCCTCGGGAGTTTTCGTGACTGCTTCGGGGGTACCTCCGGCGGCAGGGATTCGGTAAAGAGGACCCGTAATGCCAGGAGCGAACACGATGATTCCGTCTTGATTCCAAGTGCCACCGAAGCCCGACCCTGCGTCACAGAGGTTTTGCACTGCGGAATTCACGAGATCGATCGTCTTGAGCCGCCCTTGAGCGAAGAAGCCGATATGAAGGCTGTCAGGTGACCAGAACGGATAGATCACCCCCTCTGTGCCAGTGAGTTGTTGCGCATTGGGAGAGGAAAGTGCCCGAACCCACAGATTCGTCTTGCCGTCGGGGCCAAGGGCAACGAAGGCCAAGCGGCTGCCGTCCGGGGCAATCGCGAAGTTGTATGGCAAGAAGGATGACCCCGGGGGAGGCAAGAGGGAGGAACGCACGGTTTGCGCCGACGACTTGGGATTGCGGAAATGCATCGTGGCCAGCCAGGCCGTGGCTACCGCAAACAAGAGGACCAAAAGCCACGCAATTCTCGCGCTTGTGCGCGACTTTTGCGCCGCGGCCGCGCTTGCAGGCGATTGCAAATCTTCGCGCAGCGCATCGAGCTGCAACTTCACGTCGGCGGCGGAGCGCCAGCGCTCTTCCGGGTCCTTGGCCAGGCAAATTTTGACGATGCGATCCAGCGCCGGCGGAGACGCGGGTTGAAGCTCGGAAATGGGCTGGGGATTGCGCTCCAACACGGCCGCAATCACGCTGGTGGCCGTGTTTCCTGAAAATGCCTGGTGACCGGTAAGCATTTCGTACAGCACAGCCCCGAACGAAAAAATGTCGCTGCGGCCGTCGAGCTCTTTGCCCTCCACTTGTTCCGGGGACATGTAGCGGAAGGTGCCGACGATGGTGCCTTGCGCGGTGGCGGGCGAGGGTAAGTTGTCCGTGAGGGTTGTGACGGTGGCGAGCGGCGCCGCAGGCTTGGCAAGGCCAAAGTCGAGCAGCTTCGCGCCGGTTGGCGTAAGCATGATGTTGCTCGGCTTCAGATCGCGGTGAACCACGCCGCTGCGGTGCGCTTTGTCCAGTGCGTCGGCGATCTGAGCGCCGTACTTCAGAACCTGATCGAGCGGTAGCGGGCCCTTACGCAGACGCTCGGCGAGGGTTTCTCCCTCCACGCATTCCATCACAATATAGTCAACGCCGTCCTGATGGCCGACGTCATAGAGCACGCAGATGTTCGGATGATTCAGACTGGAGACCGTCTTGGCTTCGCGCTCGAACCGCTGCTTACGAACGGGATCCGAACAGAAGTGTGCAGGCAGGATCTTGACGGCGACCGTGCGATCGAGGCGGGTGTCCCGTGCGCGGTACACCTCTCCCATCCCGCCCGCACCCAAGGGGGATTGGATCTCGTAGGGCCCGAGTCTTGTGCCTGAACTCAGGGGCATAAAGCAGCAAAATTATAGCGCTTCTGGCCGGCAAGACCGGCAGTTTATGGGGTCACAGAGAGAACCAAGAACTGTTGGCCGGCTAGCTGCCGAACTGGCAATTATGGATGGGTAAGCGGGACGCGCACGACGATTGCGTCATCGACGCGCACAATCAGCCTGGAATACTTCTCCTTGCCCACATTCTGCATGGACTGGTAATGCGGGTTGAGCGCCTCCACATTCACACGCAGCGGCGCTTTGGCGTCTTTTGGCACATCAAAACTCACGCGGAGATCAGGCTGTCCATCGCCGTCCACATCCACCGCGTCAGAGACGTGCGCCGGCAGGGCGCTTACGGGTTTCCAATCGAGCTGTACAAACGGCTTCTCGGTCTGCAGCATGTGGGGAAATACGGGCCGGTGAATGTCGATGAAATAGGCGCCGGTCTGAATGCTGCGCACCTTCGGTCCACCGGAGTACATCTCGTCCACGTGGAGGCCTAGAGAGGCAAACCCCTTCGCGAACTGTCCCATCAGGAGAAAAGGCACCAGCATCGCCACGAGCACTGTAATTCCAGCCGCAAAGTAGCCCAGTTTTGCGCGTAATTTCATGCGCCTCTCCTAAACGAAAACATGCAGTATGGTGCCAAGGCCCTCGGTGATGATGCTGCCACCGAACATCACGGCCATTGCCCAGGCGGCGTAGAGAAACATCAGCCGCGCGCGTTCCGGTTTGTTGGCGATTTCCGTTCCCTTGATATGCCATACCACAGCGTTTTTCGGACACGCATCCACGCAGGCGCCGCACTTCATGCAGGACATGAGCGTTTCACCCTTTGCGATGGATTCGTCTGTCAGGGACATCGTCGGGCAAGCGGTCTTGCAGAGTACGCAGGGCGAGCAGCGCGCGCGGTCGATCTTCACGTCGAACACGCTCGTCTTGTTGAAGATCGATTGGAAGGCGCCAAACGGGCAGAAGAACGCGCATTGCGTTCGCTTCTTTGTCAGCAACGGCAGCGCAATCACCAATCCCGCGAACAGCACGATAAAAATTCCGTTTTGCACCATCCCCACAGTGTTGCGGGCCGCCACGTATTCGGACACCGCCTTGAAGGGGCAAAGCCACATACAATACGCCGGCTCAAACAGCGCCAGCGAGAGCAGCACCATCGCCAGCAGGACGGCCCAGGGACCGTAACGCCAGCGCGGGTCGATCTTCCGCACTTTCGCGCGTGGAGAGACGGAGGCCATGCCTTCTTCAATCCCTCCGAAGAAGCACGCATAGCTGCACCAGCCTTTGCCAACTACAAGCGTGACGGCCAGCCACAGACCTGCCATGCCCGCCATGCCCGAGATCGAACCGGGGAACACCAGCGACTTGGTGAACGCTGCCGGCAGGATGAGGAGTGGAATGGGCATATAGCAGAAGGGGGTCCGGCCCGCAATCATCTCCTCGATCGGGAGACCCATCGTTCCCCGCATTGCGATGACGGTGTGGATGAAGCCCACCGGAAACAGGATTCCCAGCGCCACAAAGAACCAGCGCCGCCAGCGATAGGTGCTCCGCGTTCGCATCATCATGAAAAACAACGCAATCATGAAGACGGCGGTAATCATGCCGGCGATCTGCATCGACCGGTTCGGGTGCCGCTGCGGATTCGCAAACATCAGCAGCGACCACAGCGCTATCGGTAAGGTGAGCAGAAGGGATCGGCCGATCGTTCGCGGCGGCGTCTCTGCGAGTTTCAGCATCTCCACCTTAGTAGGCATAAACCTTTCTTCCAATCAGCATCGCGAAGCCCAGATAGGCGTAATAGAGGGCAATAAGCACCATCGCCATTCGTGCGACTGTGGTTACGGCTTCATTTCGCGCTACGCAGCCCAGGCCCACAAATGGCACAAACCAAACGGAAGTTCCGACAAAGAACACGGCGAAAAATAGAAGGGCCGCAGCCATGCTTCCCAACCCAGCCGCCCGCACACCCGCAGCTACAAACGGAGGACAAAGGCTGACACCGGTCAGGAAGCCCAAGGCTGCTGCGCCGGGCACGCCCCGTTTTTTCGTGACGCCAATGCTCACCAGTTCTGAGCTCGCACACGACCGCGCACACGTGCGCCCGGCCGAGTAGGCGTACCAAAGCAGCACGCCAGCAAGCAAAACGTGAACTACGCCAAACAGCAGCATGCGCGGCGCTGAGGGAAGCGATATCAGGACGCCAAGTGCCCAGGCAACGGTGGCAAACAACAAGTAGCCCAGGAAGCGCGCTCCCAAGAACGCAGACAGATAGCGGGTATTCAGCCGCAAACCGGCCCGCTCTGCGAGCAAAGAGGGGACCAGCACAGGGCCACAGGAAGCCATGCAGGCAGGCCCGGACGCCAGCCCTAGGGCTAACGCCTCGCCAAAGATGAAAGGCACGGACATCACCGCAAACTTAGCATTGGGCGGACTCCCCGTCAGTGACGTATGGGCAGGTTTTGGGTCGATAAACGGCGTTCGTGAAAAATCGAATGGCGTGGGACGCCGCTGCATGCCAACAAAGAATTGGCCTGCGGCATAGCGCTGGCATCCCGGCAGAAGCCGGGACAAATGAGCGTCCAGAAAAGTGAAAAGAGCGCATAGAACCCTAGCGTTGTTGCAAATGCTCGACTCCGCCCAGGTCCAGTCCCCAGCGGATGGCGAGCGCTGCTGTAGGACATGTGGAGACGCAAGTCTGGCAGAGAACGCATTCAGTGGAGAGAACCCGTTTTCCGGCCTTCACATAGTCGGGAATGCGAATGTCCATTGGGCACATCTTCACGCACGCCATGCAGAGGTCGCAGCGCTCGGCGGAGCCGGCGACCTTGAGCAAGGCGAAACGAGAACCCAGTTTCATGAGTACGGGGACCGGGCACAGGTATTTGCAAAAAGCGCGGTTGTCCTTGAGCAGATATGCCATCGAGATGGCAGAAGCGTAGTAAATCAGGTTGCCGCCGAGGAGCCAGAGCAGCGGCGACCAACGATTCACACGGTAGTGGAAGGCGAAAATGAGCCCCGCTACGAGTGCGAGGCTCAGGAAGAAGTGTACATAGCGCGCCCAACGCCACGGACCGCGAATCCAGCCATCGCTCTTTTTGAAAGGGAGCAGGTCGAGCACCATGGCGGTCCAGCCGGCCCAGCCGCAGAAGCCGCGTCCGAAGAGTAAAGGACCGAGGATTTTCGCAATGGCGTAGTGGACAATGGCACCGCTGAAAATTCCTGTGCACAGGTAGAAGAACAAGCCCTCCAGTTGCATGTTTTGGAACGGAATGCTCCCCCGGAACCCAACGATCAGGCCAAGAACTCCAAGCATGTAGAGTCCCACGAGAAACTGGGTCAATCGGCGCGCGACTGGTTTCTTGTCTCTCGGGAGAAGCTGATAGAGTCCGATACCAAGGCCCAACGACGTACCGATGTAACCCAAGTCGAAGATGAAGAATGTTTTTCCGGTCTCGTGCCAGAGCAGGAAGGCAAGGGCCCAGAAAACAAGGAGGAGAATGGCGGGAAACAGCAGCTGCCGCAATCGGCTACGCGGGTTGGGGTGGGTCAGGGGCGTCATGCTAGTGCTACGCAGGCGGATGTCGCAGCGTTGTGATTACGGTCACATGCGCCCGTGGCTACACGACGCAACCGGAACATCCCGAACCGCTCGATCGGACTTGCCTCTCTGACGTGAACGCGGGCGGCTCACCGCGCTTCTCCCAAGCGCGCCAGGACAATCTTTGCCTTCTGGAAAATCGCTCGAAAAGGGATGCCTGGCAGCACCAAACAAACGCTCGTCTGAACTACCCCTCCCCCCTAGCTTTCTTCCCCCACGGTGCTATACTCCGCCCAGATGACACCCACCTGCCTCCGCAGAGCAGGCACCGGGGACCGGTTCCACCGGGAGGTTGCTATGGAAACCATGGAATCTGTATTTACGGGACCAATGCTGTATCTGTTAATCGTATGGGCAGTCGTTACCGCCATCTTCCTCGCACTGATCGCCTGGCGGAGTGTGCTCGCGAGTCACGAGGACGATCAGATCTTTATCGACGCTGCCGAAGAACACATGGCCAAGCAGCAGCGCGAGTTGATAGTCAAGATCAACAAGTTCTCTCGGCCCATACTGACGAGTGGCATCGCTTCCGGCGTGTTGCTGTTGGTTATCGCTGGGATGTTTGTCTACCACGGCCTGAAGAACTTCTGACGCTGGCGGCGCGTCGAATACTCGGCCTTCGGCGCGTCAAGGTTTGGCAGGTGCAGGCTGCGGCGTGGCGCTTGTAGGGCCGGTCGGTTGAGAGGCTTGCACGAGGGACGTGTGGTTGTGGACGATGACCCAGTCGGCGCCCTTTTTCTCGAGGATGAGAGTGGTCTGACCCTCGGCGGCCATCGGCGACCCATCCACCACCGCACTGAAATCCCATTGATAACAAGCCCAGGCAAACATTCCTGAAGGTGCAATCCGGATCAACGTGTTGCTGCGGTCCAGACGTACTTGCTGCATGCGCGCGCGTTGCGCCTGGTAGGCCACCACATAGTTGGTCCAGCCAACAGCGGGCGGCGTCCACGTCCCAGCCACCACGGAAACGTCATCGGCCATATTCTTATGTAGCTTCTCGATATCCCCGAGCTGCCAGGCTGCCAGCATCTCTCCAATGACGTAGTCGATCTTCTCCTGGTCAGGGACGGAGGCAATCACGCTGGGAGGCGGAGTCGGCTGCGTATCATCGGTAGGTTTCTTCTTCTTTTGCGCCGCTGCGGTGCTGGCCGAGGCCAGGCTCAGCGCTAGGAGAAGGATCACGCCCACAAACCGCTCGATCCATCGCCTGCTGTTTCCTGCCATTTGCGTGCTGTTCATGCTCGGTACACTCCTGCGGAATTTTCTGCGCCCGGACTCTCCCTCAGAGATTCGAAGCGCAAACATTTGTGCCGTGTCGGACAGGTTCGAGGATAACGCAGTGCGAGCGTTTGCGTTGGGCACTGTGCGTTATTCATACACTGCAGCAGACGGTCATCCTGAGGGCGCGTCGTTTGCGTCCCGAAGGATCTCAACCGAGACATTGTGCAGGACTCTAAGATTGAGACCCTTCAGCGATCCACATCGGATCGCTGAAGGATGGCAATTTCTCGCTGAGCTCAAACAACGCACACGCTTTTGCCCATGAAAAATCCTGGCTAGTTCGGCTTCGAAGCGCTCAGCAGGTTCACAAACAGCCGGTACGCTCCCGGAACGCCTTCCGGCAATTCGCGGAAAAACGCCAGTCCGGTATAAATGTACGTTCCTTTGCCGTACTTCGTATATACCAGTCCGCCGTTCAGATCTTTTTCGCCGGGATCGTTCATGGCCAGCACGGCGGTGTAGCGCGAATCGAAAGTGCTCCAGTAATACAGGCCGCGCTCCTGCACCCAGTTCTGGAAATCGGCGTCAGTGATTTTGTTGGGCCGATTCAAAAGAGGATCGTCGGGCTTCAGGAACTTCACCGGGGAATTCTCGTCCGTGATGCGCGGCGTGGGGGTGCCGATTTTCGCGGGATACGGCGCGGGCTGCAGTTTGTCCCAGATGTAGTCGCGATTGTATTGCACCACCAGCGTGCCGCCGTTTGACACGTAGTCCAGCAGGCGCTTGTTGGCCTCCGCGAGCTCGGGCCGCAGTTCGTAGGCGCGCACGCCCACCACAATGGCGTCGTATTTCGAAAGATCGCCGAACGTGAGCTCCGCCGTATCTAGCATTTCCACGGCGATTCCCAGGCGCTTCAACGCATCCGGAATCGGCTCACCTTCGGCAGAAATATAGCCGACGCGGAGATTCGGGGGCACGTCGATGGCAAACGCGTGGATGAGGCATTGCGCTGGCTCGCTCCACAAAATCGTTGGCATCGAAGGCAGCGGCTCCAGCGTGGTTGTGAATTTCTCCTCGCCGTGTTTTGCGTAGGCAGTGATGGTGAAATTTCCGGGATCGAGTTTCGCGGGAGGAGTGACGGTGAGCTTGACGTATTGATCGCCGATGCCCGCAAATTCCGCGTCCACCGGTGCACTCGCCTTCAAGCCGTCCGGCACATCCAGCCCCACCAGAACTTTAGCCGGTTTTGTGGAATAGGAATGCACGCGCAGGAACACGTCAAAAGGCTTGTGCTCCGCGGCCAGCACTTCGATCGCCTGCTTTGGCTCGACGGCCAGCGTGTAGGCCGGAACAACGCGCAGAGGCACGCGGCTGACACTGGTGGAGGTGGCGGCGAGATAGATTACGGGCATGGCGGGCTTATAGGAATATTCGCCGATGGTGATCTGCTCGTGAACAGCGACGAGAGGCGGCGGGTCGGCCTCGAGCTGGGGAATCGCAGGATGCAGAAGGAAGGCGGCCGTGGGTTTTTCCCTTTCCTGCTCACGCAGGACGACGCTCCATTTCACAGCACCGGACTTCTCTATTTCCTTTTTGGTCGCTTCGATGCGGTAACCGCTGCTGATCTCTGACTCTTGGAATTGACAGTCAATTTGCTGGCGGCAGCGGGCGTGCAGGGTGATGGAGAATTCGTCGCCAGTAGGGATGTCCGCGCGGTCCGCCTCTGCCGTCAGTTCGATCCCGGCGGCCAAGGAAAGAGCGCGGTCCACTTTCTCCCGTTCGCGACCGAGAAAATCGAGCCGTTCGGCGAGATCCTGCGGAATTGGCATGGGAATCGAAAGCAAGGAAGCTTTGGCGAGACTTTTCTCCGCAGAAACCAGAGCAGCGACAGTCGCGGGCCAGTCCAGGAGGAGAGCGGCGTGCCTGGCCGATTCCAGGGACTTGTCGACAGCTTCCATGTCTTGATCGCATCCGCCACAGGGCCCGTGTTTCGCGACGGTCGCGAGGCTCACCGCGAGTGAAGCGGGATCAAATGGTTTGCCGCTTTCTGGAACGAGGCCGATGGGCCGGCGGATGAAGGGAGAATTCAGAAAACCCGCGATGCCTTGCGTGCGGTGGTTCGCAAACGCGTCGATTCCAATTTCCCGCCATGTCTTGCCCCAGAGGGATGACACATCGTCCAGGGGGAGCACCGTACCGGAGGGCTTGTCCGAGCCGCGATCGATATCCAATATCGTAACGGGATCGGAAGCGGAGCCCCACGGATAATCCGCCGGGCATGTGAAGCATCCCGGATACAACCTGTAGGACTTGTCTGCGGCAAGTTGGACGGCCTTGGGCGTCCAAATGCCCGAGGCTTGGTGGTGGCCGTGACCGGTGTGAACGCCACCCCAGCCGTTGATGACGATGTTGGGACGGAAGGCGCGGATGACACGCACCATGTCTTGCAGGACTTGGTCGCCCCAGATTTTTTCGGTTTCTTCGGGAGTTTTGGAGTAGCCAAAATCGCGGGCGCGGGTGAAGTAGAGTTTCACGCTGTAGCCGCGAGTTGCAGCGAGCAATTCCTGCGTGCGAATCAAGCCGAGTTGCGGCGCCTGCTCTGGGCCGAGGGCATTTTGTCCGCCCTCGCCGCGGGTGAGCGAGAGAAGCGCCACATCAGCGTGCAGCCCTCGCGCCAGATAAGTCAGCACGGCGGCGCTCTCATCGTCAGGATGCGCGGTGATGTAGAGGATGCGCGTGGTTACGCGCGCGTTGTCGATCGCCTCAATTGTTTCCGGCAGGCCCGGCCCGGTTCCCGGCGCGGGTGGGAATTGTGCGACCGCTTGCTGGGCAATAGCAAAGATCGCGAAAGCCAAACTCGCTGCGGCGCGAAATGTTCTCACGAAACCTCCGAGACTTTGTTAGCTAGCAGCAAAAAGCCTTCTCTTTAGGAGGCAGAGGCTTTAGCCCCTGCGTAAGGCCTTCGAAACCAACGGGCTTTAGCCCCTGAAGAAAGGTTTTCCTGCATTTTTCCGCAGCCTCTGAAGCCGTGCCCTCCCGAATGTCTGTGCCTTTCAGCGCGACTGAGAGGCGGCGAAAAAACACCTGGAAACCCTCACAAGGCTTGTGCGCAAAGGAAACCGTGAGTTGCGCGCGAAACTTTCCAACGGGAACGCTTCACAGGCCGCCGGTCGCTGCTCGCTGGTCGCTTTCTTTCGCGAACGGCCATTGTCGCATTTCCCGCGTCCAAACCAAAAATGCAATCAGTCCGAGCGCGATTTCCAGGAGTCCCCATTTTCGCACCGGGCCGGTCTGCCAGAACAACCAGGCCCACGCCAGCATCGTCAGCACCGCAGGGACCGGGTACAACCACATTTTGAACGGCAGCTTTTCGCTGCCCCAGCGCTTGCGCAGTAGCATCACGCCCACGGCCTGGCCGATGAACTGCACCAGTAAGCGCATTGCCAGTATGGCGGCAATCGCGGTCTTCAATCTCAGTGTCAGGCTGAAGGTGAACGCCAAAGCGCCCAGGAACAACAACGAAATGTGCGGAAAATGTTTTGTGGGATGCACGCGGGCAAACACCGGAAGGAAGTTGCCGTCCAACGCAGCCGAATAGGGAACGCGCGAATATCCCAACAACACGGAAAAAACGCTGGCCATCGCGATCCACAAAACCATCGCAGTGACCACACGCGCCGCGCCGTGCCCGTACAATCTTTCCACGAACAGGCTTGCCAGGAACGGCGAATTCTGCGCCTCGCGCCATGGGACGATGCCCAGGATGCTGGTCTGCATCGCGAGGTAGAGAATCGCAATTCCAAGGATGGACAGAAAAATTCCCCGCGGAATATTTTTTTCCGGATCGCGAATCTCTGCGCCCAAATGGCAGATGTTGTAATAACCCCAGTAACTGTAAACCGTGTTCACCATCGCCGCGCCCAGCCCCGCAAACCACAACGAAGAAAGTTGAAACGCGCCCGGAGGAAAATCAAACGCCACTTTTGGATCGAAGTGCCGCACACCTCCCCAGATGAGCCAGAGCATCGTTCCGACGACTCCAGTCCACAACAGCACGGAAATTTTTCCGATCGTGGTAATGCGCCGGTATAGCAAAATCACCAGCAGGATGACCAGGCTGCCAGAGAGCACCTTCGCCTGCCACCAGTTGAACGGGTAGAGGTATTTGGCGTAGTCGGCAAAGCCGATTGACGCGGAGGCCACGGAGAGCGGCGCCTGGATCAGCGTCTGCCACACAAACAAGAACGACATCAACCGGCCCCATTTCCCAGGCCCATACGCTTCGCGCAAAAAAACATAGGTTCCGCCGGCCTTGGGCATGGCCGCGCCCAGTTCGGACCAAACGAACCCATCTAGTGTGGCCAGCAGCGCGCCCGCCAGCCACGCGATCATCGCCTGCGGCCCGCCCATGGCCTTGATCACCAGAGAACTCACCACGAACGGCCCGATCCCTACGATCTCGATCATGTTGAGCGCAACCGCTTCCTTCAAGCCAAGTCCGCGCTCCAATTGGGGTTGCGGTCCGGTAAGGCTCTCCTGTTGAAGGGGAATTGCCATGCGCTGCGAGAATAACAAAGGATGCACCACGCTCCTAACGGGACCTGGCCGGTACCGTGTGTGACAGGCAACAAGGACTAAGGACCATTGATGGCGGCGGCAGCCGGCCCGCACGAAGCGCTTGAGTCGGCTCGCAGCCATTCCGGCCCCATCGGCGTTCTACTGACGGACATCGTCATGCCCGGTCTCCGCGGAACGGAACTTGCCTGGCAGGTGGCGCAACTTCGTCCCGATGTTCACGTCATTTTCATATCCGGGTTCGCGCAAAGCCTGCCCAAGGCGCAAATTCCGGCGGGTGCGGCTTTTCTCCAGAAGCCTTTTCGTTTTGCGTCGCTGGCAGAACAGCTTAAACTCGTCACGCGGAAGGCTTGAAGCGCCCGCTGCCTTCCCCCGAGACCATGATCCGATTCCTTCACTCGCTCCCTATTCTGTTCGTGTTTTTCCTCGTTCCCGCTCGGGCTCTTCCGGAGCCTCCTGCAAAGTTATCCCTTCCGCCCAACACTTCTGTCATTCTCGACCACATCTATTCCGGCCGCCGCGACCTGGCCCTTCCCGAGATTCTCGTGCTTCAGCGTCAGGATCCCGGCTCTCCGCTTGGCTATCTGTTGGAAGCCGAAGTGGAATGGTGGAAAATCTGGTGCGCTTCCGCCGAGTTCAAATACGGCATGACGATGGCCCGCCACCGGGAAAAGTTTCCCGCCGATCAGCGCTATTTCGAACTGACCGCGAAAGCCGACTCGCTGGCCGAAGCCAGCCTCCGCGAGCACAACTCGGCGGAAATGCACCTGTACGCCGCCATGGCGGAGAGCCTCGCCGCTCGCTTGTACGGCTTGCGCGGGGAATACCGTGCCACGGCCCGCGCCGGAGTTCGCGGGCGTGAAAATTTTCTTTCCGCCCTTGCCCTGGATCCTTCTCTCGCGGACGCCTACACGGGCTTGGGACTCTACAACTATTACGTAGATACACTTTCCGGCTTGGCGAAAGTCCTGCGGTTTTTCATGGGCATCCCCGGCGGGAGCAAGGAAGAAGGCATTCGCCAGTTGCAGCGTGCCATCCACGAAGGCCAGCTCAGCCCCGCCCTGGCGCGTTTCTATCTGGCCATCAATCTTGAGAACTACGATCAACGTTATGAACAGGCGCTCCAGGTCATCGGCCCACTCGTCGACAAATACCCTCAAAATCCCTTATTTCAGTTGGTTCGCGGCGATCTCTATGCCAAGCTCGGGAACAAACAGCTCGCTGAAGCCTGCTATCGTGCGGCCGGCGCTGCTGCCTCCCAGGTTCCGGAAGCGCAGTGCCGCGAAAAAATCGGGCAATTAGTTCGCCAGTCCCGTGGAGCCCTTAACCACAAGTAGTTCTCTTCCCCCCTCCCATGGCGATTCCGACTGCCCGCCGGGGCGTCACTCGGAACTTTGCCGGAAACCAGCGCATGCGCGATAATATGTTCTGGGTATGGGCGCCTGCGCTCGGGGTATTCCGCACTCCGCGGATCAACGCTGGCGCGATTTCTTGCATCTCAACCCAATTAGAAGCGCTGTTTTCCTCCCTGGTGAAATCTACGGACGGAACGAAGCGCATTGCACCTGTGCAGTGGTGAAGGAGAATTCATGAAGCGGTCCTGGACAGCTCTGGCTGTCACCCTTTTCGCACTCGGCGTGCTCGCCGGTTGCAACGATTACAACAATTCCGTTCAGTACGACACTGGTGCGACGCTCATCAGCATCTCTCCGTCGGCCATGGCTGCAGGGACGCCTGCCAACGCCGCGCAGTGCAAGAACACGTCGACAGGGCAGAACTATGCGTGCTTCACCATCTTTCTGTTGGCCAGTGCCACGAACGGATTCATCAGCACTTCCGTCGTCGAGTGGAATGGGCAGAAGATGCCGACCACCTACATCGATGCCACCGATATTTCGGCAACGATTCCTTACAGCCTGCTTGCTACCCCCGGCTCCGTGTACGTCAATGCCTACCAGCCGCAATCCGGCACCGGAAATAACGGTCTTTCCAACGCTCTCACGTTCATTATTTATGGCGCGCCCAATCCGTACCCGAGCCTTTCCTCCGTTAGCCCCACCTCCGCGGCGTACTGTAATCCAACGACGGCGTGTGCAAACGTTCCCATCACGCTGACCGGCAGCAATTTCATTCCCACTTCGCAAAATGGCGGTTCCAGCGTCACCTACACGGGGCTCTCCACGTACGGCATAGAGACTGCCATCACGGTCACGAGCATTTCCTCCACCCAGCTCAAGGCCACCATTCCCGGCACTCTTCTTTGTGCGACGGACACCGCTCAGATCAACGTCATCAATCCCCCTAGCGCAGTCTGCGTTGTGAATTGCCCCAATCTCGGCGGTGGCGACACCAACAATCCTCCGCCCGGCCAGCAGGCGACCACGCAGACATTCTCCATTACCAATTCTTCCGCGATCAACTCCTGTCCCGCTCAGACCATTCCCACCCCTCTAACTGCGGAAGAAACTGCCGCCATCAGCCAGGACGGCCGCTATGTTGCCTACGCTTCCCCGCAAAACGGGACCTCACAGATCGTCGTGCGAGACACCTGTTTGGGTGCGGCGAAGGATTGCACGGCTTCCACGCGCACAGTATCGGCTGCTGCGGATAGCACCGCAGGCAATGGAGACAGCCACAATGCCGCCATGACGTTGGATGGGCGATACGTCGCGTTCAGTTCCGTCGCCACCAATCTCGTTGAGAGCGCGCCGACGGGCCGGCAAGTCTATCTCCGCGATACGTGCCTCGGTGCATCTGGTTCCTGCAAGCCGAGCACTCTGCTGGTCTCCACGGATGTGGAAGGCAAGCTCAGCGGGACCGAAGGCATTCTTCCTTCCGTGAGCAGTTCAGGACGTTATGTCGCGTTCCTCGCGGTGACGCCGAGCCAAGCGGGCACTTCGACGAATACGGCCAATACCGCTACTGCGGCGAACAGCACGCGCCAAGTGTTCGTGCGCGATACTTGTCTGGGCGCCGCGCATTGTACGCCTTCGACCACGCTTATCTCTCTCCAGCCCGGCGACATTCCGGCCGACTCTTCGAAGCCCGCTGGGCCCGCGCTCGCAGTTGCAGAAGAAGCTCCTACGGTCAGTCAGGACGGCCGCTATGTTGGCTATGCGTCCACACAAAATGGCGCTTCGCAAATTCTCATTCTTCTGCGCGACACGTGTTTTGGCGCGGCGAGTGGTTGTACGCCATCCACGCGAACCGTTTCCGCCGCGGCGGACGGCTCCGCGGCCAATGGTGACAGCCACAATGCGGTCATGACTCCGGACGGGCGGTACGTCGCGTTCAGTTCGGCGGCCACCAACCTCGTCGAAAATGCACCTGCTGGCCGGCAGGTCTATCTCCGCGATACCTGCATTGGCGCGCCCGCATCCTGCAAGCCGAGCACATTGCTCGGCTCCGCGGATGAAGAAGGCAAGCTTGCCGGAACCGAATCAATTCTTCCTTCCATGAGTACTTCGGGGCGCTTCGTAGCATTCCTCGCCGTGACTCCGAGCCAGGCGGCCTCAGCAGCGACTGCAACAACAGCGGCCCAAGCCAGTGCCCCAGGGGCGGCCAACAGCGGCCTGCGCCAGGTCTTCGTGCGCGATACGTGTCTCGGCGCCGCCAGTTGCGCGCCCAAGACCACGCGCATTTCGCTGCAGTCCGGCGACGTTCCGGCCGGCTCTGCAAAACCTGCCGGACCCGCCCTCGCTGGGCTTGCCAAGCAGATCGCACTTCCCGACAGCAAGAGTTCCACGGTCTTCACTCCAACTGTTCCGATCGACGACCACGTCTTCCTGGCCATTCCTAACGGAACCGAGTAGCACTCGTCAAAAAGGAAAAGGGACGCTCCGATCGGGGCGCCCCTTTTTCTCAACCGCACTCTCTCTGGAAGAAAAACCGTGCTGGTCCTCGAGATTAGCCGAGGAATCCCAAGTTGCTGGTCGAAAAATTCGCTAGATTCGGAAAGATGGACGGCAAATTGGCCGCGCTCACGCCAAACCATGTGGCTAGCGTGGCGGCGTACTGGTCCAGCGCCGTCGTCGGAATCCAGCGCCCGTTTTGGTCGGCATCGTCCGGTCCTCCTACAACGAGTGTGGGGAAGGTGCCGTAAATCGCGTTGCCTTTTACCGCCCCGCCGAGAACCAGATGGTGACTGCCCCAGGCGTGGTCTGAACCTCCGTTGGAACCGGGTTGGAAAGTGCGGCCGAATTCGGACAAGGTGAAGGTAGTAACCTGATTGGTCACGCCAAGTTCTTGCGTCGCCTGATAGAACGCGGACATGCTCTGGCTCACAGTGGTTAGCAACTGTACCTGCTGCACTAGCTGATCGCCGTGGGTGTCGAATCCGCCGTAGGAGCAGAAGAAAATCTGACGGCTGACGCCCAGCGCGCTTCGCGCTGAAATTACTTGCGCGACCTGTTGCAATTGCTGCGCCAGGTAGTTGTTCGGAAATTGCGTTTGCAGCGGCGGAATGTTTTTTAGCGCTTGCGAAAGGACCACAGCGTATTGCACTGCCTGTCCGGTCACGGAATTCGCCGCCTGCACCATGTTCAGGCCACTGTCGAAGGTGAGCAGTTGCTGCGTGGCGGCAAACCGCGCCTGCGATGCCGCCGACGAATCGAAACCCTGCAGACCCGGCGCCTGTCCGGGATTCATCGTGAACGGCTGTGAAGTGATTCCGGTGCAGAAAATCGCATTGCCGCTGATCGACAGGATTGGCGGGAATAAAGCAGCGCTATTGAAGCTGCTCTGCACGGAGTCCGCCACTTTCCCCGCCCATCCCGAAAGCGGTGTCCCAGCGAGTTGGGCGCTCTGCCACTGGTTCTGTTGGTCAGAGTGCGAGTAAAGATTCTGCGGCAAACTCTGGGACGCCTGATAGGCGGCTTGCGTGGTGGGCTGGACCAGGGTGCCTACGTTTGCCACAAGCGCCAGGTTTTTCTGATTGTTGAAGTAGCCTTGCATCTCCGGCATGTTGGGATGCAGGCCGTAAATGGATTGCCCGCCGGACTGCAACGGGAGAAGTTGGCTCTGCGGCAGCGCCAGCACCGAGCGCGCCTGCTGGTAGCCGGCGTAGCGCGAGTCGATGGGCACGAGCATGTTGTTGCCGTCGTTGCCGCCGAACATGAAGATGCACACTAGCGCCTTGTAATCTGAGGTTCCCTGCGCGAGGGCGCTCATCAATCCGAATTTGCTCAGACCGCTGAGCAGTGTTGCGCCCGCCGCCGAGCAGCACGCCAGTCTCAGCAAGTCTCTTCGTGTGTGATGTGTCATCTCTCGCTCCTTATGGCTCTAGTGCTGCACCTGGTACATCGACGAGGAAGTGAACAGGTAAATCGCCGCCTGCGCCTGCCCCTGCGTGTCGCCAGGATCCAGGCTGCCCACTGCCGTCAAAATCGTCTGCTTCATCTGGTCGGGTGTCGTGCTATGCATGAACAGCGTGTCTAGCCACGCAACCATCTGGTCTGGGGTTCCGGCGTTGATCACCGGGGTGAAATCCAATTTCGTATTGGAGCCGAGAGCGCCGTACACCGCATCGTTGATGAAATTCACGCGCGCAAGGCTGGTTGCGGTATTGAAGATCCCAAACTCCGGCCCGTTCAGCGTGGTTCCTGCAATCGGGTTTACCGGCGGGAAGAAGTTGAACACCGTGGGCGGGTAGAAGATGTTCTGGGACATCGAGTCGCCCTCGTAGGAGAGGCCGGCCGCATCGGTCTGTGCGTGGAAGGCGCGGGCGATACTCGCGATCGCCACCACCGGTTCGCGTAGTTTCCCGTCGGTAGCCACCGAGGTTGCCGCCGTATCTCCCCGGCGCGCTTCCGAATCCAGCAGGATCGCGGCGACGGTGGCCTGCATATCGCCGCGCTTCCCGGAACCGTAACCGTTGAAGGATCCAGAGTTGAATGCTTGGGCGACGCGTTGCACATAGGCCGGGCTCGGGTTACTGGTCACCAGTTTTTCGATCAATTGCGTGGCGACGAAGGGTCCTACGTTCGGGTGATTGAAGATGATTCCCAGTGCGGCGGTGAGGTCCTGTTCCGCGCTCTGTCCTGCGGGGAGGGCCTGTCCGAGGATGGTCTTCGCGCCGGTGTCATGTTCCGCTTCCACAGCGATCATTGGCCCGCCGTAGTAGGGCGGATTGTTATTTTGCGCGGCCATTCCCGGCTGGGTGGGGAACGTCCAGCCGGTGAACGCGCGCCCCAGATCCATCACATCGTTCTGTGTGTACGTCGGCACGGGATTTCCGGAGGTGTCCAACACCGGCGTTCCATCCGGATTCAACTGGTTCAGGCCGAGCGTGAACAATTGCATGATTTCCCGGGCATAGTTTTCGTTCGCGTGCTGTCCCGGAGCCGGCGCATTGTTGTTCACCATGTTCAGGTAATCCCCCATGGCCGGGGTCAGCGTGACATCCGTCATCACGTTCAAATAGTTGGTCAGCGCGTCATTGTCCAGAGTGCGCAGGTAATTGGTGTAGCCGAGCGGGTCGCTGACCGTGTCTGCGCCCACCACCCACAACTCGTTCAGCGCCATCGCCACGCGCTCTCGCAGTTGATCCCCGCCGGCAATCGCGTTCAGGAAAAACGACTGCTGAACGTTGTTGATGCCGTCATTCGGCCGCGGATTGGGATAAGGGGTGACTGTTGAGGCGAACTGATTCTGAAAATAGGTGTCGAAGCCCAACTGCTCCACTTGGTTGAGGTTTTCCATATCCGGGCCGAAGGATGCTTGCTCAAGGAAACGAACACCCGCGGCGGCAGTAACCGGAGTGCCGGAGGTAGTGACGGTAACTTGGGAACCGTTGGAAGTTCCGCCGCCGGGCACGGGGTTTGTGACGATGACATTGACCTGTCCGGCTTGCGCACTGGTGGCGGTTCCGATGGCGGTGATCATGCCGTCGGTGACATAGGTGACCTGAATCGGCTGGCCGCCAAAGGTAGCCGTGGACGTGGCGACGAAGCCCGTGCCGTAGAGCGTGAGCTGAAACGCGCCCGGGGCCAGAATGCCGGGCGTAATCGCCGTGAGCGTGGGGACAGGGTTTAGCAGAGTGACGGTCGCGCTGCCGGACTTGGTGGTGTCCACGACGCTGGTCGCAGTGATGGTGACGCTGCCTAGACCGACGATGTTTACGGGCGCCGTGTAATTTCCGTTTCCGTCGATGCTGCCGAGGGTGCTGTTGCCGTAGGGAATGTTATTCACGGCCCAGGTGACTTCGGTGTCGGTGGTGCCCGTAACGGTGGCCAGGAATTGCGTTGTATTGCCCGCGCCGATGGTGACGCTCTTGGGCGTGACAGTTACAACGATATTCGAACTGGCCACGACCTGAACGATAATCGCGGCGGAGGTGGCGGAAACCGGATTGGGATTGGTGACCGAGACGGGCACGTTGCCCACCTGCGCGGCTGTGGCGACGCCTGTGGCTGTTAGTTCTGTGGGAGAGACGAAGGTCGTGGCGAGTTGCTGTGAACCAAGGTTGACCACAGAACCATTCATGAAACCAGAACCAGTCAGCGTCAAGTTAAACGTCGCTCCGACGACAATGAGCGTGGGGGTGACGCTGCTGAGTACCGGGACGGGATCGCCGAGGGTAATGGCGGCGTTTCCGGAGGCCGTCGTGTCCGCCACGCTGGTAGCGGTGATGGTGACTGAGTTGGGATTCGGTATGTTCGTGGGGGCGAGGTAATTGCCGTTGCCGACGATGGTCCCGATCGTCGCATTACCGCCGGCGATGCCGTTGACGGACCAGGTGACGCCGGTATTCGTGGTTCCGGTCACGGTGGCGGAGAACACCTGCTGGCTACCTGCTCGCATGATTCCGGTCGCCGGCGTCACCTGCACGAGGATTCCGCCCTGGATCAATGCCTTGAGGCCCGCGGAAACGCTCGCAAGAGGATCCGGATTCTTTACGGTGACGAGAACACTACCTACTTGCGCGTTCGTCGTCGTTCCCGTGGCCGTCAGTTGCGTGGAGGAATTTACGGTTGTCGCCACTGCTGTTGAGCCCAGGTACACAGTTGCGCCGGGCGCGAAATGCAAGCCGCTCAACGTCAGGGTGAATGCGCCGACCGGAATGGTCGTCGGCGACAAACTGGTGAGCTGAGGAACAGGGTTGCCGAGCGTCACCGCGCTTTGCCCTGTTTTCGTGCTGTCCGAAGTTTCCGCGGCGCTGACCGTGATGGTGTTCGGCGCGGGAGGAAATTCCGGCGCGGTGTAAAGTCCCGTGGCGCTGATCGTGCCGAGAGTTGCGTTCCCGCCCGCAACGCCATTCACCGACCAGGTCAACGCGGGAGTCGAGCCCGTATGGGCTTTTGCGGTAAATTGCTGCGTGCTCAGCCCTGCCAGCGTCGCGGTCGCCGGCGTCACCGTCAGAGCAAAGTTCTGCGGGCCGCCACTGGGGATAATGGCCTCGGCGCACCCGCCAAGGAACACCACGAAGATGGATACCAGGATCAGTGATGAGCGTTTCACAGCTGGTCCCCCGTTCTCTTTCGCCGCCTTCTTCGCTGCGGATGGTTACACCCGGCTGGCGTTTCGCTGACAACAAGGCATTTTTGCGGCGGGACTGGTTGGAGAAGGGTACGGGTGTTGACCGATTCGCACTACTGGCCGGACGAACAGATTCAGGCCAACTGTTCCGCTGTCCTGCACGGCAAAAAGAGCGTTGGTGCCTGGCTAGCCCGCCTTTGTAGCGCCAGCACCCAGCCGGCTCTTGAGTCGTCTCAAGTAGCATAGGTTTTAGCCTGTGCTCTTGGGGTTCTCCGTGTAGGGACCGCCTTCCGAGGCGGTCCGCTGCTGCAGCGTTCCCAAGTCACTGCGGGGGATTCGTCCATTCTTCGTCGGGGTCCAGCACAGCTGGACCCCATGTCCGCACGATCGTCCCCTTCTAGGAACGTTTTCTCGTCCTGCAGATTCTCTGTTCAAATGCCAGTTTATTTGTGCGGTCTGAGGCGTTGCCAGGGAAGCGGGTGATTGGTAGACGCGAGCGCCGTCGTGGGGACGATTGCATCGAAACATTCCGAAGACAGCATGCAACAGCTTCCGTGCCACAGCCAGCAGCGCTGACTTTCCTGCCAGCCTCTTGGGTTCTGGTGAGAAACCCCCATTAGGTAAAGCGGACCTTAATGTCCGGGCGTTTCTCCAGGTGCACAGAATCGATGAACCGCACCTGGCGCTCGTCGAGAGTCAGAATCATGGACGAGGTTCGCACGCCTTCGCCGAAGAAGCGCACGCCTTTCAGCAAATTTCCATCCGTCACGCCGGTACAGGCAAAAATGAGTTTCTTGCCCGGCGCGAGGTCCTCGGTGTCGTAAATTCGCTTAGAATCTTGCACGCCCATTTTTTCCAGCCGCTCCTGGTGCTCCGGCTTGCTGACCACAAGTCGCGCCAGGATCTGCCCGTTCAGGCAGCGCAGTGCGGCCGCCGTCAACACGCCTTCGGGTGCGCCACCCGTGCCCATCACCATGTGCACGCCGGTTCCAAGGACCGCTGCGGAGATGCCGGCGGACAAGTCGCCATCGCCGATGAGCCGGATGCGCGCGCCTACGGAGCGAATCTTCGCGATCAACTCTTCGTGACGCGGCCGGTCCAGCACTATCACTACCAGGTCTTCCACGTCGCGGTCCAATCGTTTTGCCACGGACTTCAAGTTGTCTCCCACGGGCGCATCCAGGTCCACCGCGCCTTTGCACGAGGGACCGACCACGATTTTTTCCATGTACAAATCCGGCGCGTGCAGCAATCCGCCGCGTTCGCTGGCCGCCAGCACGGTGATCGCATTCGGCGCGCCGGTGGCACAGAGGTTCGTGCCTTCCAGTGGGTCGACCGCGATATCTACTTGCGGAAACAGAGCCTTCGGTGCGTGCGTTGCCAGGCCCACCTTTTCTCCGATGTACAGCATCGGGGCTTCATCGCGTTCGCCCTCGCCGATGACGATCGTGCCGTCCATCTCCACCTGGTCCATGGTCTTGCGCATGGCCTCGACCGCCACTTCGTCCGCCTTGGGCCGGTCGCCGAAGCCCATCGTGCGTGCGGCTGCGATCGCCGCGTTTTCCACTACACGCAGAAATTCCAGACTGAGCCGTTCTTCCATGGGGAATGCCCTCCGAGAACGCTTATGTTAGGTCAAAGTTCAGCTTATAGTCGAGAGCTGCATGGACGGAAAAGGAGCGAAGCAGTCATCGGTGCTCACCGGACCGAAAAGAACAGGGAGCGTTCAGGGTCGTGGCTCAGGCCCACTGATGGGCTGAATCACACCATTGAGAAGATTCGGGTCGCTGAATTCCGTCTGCTGGCCAGCCAGCTTTCCCGCCACCGGCAGCAATCGCGCCGAAAGTGGTTTGTTCCACTTCACCGAGAGAGTGGCAACATCGCCGATGATGCGCGTCAACTGCTCCACCGTGGTATCGCCCGGCAGAGGGATGGTGTCGAGGCCCGTGCCACAGACCGCCGAGTAGCTCACTAGCGCGTCGAGCGACACCAGGCCTGCGTTCCAGCGTTCCGCCAGGACCGGATCTTCCAGGATCGGCAGCATCAATCCGGAATACCCGGTTTTGCGCAATCCGATTTCCTTCATTGCCGAAGTGATCGCGCCCACGGCCGTCAGTGTGCCGCTCGCGCCAAACGGTTGCTTCGAAAGGCTTTCAATCGCGGCGCCGATGGACGCGTCTTTCGACGGCGCGGGGGAAAGATCCAGCCCCAGGTAAGTCCACCCGCGCTCGCCGTCGACCCGCAGCGCCACATTCTCCACGTCCGAGGCCTGCTGGAACAGGGCGTCGATCAGTCGCCGCTTGGCGGTAGCCAGATCCGGCGCATCTTTGAACGCTGCCGCAACGGTATTCGCCGATTGCAGCCCTACGGCGAACTGGTGTCCCAGCCCGGTCAGATATGCCGCCGGAAAAAATGGCGATGCCTGCGGCACGCTGGCTAGCGCCGCGAAATGGAAATTACCTTCGCTATGCAATGTGCCATCCGAAAGTTTCTTCATCACGCGCGCGGCGGCTCGCACGGCCGGCCAGTTGACACCAGCATCGTTCGTGACATACACCGTGCCATAGAGCGACTTGGTGTTCTTCAGGATGTCCGCGAGCAAATCCGCCTGCGCGTCGCCGTCCTGCCCGGAGAGATACGCTGGCCCGATGGAGACAATCACGTGTTGCAACTGCGCCAGCCCGTCGAGGTCCTTGAAAAATTGCAGCGCTGCGTCGTGCGAAAGTCCCTCCGTGTATTCCGGAAACGGCTGGGTGGCAATGCGCAGCGTTTGCACGGTGAACCCGCGCGATTCAAACGTGGTCTGCGCAATTTTCAAGAATTGCACGGCTTCCGAAATCTGAAGCTGGTAACTGCCGCGGTCCAGGCGCACGAACGCCGTGATGCAGCGCACTTTGGTTTTCGCGGGTTCTGGCGCCTTATCCTGCGCGGCGCAGGTGACGCAGGCAAAGAGCAAAACGAAAAGCATGCTGTGCAGATACGTCAAGAAGGAGCGATTTTTCATGTTCCTCACACAAATGCGGAGATTCCGGTTATTTTCTCGCCGATGATCAGCTTGTGGATGTCGTTCGTGCCTTCGTAGGTGTACACGCTTTCCAGATTGTTCATGTGGCGCATGATGCAGTAGTCATCCACGATGCCGTTGGCGCCCAGAATATCGCGCGACTTGCGCGCCGTTTCCAGCGCGATGGCCACGTTGTTCATCTTCAGCATGGAAATGTGGCTTGGGTCCGCTTTTCCCTTGTCCTTCAGCCGGCCGACGTGCAGCGCCAGCAATTGGCCCTTCACGATCTCCGTGATCATCCACGCTAGTTTTTCCTGAACTAATTGATGAGCCGCAATGGGCTTGTTCGCAAACTGTTTCCGCGTCTTCGCGTACTGCAGCGCCGTGTCGTAGCAGCCCATCGCCGCGCCGAGCGCACCCCATCCGATGCCGTAGCGCGCCTGATTCAGGCAGCTCAACGGACCGCGCAAGCCCGTCACCCCCGGCAAAAGATTTTCTTCCGGAATTTCGCAATCGCTTAGTGAAAGGCCAGATGTTACCGAGGCGCGTAGCGACCATTTCCCGTGCACGTCCCAGGCCTTGAATCCGGAGGT
>Ga0187816_10000019_pt1 | contig 35422 bp, 34 predicted proteins | sample NC_wetland_sal_i_16_FD_132960 | JGI IMG/M metagenome (GOLD analysis project Ga0187816, IMG submission 132960) | Wetland sediment microbial communities from Neuse River Estuary, North Carolina, USA - SO4_1 | ecosystem: Environmental > Aquatic > Freshwater > Wetlands > Sediment | place: USA... | reverse complement strand
GCTTGGCCGGCAAAGACCTGGCTGAAATTGATTTTCTTCTTGCCCAGACAGATGCGCCCGCAACGGGTGACCACGATAGTTTTATCGTGGAGGGGATAGTCGATGTCCGGCAAGCCGGTGTAGGGGCGCGGGGAAGGTTGGTAGACCTCCGCGGGACACTTCATGTCCAGCGCTTCGTGCGGGCGTTCGTTGTTGAAGACCTCCATGAACTTGTCGAAGCGCGCCTGCTGCTGCAGGAAATTCCGAGCGGCTGGCTTGGTGGCTTCTTTTTTCAGCGTGAGATGCATGCGTTCATGGCGGCCGTTTTGTTGGGGATGGCCGGGTTTGATCCGTTCGATGCCGATGCCCAACCGCAGCCACCACACGGCGAGCTTGCTGAGGTTGAACAAGGCGTGAGCGGAAGCAAACGGCACGCCGTTATCGCTGCGAATGTTGGCGGGCAGGCCACGCTCTTTAAAAAGCCGCTCAAACACAGTGAAAGCGTACTCTTCCCGGGTAGAAGAAAGGGCTTCACAGGTGAGCAGAAACCGGCTGGCGTGGTCGGTGACCGTCAGCGGATAGCAGTATTGGTGATTTCCGAGCAAGAACTCGCCCTTGTAATCGGTGCACCACAGCTCATTGGGGCGCTGGCCTAACGACAGCGGCGTTCCTTGGGCGCGACGACGCACCCGACCGCGGCGCTCCACCAGGCCGTAGCGATCCAGCACCGCGTGGATGGTGCTCTTTGCCGGCATAGCAATACCAGAGAACCGGCGAAGCAAACGCTCACGGATTTTGCGCGCACCCCAGCTGGGGTGCTCACGCTTGACGTTCAGGATGTAGTTCTCTACTTGGAACGGAAGTTGGTTGGCGTAGCGATACGGACGCCGGCTTCTGTCCGTGAGCCCCTGAATGCCGCATTCCTGGTAGCGATCGAAGATCTTGTAGCCGGTCTTACGGGAAATGCCAAACTCCCTGCAAAGTTCCGCCATCGCCTCGCCGGCTAGCCGGCGAGCCACAAACTGCAGTCTTTCATCCATGACCGAACACTCCTTCCAAGGCATCACTCCCTCCCCTTTACGGGGAAAAGTGTCACCTATGTGTCCGGTACAATGTGTTACCTATGTCTCAGGCCGCTCACCAGGGGCTCAACCAGCTCGACCCAGTTGGGCCTTGTGCAAAGGGTAGCCACTGTCTACATAGACGGTGAGGAATACCGCGTTTCGGCTCCGCCCGATGCAACGGGAGAAACGCTTGACTGGGCGCCACATCTTAAGGTTACGCAACTGGACAACTTTGGTGCCGAAGTAGAACTCGGCTGGAGTGGCGAGGGTCTCGTGGCCTTGGAGGCTGTCAAGAAGGAACTCGAAAAACAGAAAGGGAACGAGTGTGGAGCGACCGGGATGCACCCGGACAGCGCGCGGCGACGCCCACGATTATTTCGAGGAGGTCCGTCGGAAGGCCGTCGCCGCCGAAACAGGAATCTAGTTTCAGGCCTGCGACGGGACGGTTTGAGTTCGAGTACCGCACACTTCTCTAATTGAAGATCAAAGCTCAGAACACAACCGCGTTCAGAAAACCTTGGCGTTCAGGAATCACGAATCAGGAATCTGCGATCCCGTTGCAATCGGCGAAGCAGGAGATTTCGATTCGCAAGCGAGAAGGAATGGCCATGAGGAGCAGTGGGAGATGATGCTTTGCCATTGAAGGGCCTTCATTCTATCGCCGCGGCCGGCTGCGTCCTGGGTGCGCTGCTTGCAAACGCGGCCGAGGTACCGACGATCTCGAAGTCTGCTACTGGGGGATAACTAATCCTCAACGGGAAGCCATATCTGATCCTGGGAGGCGAAAGAAGAGAGTTTCTAGTTGCCCTTGAGGGCGTAGCCGGTGTCGAAGGGGAGCTTGCCGTCGATGCGGAGCACCTTGACGGAACTGTTGATGGCGTAGACGTCGACGAGGCCGACGGCGCCCGGAGTGGCGTCGACGGTTCGCATGAGGTCTTCGTCGTTCTCTACAATCTTTATGACCGGGCGCGATTCGTTGAGCTTGGCGACAAGAGGCTTGACCTCGGCTGGAGCTACGCCGAAGAGCTTCTGCACGGTGACGCGCATTTCCAGAGATTCCGGGTCATGCATGACGAGCGTGAAGTTCTTGCCATCCGGCCAAACCTTCTGCGTGCCTTTGCAAAACTTCACCAAGTCGGCGAGAGGAACGTCCTGGAGTTTGCTGCCCGCAGGGGCGACCAGGGCCCAGTTCCTGACGGCGGGAAGAAGAGGCGCGGCAGAAACGAAGAGTAAGCACACAACCACAGCGATTTGCAGTTGTGGTACAGAGCGACGGTCTTTCATCCTCCCACACAACCTTTCCGGGTAGGTTACAGGTAGTTTCGAGATTGGCAGGAACGGGCGCAAGTGGCTCCTAGGGACAATGTGTCCAACCTGATGACTCCCGCCGTGGCCGGCGATTAGAGGAGGGGCCCGCTTGGATACTGCGCACACCTGTCCTTCGGTCCAGTTTCGAAGGGAAGCGGCAACCGATACCTTCAAGAAGTATCCCTAGCAGAGTCCGAAAAACGAATTGGGAGTTGAATGGTTATGCGACACACGGCAGCCAAAGGGTTTTTGCTGGTTCTAACGGGCCTGCTTGCTGCGCCAAGCTGGGCACAGCAGACGGCCCACATTGCGGAGACGAAGGCACTCCCTGCGAAGCTTGCGGTGAAGGTGACGCCAGCGTCGCAGTTTGTATTCGGCTCACTTGGGATTGCGTCCAGATCGGTGGAAGCGAAGCAGCAAGTGGAGATGGCGCTCGACCGATATGAGAACGCGCAGTACCCAGAGGCGATCCTGCACGCTAAGAAGGCCGCCGAGAAGGACCCAAGCTGCGCGCTTGCCTATGCGCTGTGGTCCTATGCCGCGCGGTGGATCGGCACAGCGCCGGAAGCGGTACAGAAGGCGCAGCGCTTGTCGGCCAAGAGCGCAGCCGACGAGAAACTGTTGGTGAAATTCATGGTCGGTACGCAGGAAGCGGATGCCCTTCCTGCAATTATGGCCATGAATGATCTCGTAAACAAACACCCCAAGGACAAGCACGTGCTGTACTTGGCCGGGGAGTGGCTGTATTTCCAACAAGATTATATGCGCGGACGGAAACTGTTGGAAGAATCGCTGGAGCAGGATCCGAAATTTCCGCCGGCGTTGAATACGCTCGGCTATGCGTATGTGGAATCGCTCGATCCGGAACCCGCCAAAGGCATCAGTTTGCTGCGGAGGTATGCGGACGTGCTGCCCGATGATCCGAATCCGCAGGATTCGTTGGGCGAAGTGTTGCGGATGACCGGGGATGATGCGGGTTCACTGGCGCGCTACACCGCGGCACTGGGGATTTCCCCAAGCTTCATTTCTTCGCAATACGGGCGGGGCGACACGTACACGCTGATGGGGAGCTATTCCCTGGCCTGGGCCGAATACGACAAGGCCTTGAAAATGGCCACGAACGAGCACGATGTGCTGCACATCGAATTGCAGAAAGCGCTGGTGTATTTCTGGCAAGGGGACGCAGGGACGGGCCGTGCCGAACTGGCCAAGCTTTCCGGCAAAGCGGCGGAAGCAAGTGACATGATGGCCCAGTTTGAAATTGACTACGCACGGGTGCTTCTGGCAGCTGACTCACAGAGCGCAAGTGAGCTGCTCGCAGCGATGGAAGACCGGCTGGCCCATGTTCCCGACGATACGCTTACGGCAGAACGGAACCAGGAGTATGCCAGCGTACTTCGTGAAGAAGTGCGTCTAGCGCTGGCGAACCACAAAATGAGCGAGGCCGACGCGCTGGTCCAGAAGCTCGATCAACTGGCTGGGGCGTCACGTGACCAGAAAGTGGAGAGCATCTACGAGTCTTCCCGCGGCTATGTAATGAGCGCGAACGGCGACTACGCCAATGCGGTGGACGAACTCACATCCGATTTGCACTCGCCTTTGGTTGTGCAGCAGTTGATCGTGGCGCAACAGAAACTGAACAACGCGGAGGGCACGGAAAAAGCACAGGTGCGGCTGAAGTATCTACGGACGCCCACGGCCGAATGGTACGTGGTTACCAAAAAGAGCGGAGAGACTTCGCAGAGCGCAGCAAACTGAGAGACATGGTCGAAAGGTTCCAAGTGGACGGTGCTCTACTTCACACCATGTCCGGTACCGGGCTGCCCTGCGTACGACTAAATCACGAATCGTTCGGCGAAGAATCAGACTCCCCTTCCCGAGATCAATGCTTCGGCGAAGGTCCACGACGGAAGAGGGCAGCCTGAATATTTGATTTCGTTGGTTATTTTCAACCCACAATGCAACCCACAGAGCAGGATGTCTTGCGCGACTTCCGCGTGTTTTGGCAGTCCCCGCGGCCTTGTAAGTTATTGCAAAGCTTAACGTTGTTACATTGGCAGAGTAAACCTGTAGCTTCGCTTCCGAAGGGCCCCAACGGCTTGTAATTTTCCCACTCATGCCCGTAGTGGGGGGTGGAGAAAATGACGTGCAGCATTGCCTTGAGAAACACCATCAAGGCGAGGAAAGGATTGGGCCGGTAGAAAAAAGGCAGCGAGGATGGGGATGATGAAGGGAGGCAGGCCAAGTCGTCCCGCCTCCCCTTACTCCCCTTACGGGGAACCCGATAGCCTGACGGAGGTAGGCCATCGGTCGTGTATTGATCTATCTAATTTAACCTCAGAAATGCGAAAGAAGTCGTACTAATTTCTAAGCACTGGACGAAAACTGCATGGCGCGTGCGCAATATCCTATATCGGAAGTGAATTAAGTTGCTCTGCCACCCTAGAAGGCGGCTGAGTCTCAAGTGGTTTCTTTATACGTAGCGGACGGTTCTGGTGCCGCCGATTCGGACTCTGGTTCAAGGTCATCCGTGCTTCGCCGGCCCCAAACTGTTCCCACAGGATGACGCTTGGCGACTTCTGGGTAGACCACTCTGGCACGGGTCAACGCTTCGGCGATGCTGTTGCACATATTCTCGGACCCGATGTGCTGTTGAAACTCAGCCTGATGCATGAGTCTCGAAGGTTGTTCCCTTGCCCCGCAGAGAATGAGTTCTCGTCCCGATTCGTGAACCAGGTCCGCTAAGTTCTCCAATGCCTGGAGGCCGGTGGAATCGATCGCGGTCATGTTGCGCAGTCTTAGAATCAGGATCGGAGGCAGGGTGGCCATACGAGATGTGATCTCCTCGATCTTGTCGGTTGCTCCAAATAAAAAAGGGCCATGAATCCTGAAAATGGAGACGTACGCGGGGATTACCTTGTGCTGCAAGATGTGAACATGTCCTTCGCGGACGTACTCTTCGGTTACCTCCGAGACCGTGGTGGTTTGCGTTACCTTCTTGATGAAAACCAGCACAGCAAGAATCATGCCTGCTTCCACGGCTACGGTTAGATCCGCGAACACCGTCAATAAAAACGTAACGAGCCAAGTCGCAATCTCCAGTCGGGAAAGCTTCAAGAGTTCCGGGATTTCTCTCCACTCACCCATGTTGTAGGAAACCACCAGGAGTATTGCGGCCAAGACCGACAAGGGAATGAATCTTGCCAGAGGCGCAGCAAAAACCACGATTCCCAACAGTGTCAGGGCATGAATCATTCCCGACATCGGAGTTTTCGCTCCCGAACGGATGTTGGTGGCCGTTCTCGCGATGGCGCCCGTCGCGGGGAGCCCTCCGAACAGTGGAGAGAGAATATTTGCGACCCCTTGCCCCACAAGTTCCACATTCGGATTGTGCTTATCGTTGCTCATGCGATCGGAAACGACAGCAGACATCAGCGATTCGATTGCGCCTAGCATGGCGACCGTGATTGCCGGCGAAATCAGCGGCCGGATTAAGTCCAAACGAAAGTGGGGAACTTTAAGGGTCGGAAGTCCGGACGGAATTCCGCCAAAGCGAGTGCCAATCGTCTCGACGGGCAACCTGAACAACACCACGACCGCCGTGCCGATAAACAGGGCCACGATGTAGCCAGGCACCCGCTTTACGTAACGCATGAATACGATAATCAAAGCCAGGGCTGCGACCGCCAGGCCCGTCTCAACGGGCGAGAACGAAGAAAAATTGTGCGCGATGGTTTGAAGTCGGCCGAGAAAATCCCCGGGAACCTTCTCGATTTTTAGCCCAAAGAAATCCTTGAGCTGAGTGCTCGCAATAATCACCGCGATACCATTCGTAAAGCCGACGACGACCGGACGCGGTATGAATTTCACCGCTGTGCCTAAGCCCGTAGCGCCAAGTACCAAGAGGAGGACACCGGCCATCATGGTGCACATGAAGAGCCCATCCACTCCGTGTCTGGCGACGATGGCAAAAACGACGACAACGAACGCGCCGGTTGGCCCTCCAATCTGAGTCTTGGACCCGCCCAAGGCGGAAATCAGAAAGCCGGCAACGATGGCACAATATAAACCGTCCTGAGGCGGAACGCCCGAAGCGATCGCGAAGGCCATCGCGAGAGGCAGGGCGACGAGCCCAACGGTTATACCTGCCATGAGATCGGCCACGAAGAGGCGCTTCGTATACGACTTCAGACACAGGATGGATTTAGGTAACCAATTATTCATTATGTTTTGTACTTTCCGTTCTTTCAGATTCCGTATGACTTGCTGCTCGGTGAAACAAATTCTGTGACAAGCAGAGTCACGAGTTGCAGTGCGGCGCTCTCTGTTTTCTCCGTATAGTGGATCGCGAAACCCAAATCCTCGTAGTTTGCACAGATGACGCCAAGCAAGCTCACTGCCATTTGATCTTTCCACACGCGAACGACAACGGGAGTCCGTACACGCAAGTGGCGATCCCTGACAAATGTGCCTTTCGTACCGACAATGGCGTATTCGGCGGGAACGAACATGCAATCCTCACCCGCTTGAAGCGTAAATGCCAAGGCTCCGAATTCCGGGTTTGGTTCAGCCATTTTCCGGGCCTTCCTCTATCAGTGCTGGGCGTACCTCGACAGCCTCTCTACCAAGCCAGTCATTCTGAATCCGGTAATAGACCATTTGGCCGGAGTAGAGTGAGTAGAAATCAACTCCGCTGAGGGCCGATTTTCGGAACGGGAGCTGTGCTCCATCATCGCCACGTATCATCCCTTTTTGCTGGTTGCGATAGATGTGCCAGATCACTCCCTTCATCCTTCTAACTCCTCGCCCCTTCTCTTCGTTTTTCCGGAGTGTGGCCCCTTTGCCCTCGCGCCGACGTCCCGGCGCACCAGAAAGCGAGGGGCCTCTCCTCCGGCCTCGACAACTGCAGCCGCTATACGATTCCAGGCCCACCGGCTCTCGCCGAATCTGCGCGTTTGTCCCTCTCGGCTGGTTTTGTCTGCCCGCCGGACGCGGGCCTCACATTAATGGCAGTGGGAATCTTCGTTCCGATCGCGAAAAACATTCCGTAAGTAACCTTCAAGCCGAGGCTGAGTTCGCGATAGCTTAGGCCCACCACGAGGGATTCCCGATTGAATGTCACGAGGTATCCGTCATCTCCGTGGATCAGCCCCGTGTTCCGCGAATGAAAGAGCTCAACAACCTCCCCGCGCAAGCCTTCCCTCTGCCTCAGTTCGCGGACTTTGATACGCCTGTTCATGGAGCCTCTACCTGACGAGTCGCTGCGGATATTTTCGGCACTTCGGTTGATTCAAGCGCGTCATCCCCTTCTTCGTTTTGTGCTTCTACCGGGATCAAAAACAGACGCCTTGGCTTGCCAAGCTCAAATTCGAGGGCCCCCGCAATGACTTCGTTGAGCGCGGAGTCCACCATCTGTGCCGTATTTGTATCTGCGTTTCCTCCCATCATGAGTTGCCGCGTTCGCTGCGAGACCAAGGCGCATAGGAGAAACGGGTTGGAGATCTGCTTACCCGCTTCGGCAAGGAGCCTCGATCGCTCGCTCATGTTTCTACTCCTTGCCCAGCTCGGCAATTCGATGAACGACAAATCCTTGGCTTCCAGCCGCTGAAACCCGTGCGCCAGCAGATTCTCAGCGGCTCGCGATAGTGCGTGGCCTCTCCGAAGGGCGATACCTAATCCTTTGGCGTGTTGGCATGAGCAACCCAGTGCTCTTCCACTTTTGCGAAAGCTTCCACCAAATCTATTTTGTTCTTGTTTGCCCAGCGAACGGCAACGCGCAGTCGATAAGCCTGTTGCGAGGAAAGAAACGATCTTCCATTCTTTATTGTGGGTTGCAGAAGCCCTTTCTCTTGGAGTTCATTGATGCGCGCCTCGGAGATCCCCAACGTCTGGGTCAGTTGCTGAAAATTGTAATAGTCCGCCATCGCTCGTGGTCTCCTGCTTCGCCTTTGCACCTGCGAATATTTGCAGGTGCAAAGGTAAAATTTTTTGTCGTTAAGGAACCGTCTCCATCTGCTGCAGCATGTCTCTCACACCCACCAAATGGTTATTGAAGATATCTTTCGCCACATCCAGGAGGCGGAACAGTGTTGCATCCGAAACGGAGTAATACACGTTGCTGCCGGCTTTGCGCCCCACCACGATGTTCCGGACGCGAAGAATCGCAAGCTGCTGAGAAACGTTTGCCGGTTCAATTTTCAGAATTTCGCTGAGTTCATTGACGCCCTTCTCGCCATCACGGAGAGAATCCAAGATCCGGATGCGGATTGGGTGCGCAAGGGCCTTAAAGAACTCGGACTTGAAGTTGGCAAGCTGCTGTGGCATGCTGATCCTTGTATATACGCATACTGTAATCTGCGAAGTTCGCTATGTCAAGTGCTGCAACTTCCGTCGGGGACTGACCGTCGGCCTCTTCGCAGGCAGTAAAGCACTAATAGGGGACGCGCCCTCCCTTCAGGTGTTTAGTAGGAGGTACGGATGACTGGCAGACCCAAGCTCTTTAAGTTTCGCACTTGGGCGATCCCTTCCTCTGTGCAGGGCACAAATGGCGACAAGGTCCATTCGCTCTCGAAGCCGGATGCACGCGAACGGCAGACTACCTTCAAGGTCGCCCAGTTCTTCATACTGTCCGCGTTGTTGTTGGTGCTAGCCGACTATCTTGGTCGGGTTCAGAATCGAACGGGAGCAAACCTCGACCCGGATTCAACGTCACGAGTGCAATTGAATCTGTTCCCCGCGGAAAGATCCGGAAACGGTTCCGGGTTCACGGTGCGGTTCCGGTTAAGCAACAATGGGAGCCATTCGGTCTTCTATCCAACCGGCGCCACGACAAAGCCCGTTGGCGAACTCGTCGGCCGCGCGTCATCGACGTCGGATTGGATGAGCTTCTTCGCCACCTCGAAACAGCCAGTTCCTCCCGCGGAAAGGTTTGGAGACACGAAACTCAATTGGATTGAGATGCCCCCGGGCGGATGGGTGGACGGTGATTTTCAGGATGTCGGCGAATCTCCGGAAGAGCATGCCTATGTGATCTACGTGAAAGTTGCTCGGGAAGGGAATGGAATCCGGATAGTTTCTAGGCCCTATTCCGCTCTCACGAACAAGTGAAGAGATCGCGCCGTTCGGCTCCTCCAAAAATAGATACCCCTCTGGATCGTCGAGCTCTCGAGTTTTGCTGCCCGTCGACGGAAAAGACTCGAGAAGTCCACAAGCGACACAATGCTCAGTGAAGAAGGGTGCGACAACGACGGAAAAGGTAGGACGAAGTTATTCGAAAGTTCTATGATCGGGTAGCTGCTAGCAGGTTTCATGAACATGTTTCCGGTTGCCACAATCTTCGCGCTTAGTGTCGCGGCCTACTCAGCCGGCGCTCTTCTGAGTCTCGCGACTTGGCGAAAGCCGGTGTTGTGCCGTTACGTCTGCTGCAGCAGCGCCTTGGTGGGTGCCGTCCTCGGCGGCCTCTCCTCTATACTCGGAATTCTTCAAGGAACGCCGGTCCACTGGTCGGTGCCTTCAGGAATTCCGCTGTTTTCCTACAGCTTCAACTACGACGCTTTGGCTGGTTTCTTCAACTTGACCCTGGCGATCCTCGCTGCCGCAGTTTCCATCTATTCATTCAGCTATTTGAAAGAATTCGAGGGTAAAAGGAACATCGGCTTCTTCGGGTTCTTATTCCATCTATTGCTCCTCACCTTGACAATCGTGTTTACCGCCGCCAACGCCTTCCTCTTCTTGATCGGCTGGGAGGTAATGGCTCTTGTCGCCTACGGACTCGTCACGTTTTACCACGAAGATCGCGAGACCCGGCGAGCGGGGCTCCTTTACATCGTCATGGCCCACGTGGATGCGGGGTGCTTGCTCCTTGGTTTTGCGCTCTTGATGCATGTCAGTGGCAGTGCTGACTTCGCGAGCTTCCACACCGCCGCAGCACAATTGTCCAGCAGCCAGCAGGCCGCCGCATTTGTGCTTTTTTTTCTCGGCTTCGGTATTAAGGCGGGCGTAATTCCGTTCCACATCTGGCTTCCTGCTGCGCACCCGGTTGCACCTAGCAACATCTCAGCGCTGCTTTCCGGAATCGTGCTTAAGGCAGGTATCTACGGAATGGCGCGCATTTTCCTGGATGGACTAGGCGTTCTGCCATCTTGGGCTGGGTTGTTGGTACTTGTTGCGGGCGTTGCTTCCGCCGTTCTCGGTGTTCTGTACGCGCTGATGGAACATGACCTCAAACGACTATTGGCCTACCACAGTATCGAGAATATCGGGATCATCCTCATTGGCCTCGGCGCCGCTCTGGTGTTCCGCGTCGCAGGACATCCGCAACTCGCTGCGGTCGCGCTGATTGCTGCGCTGTTTCACACTCTGAATCACGCGATCTTTAAGTGTCTCTTGTTCCTCGGAGCTGGGTCGGTGCTGCGTTCGACCGGAACGCGAAATATGGAGGAATTGGGCGGCCTGATCCGTCCAATGCCAGTGACCGCTTTCTGTTTTCTGATCGGAGCGGTAGCGATTTCCGGGTTACCTCCACTCAACGGATTCGTCAGCGAGTGGTTGACCTACCAGAGTCTTCTCGCCGGATTTGGAGCGACCGGGGGCCTGACGCGAATCCTGTTTCCCCTTGCTGGATCCATGCTCGCGTTGACAGGAGCATTGGCCGCCGCCTGCTTTGTAAAGGCATTTGCGATCACGTTTCTTGCCCTGCCTCGCAGTACGGAGTCCGGCAACGCCCACGAAGTTCCAAGCTCCATGCTCATGGGCATGGGCTGGCTGGCGATGGCTTGTGCGGCTCTAGGCCTGGGAGCCTCCTGGTTTCTCCCGGTCTTTGGCCCGCTGACGGAGCAGCTCATCGGACAAAGCGTTGGAGCCAATCTCATTATCGGAAAAGGATTCGTGATCTCTACCGGACTGGAACACGGAGGTACGATATCCACTGCTGTCCTCGGAATTGGCTTGTTCGTGTTGTTGATTCCCGCTGTTGTGCTCGTCTCCGTTGCGGCGCGGCGTTTCCGGCGAAGGAGGGGGCCCGTATGGGATTGCGGTTTGCCCGCCCTGTCGGAACAGAACGAATACACAGCGACCGGCTTCTCCAAAGCATTGCGGATGATCTTCTCCGTCTTGTACCAGCCACGCCGCGAGATTCAAACTGTTTTTGATGTGTCCCCTTATTTCCCGAAAGCTATTCGTTTCGAGAGTGAGATCGAACCGACCTTTGAGAAACGCCTGTACGTCCCGTTGAAGGACCTGTTGGTGCGCACGGCGTTCCGACTGCGAGCCATTCAAGCAGGAAGCATTCATGCCTACTTGGCGTACATCTTTCTAACCTTGGTCTTGTTGTTGCTCTTTGGAGTCCGCCGGTGATCAGCTTCTTGGCCAAAACAGGTTTGCAGTTGGTGCTACTGTTGCTGATTGCACCGCTCCTCAGCGGCATCATCAAGACCCTGAAAGCCCGGTTGCAGACACGTCGCGGGCCCGGGATCCTGCAATCCTACTGGGACCTGTTCAAGTTGTTTCGCAAAGGGATGATCATTCCGGAGACGGCCTCGTGGATTTTCTCCGCCACTCCTTACATCGTTTTCGGGTCCGCTGCTCTCGTAGGGTTGATGATCCCGATGACTGCGACCGATGCACCGTTCAGTCTTTTTGGTGGTGTTCTTGCGGTCGTTTATCTGTTGGCACTAGGCCGTTTTTTCCTGGCTCTTGGCGGCCTCGACGCTGGCAGCTCATTTGGCGGCCTCGGCAGCAGCCGGGAAATGACGATTTCGGCTATCGCCGAACCGGCCATGATGCTTGCGATCTTCACGGTGGCCTTGGCAGCGAGTTCTACAAACCTTAGTGAAATGGCCAAGGTCGCTGTGAGCCAGAGCTGGAAGTTCCTCGCACCGTCCCAAATGCTCGCATTTGCGGCACTGTTCATTGTGCTGATCGCCGAAACAGGCCGCATCCCGGTTGACAACTCGGCGACCCATCTCGAACTGACGATGATTCACGAAGCAATGGTCCTTGAATATTCCGGACCCTATCTGGCTCTGATCGAGTATGGTGCGTCTCTCAAACAACTCGTCCTCATGACCTTGGTGGTCAATACGTTCTTCCCGTTTGGGCTGAGTTCCGATTGGACACTCCACGGCCTTCTTCTTGGCCTGCTCTTTTATCTGGCCAAGATGCTTTTGCTCGCGTGCTTTATCGTTTTGGTGGAAACCAGCAACGCGAAATTGCGCCTCTTCCGAGTGCCGGAACTCCTTATGGTTTCCTTTATCTTGGGAGCGCTCGCGCTCATCTCCACGTTTCTTTTTTGAGGTTTGTATGCACTTGCTCCAAGATGCTGCGTTCGGCGATAGAATCATCACCCTGATGGCGGCGATGGTCCTTGTCCTGCAGATCGCCGCCGTCGGCCAGCGCTGGATTGTTTCCAGTATTCGCATCTTTGCGGTCCAGTCGTCTTTGTTAGCAGCGATTGCCGCCATCATCGCCTACTTCAACCATGCCAATCATATTTATGTTGCCGCCTTCCTGACGCTCGTCATTAAGGCTGGGCTGCTTCCATGGCTGCTCGAGGGGCTGGTGGAAAAGATCCGAATCCGGCGCGAGATCGAACCGCTCATCAATGCCCCGCTTTCGATCCTTATCTCAGGCTGCCTTACGCTAGTCGGCTACGTTGTCGCCTCATCCTTCTATCATCCGGAAGAGACTGCGGGCCGGGCGGCACTGGGTCATAACACTCTCGCCGTGGCCATCGCTCTCTTCCTGATTGGTTTCTTCACCATGCTGAATCGCCGCAAAGCCTTGACGCAGGTTCTGGGGCTGCTTTCCCTGGAGAATGGACTCTTCCTGGCGGCGATCTCTTTAACCTACGGAATGCCGTTGGTCGTGGAACTGGGAATCTTTTTTGACGTTCTCGTCGGCGTTCTGGTTCTTGGCATTCTCGTGTTCCGCATCCGTGAAGCCTTCGATTCGATGGACGTCAGCAAGCTTCGAAAGTTGCGGGAGTAAGCAAACCTATGATCTTGCTCTGGGTCCTAATCGTTCCATTGGTTGCCGGCCCTCTGGCGTTCTTTTTGCGAAGACGGGTTGTTATGGAGATGGTGAATCTGTCGGCCTTCGCCGTTTTGGTGTGCCTCGCCGCGACTTTGGCTGCTCAGGTTCTTCGAAGGGGCTCCGTTTCCCTTTGGCATGGATTCCTTTACGCGGACGCCCTGAGCGCGCTCGTCGTCCTGTTAACGAGCTTCGTCTCGCTGGTTTGTTCCATCTATGCGGTCGGCTATTTCCGTCAGGACGAGAAGAGCGGGGTTTTCGAAGAGAAGGGGGAACTGCAGCCTCTCCTTGCTGTACCCAAATTGCGAGAATACTACTCCCTGACGCCGTTGTTTGTTTTCTCCATGATTCTCGTGGCTCTTGCCAACAACCTCGGAATCCTTTGGGTGGCGATCGAGGGGACCACACTTGCCTCGGTGTTCCTGGTCATGTTTTACGGTCGCGAAACGTCTCTGGAAGCTGCATGGAAATACGCCATCATCGGTGGTGTAGGCCTCTCCTTGGCCCTCTTTGGCACGCTGCTAACCTATTATTCGGCTCATCGCGTCATCGGAACCGACACGCTCGTGGGTTTGAACTGGTCGGTCTTGGTCGGGAACGCGGTCCAGTTCGACAAGCCGACTATGCGCTTAGCCTTCATCCTAATTCTGTTGGGGTACGGAACGAAGGCCGGGATCGCTCCCATGCACACCTGGAAACCGGATGCTTACAGTGAAGCACCGATCCCGGCGGCGGCAATGCTCGCGGCCGGCGTCCTCAACTGTGCCCTCTACGGCCTGGTGCGATTCTACATTCTGACCTCCAAATGCCTGGGACCAGAATTTGCTTCTCACCTTCTAATTCTCTTCGGACTGCTTTCGATGGCAGTCGCGGTTCCGTTCATTCTTGTCCAGAAAAACTTCCGGCGGATGCTGGCCTATTCCAGCATTGACCACAGCGGGATCATGGTGCTTGCTCTCGGGTTTGGAGGGCCGTTGGGCATCCTGGGCATGCTTCTTCACATGACATTTCATTCGATTACCAAGCCGCTGCTTTTCTTTTGCGCTGGAAATGTCCAGCAACACCTGCAGACCGAGTTGTTCCGCGAAGCCAAAGGGGGGCTCGTCTATTCGATGCCCTTGACGGGTGCCGCCTTTCTCATGGTGACTCTGGCGGTCACGGGTGCGCCTCCGTTCAGTTTGTTTCTCAGCGAATTTACGATTCTGCGCGCAGGCTTCAGCGGAGGCCATTTCGTTTTGGCCATTCTCTTCATCACTTTTCTCGCGGCGATTTTCTCTGGATTCCTCATCCACATCGCCAATCTAGTCCTTGGACCTGACCCCGGACTTCCTCCCGGCGAGACCTGCCGATGGAAGAAGTCCTCTGTAGTCGGCTTGGCCTTGGTGATTATTCTCATGGGTTTTTGGATACCCGCTCCGTTGTTCCAGCTCATTCAGGGCGCAGCGGACCTGGTTACAGGAGCAAGATGAGGCAACCACCGACTCCGTTCTTTGAGACTCTTCAACAAAGATTCGGCGCGCAGATTCAATCGATCTTTGCCGAACGCGAAGAGGAAATCTATATTCTTGCGGCTGATCCCGACATTCGGGCGCTGGTCGATTGCCTGCGAAAGGAGTTCAAGGCCAGGCTGGTTACGGTGTTTGCCGAGGACCGGCGCTCTGTGGAAGGTGTCTTCTTCAACTACTACGTACTTGAAGCGAAGGGCGACCCTCGCTATCTGCTTGTCCGGGCACCAATCCATCCTGACAATCCCGCGTTTCCATCGCTCTCCGCCGAATTGCCCGCAGTCAACTGGCAGGAGCGCGAAATCCAGGATTGGTTTGGACTGAAGGCCGTCGGCCATCCCAATCCTCGCAGGGTCGCCCTACATGACAACTGGCCGGACATTCATCCGTTACGCAAAGATTTTCCGTTGGAGACCGTGCTATCGCCGTTCGAGGGAGAACGCCACATCTACCGGCCCGCGCTAGGTGAAGGTGTTTTTCAAGTGCCGGTAGGGCCGGTTCATGCCGGAATCATCGAGCCCGGGCATTTCAATTTCGCGGTAGCAGGTGAACCGATTCTCTATTTGCAACTTCGCATGTTCTACACCCACAAGGGCACGGAAAAACTCTTTGAAAGATTGCCCATCCCTAAGGCCGTGTTTCTCGCCGAGAGCATTTCCGGGGATTCGAGTTTTTCTCATGGCACGGCGTTCTGCCAGGCCATCGAACGGGCTGCTCAGATGGAAGTGCCCTTGCGGGCTCTGATCATGAGGACGATCCTTCTGGAACTCGAACGAGTCTGCAATCATGTCACAGACATCGGAGCGATTGCGACCGATGTTGGCTTTGTCGTTGCCAATGCACACGCCAGCCGGTTGAAGGAAATGATGGTAACCCTGAACGAACAGTTGACGGGTAATCGTCTCTTACGCGGCATGGTCTGCGTCGGTGGAGTGCGAAGGGGGTGGGATGCCGCGCAACTGGTTTCACTTCGTGACGAAATCGATACGTTCACGAGCGAGTTTGAGGATCTCGTCGCACTGGTTGAGTCCTCCGAATCCACTCGCGACCGCTTGGAACAGACCGGGGTCCTTCGCCCGGAAAAGGCAAAAGATTTGGGAATCGTCGGTGTGGCTGGGCGCGCCTCAGGGATGGATCTGGACGTTCGGCGCGATCATCCCTATGCGGCCTATGGCCGCTACTCCTTCCGTGTGCCTGTTTATCAGGTCGGCGACGTCAGCCACCGAATGCAGGTTCGGATCGACGAGGTGAACGAATCCCTGCGTATCCTCCGGATGGCTGCCGACGAGAGTCTGCACGGGAAGTTCTGTGCGGAAGGCCCTCCCATCCCCCCGGATCGCTGCGCCCTGAGTGCCGTCGAAGGGTGGCGTGGTGAAATCCTTCACTGGATTCGTACCGGCCCTAACAATCATCTCGAACGTTGCAAGATCAAGGATCCCTCGCTCAACAACTGGCCGGCACTCGTCGAGGCAGTCCAAGGAAACATCATTGCGGACTTTCCGGTCATCAACAAGAGTTTCAATCTTTCGTACTCGGGAACGGATCGCTAGCTATGTTCAAGATCATCCAGAAAACGATCGCAGCCGGCATTGTTACGACGAACTATCCCGACAAACCTGCTCAACTTTCCGAGCACTTTCGCGGGCGGCCGAGTTTTGCTTTCGAGAAATGGACGGATGCCCGACCCGCTGCAGAAGTCTGCCCGACGGGGGCGATTTCCTTGTGCGATGAGGGTGACTCGCGACGAGTCACGGTCGACTACGGCCTGTGCGTCTTCTGCGGCTTGTGTGCGGAAGCGTCCGCCAATCAGGCCGTGCGAATCAGCCAAGAATTTGAGCTGGCGAGTGCACACCGCTGTAACCTCATCCTAACCGCTGAATACTCATTGAGTACCGACGGTACCCACCGCGAGTTGCGCGGTGTACATCAGCGCTTAGCCGATCACGAACCAGATACCGAACGGGTTGGACAGAGAGCGCGCGAGAAGATTCAGAAAGTCCTGAATCGCTCCCTCGCGATCCGGGAAGTGGATGCAGGTTCTTGCAATGGATGCGAACTCGAAATCGTTGCCTTGAACAATCCAGTCTACGACCTTGAACGCTTCGGCATTCAATTTGTGGCATCTCCGCGGCACGCGGATTTGCTCCTGGTCACCGGCCCCGTCACACGGAATATGGAGCTGGCTCTCGTGAAGACCTACCAGGCCATGCCTGAACCGCGACTCGTCGTCGCGGTTGGTGCCTGCGGAATCAGCGGGGGTATCTTTGGCAAGAACTACGCCTCTCTCGGAGGTGTCGGCAACGTCGTGCCCGTTGACGTGTACATTCCGGGATGTCCGCCTCGGCCACAAGCTCTCCTCCACGGAATCCTCCTTGCGGTCGGACGACTTGGAGAAAGATTGTATGGAGACGGCAAGCGCGCTGCTGCACACCGCAATTTTGCAAAAAAGTAATACTAATGGCAGTCGACGGCGCCTCTGGGAACAACCGTGGGCTTCGGCTGGTGGTGTGGTTCGCCAAAACTCCTGCCCACCGTGAAATCACTAACATAGCTGCTGCCATCCCGCCATCGTTCTGTTATAAATCCTGACCATGTTTAGCTTCGTCGGGCTCTGCTTTGGAATGGTGGTACGCCTTTTTCGCGGGCGGCGAAGTCTCCTTCTCGAGAATCTTGCTTTGCGTCAACAACTCGTTGCGCTAAAGCGTCGACATCCTCGCCCGAGCCTCGGCCCCTTCGATAAGCTCTTCTGGGTCATCGCTAGTCGGGTCTGGTCGGCTTGGAAGCACTCCCTCCTCATCGTCACGCCCGAAACCGTAGTCCGCTGGCACCGGACTGGTTTTCACATGTACTGGCGGCTAATTTCCAGAGTCCGGAGGCAGGTCGGAAGGAGACAAACGCCGAAGGAGGTTCGGGAATTGATCTTCCGTATGGTCGTTGACAACCCCACCTGGGGAGCGCCGCGAATCCATGGGGAACTCCGCATGCTCGGTTTTGAACTTTGCGAGAGAACTGTTTCCCGTTGGATGAAGAGAGCGCCGAGAGACCCCGACCTTGCCAAGCACTGGCTAACCTTCCTTAGCAACCATCGGGAAGCCATTGCGGCCATGGATTTCTTCACGGTGCCAACGATTACGTTCGGGGTAGTCTACTGCTTCTTCGTCATCAGTCATGATCGGAGGCGCATCCTGCACGTTAACGTTACGAAACATCCGACGAGCGGTTGGATCATCCAGCAGCTGCGGGAGGCGTTTCCATTTGAAGTCTCTCACAAATACCTGATCTTTGACCGCGATCACAAGTTCGGATGCGAGGTGATCGCAGCGGTGAAAGCCACCAGGATCATTCCCAAGCGAACTTCATTGCGAAGTCCATGGCAGAATGGCATCGCGGAGCGGTGGGTGGGGAGCTGTAGACGAGACCTGTTGGACCAGATTATTGCGCTGAATGAACGCCATCTGAAGCGATTGCTCTCCGAGTATGTTCGTTACTATCATGAGGACCGCACGCATCTCGGACTTGAGAAGGGGACACCTGACGGCAGAATTCATTCCATCGCTTCTGGTCGGGTCCTTTCACAGGAGCGACTCGGAGGGCTGCACCATCGTTACAATCGAGCGGCATAGTCCGGATCGACTTTCGGCCGGTCCTTTATATATGTGCGCTCCACGCGAACGCGGGTTCGCCCGCTCCAGTGTCTTCTTGCTGTATCGAGTCGATAATCGTATTCAGGCTTACTCTACCCAGAACCGCCCCGTTTTGGGCCTCGGCTGAAGTTTTGGCGAACCACAACTGTACAAGTAGATGCCTACAGGGCCTCAGTCTCCACAGAAACGCCTTGCGCTTCCTGCGACAGACGGCAATGACAGGGTGGGACTCCGGATGGGAGCCGGTGGGCATTCCCTACCCTCGGGGGCTTCCACCCACACTTGTTAAAGGGAGCTCCCACCGTTGTAGACAGGAGCCCCCAGATTATGACAGGCTGCTAGACTTGCAATCTCTTCCCGCCCAGGAGAGACTGCTTATCTATTTGCCGTAAAATCGAAAAGTCCACGGGTCCGTTGAAACCCGAAATGCATATAAATCAGATTACCCCTTCGCGTCGATAGTCTTCGGGACGATGGAGCGCAAGGACGAGAGTCACCCTGCTAAGTGACTGTCAGCTAACTCCCGTCTAGTCGCGTTACTGGACCAATGCCGTTCCAGCACTGAACTTCTCCACTCGATGCGGCATCGACCTTGGAATCAAAGGGGTTCAAGTGATGGCATCCCAATTCTTGCTGCGTGCGTCCGACCAACCTCTAAAATTCCAACGCTTGTGATTGACTCGCACCGATGCTATGTCATCAGGCCCAAAAGGAATTTCTTTATATCCTCGAACCTCTATGATGCAACCCTCACTCGTGAGTACCTGCTCAAAGGACCTACCGTCCCTGAGTTCCACAAAAACTACATGGTAACCGATGCCGGTCTCTGTAGCTCGCTTCAGGTGATCAACAAGCTCCTTGGGGATTGGAACTAAGTGCTGCATGGAACACCTCTGGAACGGGAATGCTGCGGAGAGCTACATCCTAGGCTGTGACGGGTTTGCTGTCCAGGAAGGCAAGGACGAAGGAGAAGCGAACTTGCGTATTTGAAGCTGGCACAGAGGCTGTTGATTAGACAGTTTCCGAGAGTCGCCATTACATGAACGCCGCGTGCGACGCTAGGATGGCCGTCACTAAAAAAGGGGAGGCCCCCATTGTCTGCCGACGGATGGGGGCCTTTGGGGCATTACCCACCGAATCTGGGACTCGTACATGATTGCCATGCAAGGCGTCTAGTGCAGCGATCACAAACAAAAGCCCCCATCACCACTCACCGCGCGGATAGGCAATGGGGGCGTTGCTGATTGGCGTCGATAGCTGGACTGGCCAACAAGGTCCTTCCCCCGTGCGGCTTACGTTCAGCCTATCTGCGTCGGGGTCAGCCTTGGCCTGTTAACTACCCAATACGCTGATGTCATGCATAACGCAAGGAGGGCTGTCACAAACAAAAAAGGGAAGCCCCGCCATCGCTGACGGGGCCTTCGACCTAATGGTCATGCGGTAATTGACAGTCTAACTTGACAGTCCCTTCATCGCCAACAAAAAGCCCCAGGCCAACGGCTCTCTCCGCACGGCAGCGCTGACGGTGCTGTTTCAGGGACTGAGGGGAGCACCGTCTGGAAAAGCAATTGGCTGGGGCAAACTCGTTGTGATTATAGCACTGAATGACGAGCGGTCATTCTCTTGCGTATTTTGTTCGCACAAAGGAGCGCCCCAAGCCAATGTCCACTTACGTTACGCGACCAAAGAGGTCGTTTCACTTGCACGAGATCGTGGCACTTTCCCATCTCGCCGCAGACCTCGCCGTCCGGACACAGGACGGCTATTGAACCGAATTCAACACAGACTCTTCGCATAACGCACCCCAGGAGGCACGAGTTGGTGCGAACAGGGAATCGCAAATGGCGTGGTGACTGATAGTTTCCGCCGGCGAGTTCGCACGGAGGATACGCATGAACGTCGAGATAAATGGAATTAAATTGTTTTTGGAATCATTCGGGTATCTGATGAAGGTAGTGCGCCACCACTTATTCAGCATAACGTACGCGGCCCCGCAAGCGCAGGAGGCAGACTGCCTGAGCACAAAGCGGTCGTTTTCATCACGCCTCCTGCGCTTGCCCCCCTTTCCCACCCTTGTAGGGCGTATGCCGATTGCCAAAGCACATAAATAACGCGACATATAAATAGGTAACCCAATCGTTATATGAAGTCTTATAGGTTTGCACCAAGGAGTGCCAGGGCTGCAATGGGCAAATGTCCGGGGAGACTCGTGCACTGCTTTGTTCCCCCGTTGGTATTCCAAAACACAGGTCGCGGCCTGCGAAGTGCTGATGGGATATTGACTCTCCCCACATCTGGGCATAGCATCCTGCAAAGGTGGTGAACGTGTTGGAACGTAATTGCCCGATAGCGTTTCTCTTGCCCGGGGTCGCCACCGGCCTCTGGTCCGCAGTCCCCTAGAGCGGCGCCATGCCAACGCGTCATAGAGTCTTCTCTGGACCTCGGCCGCAACGCTGGATGCGCGCCGGTTCCATTCTCATCTCCTTCGCAGCGATCACTCTGCTCGCGGCTGCGTTCGGGGCGCGCTTCTATGGTGGGTCTCTGTCCTCCCTGTTGCTCACGCTCGTCCTGGTCGCTCTCTGCATTGCAATTACTCTACATGTCCGTTTCCTTCTTTTGGCTCGTCGCGCGCATCGAGAGACTATGAATGTCCTCGATGCCACCGAGCGCGAATACAAGTCCGTCTTCGACAGCACGCTGGATGGGATTCTGATTCTCGACGACCAAGGAATCTGTCTCGAGGCGAATCCAGCGGCCTTGGGCTTATTCGGCGCCGACCACGACGAACTCGTGGGAGAGCCAATCGAGAAGTTTTACGCAGGCACGGGAGATTTTAAGGACACCTGGAATCGGTTCCTCGCTCGCAAGCACGAACATGGCGAGACACAGATTGCGCGAGGAACAGGTGAGACGATCTGCATCGAATATACGGCGAAGGCGCACTACCTGCCCGGGCGGCACGTTGCCGTTCTCCGTGACATCTCCCAGAGGAAGCAAGTAGAGGCAGCTCTGCGCGACAGCGAAGAACGATTTCAGCAGATGGCCGCCAACATCCATGAGATTGTCTGGATGCTGGATGCTGAGAGCATGAAGGTCCTCTACGTCAACCCAGCCTATGAAACTATCACCGGCCGCTCCTGTGAGTCACTGAAGGATGATCCCAAATCCTACGAAGAGGCCATACATCCCGAAGACCGTGTCCGCATTCTTTCTCGGCTCGGCGAATTGGCGCTGACCGGCCAGTTCGACGAGGAGTTCCGCATTACCAGGCCAGACAACACCACGCGCTGGGTGTGGGTCCGCGGCGTTCCGGTCCGGGATTCCGCGGGGAATGTCCTACGCCTTGCAGGAACTGCCCTGGACATTTCGGCGCGGAAATCCGCTGAGGAACAGATGGCCAGGAACCTCGATTTGGCCGAATCGGCGTGGGAGGAAGCCGAAGCATTCCGCAAGACGAGCCTCGCACTCACGCAGAACCTCAGCATGGATTATGTTCTCGACACTCTTCTCCAATCCCTGTTGAAACTGATTCCATGCGAGTCAGCGCGAGTGCTGCTTGTGGAGGCGGATACCCGCCTCTTCCTTGCGCGCGAGATTCACAATTACGAAACGCATCGTCGCATCCCGAGGTCTCCCCTCACCCTCGATGCAAAGGACAGTCGGTTCCTAATGCAGGTTCTTGCTACCAAGAACAGTCTGCTCGTTCCTGACACGGCAGGCGAGGCAGAGTGGGATGTTTTCAAAGGCTTTTCCCATCTAAGGTCATGGTTGTGTGTACCGCTTGTCGCATCGCAGCAGGTCCTTGGTTTTCTCTCGCTCGGAGATACACGCGGGAACGCTTTTTCGCCGGAGCATTTGCGTCTTGCCAAATCGCTCGCTATCCCCGCCGCGGTCGCCATTCAGAACGCGCGCTTGTACGAGCGCGCGGAGATCTACGGGATAGAGTTGGGGCAGCGCCTTGCCGATCTGGAAACCACAGAACAGGCGCTTCGGAAAGCCGAGCAAGGCCGGACTCTCTCAGAAGAGCGCTTTCGAAAGGTGTTCCGATCAAGCCCAATCGCATTCTCCATCACGACGCTCGACGAGGGCCGTTTCGTGGATGTGAACGATGCATTCGAGCGCCGCTACGGCTATTCCCGCGAGGAACTTATTGGCCAGACCGTTTTTGAGGTTGGCATTTGGGATAATCCGGCCGAGCGCCAGCGAGTGCTGGTCGAACTTCGCGAGCACGGCGTCCGGAATCGCATAACGCGCTTCCGGAGAAGTACCGGCGAGCCTATCGAGACGATCTACTCGGCAGAGACCATCGAGCTTGACGGTAGAGAATGCCTCCTCGCAGTTTCCGAAGACGTGCCAAGCCAAGCGAACGCAGAAACAGGGTTAGCACGCAAATCAGCCTTTGCTCATTGATAGGGGAATGCTCCGCTTCACCTCCGCGTTGCTTCTGGTCGCAATGCCTGCCAAATCCCCCGGCTCGTTCAACACCCCGACGTGGATGATGCAACGGTAGAACCGCCGTATTTCCTTTGACGCTTTCCAAAGGTTGTCTCTCGCTGGACGATGTTCCGACCAGGAGCCACGTATTTCACCGTTGGCAAGTTGTTGCAGGCAGTATCTGGTCCTTCCGCACTGGCCGCTTTTCCGAGCAGGGGAAGAGGGTGCTCCGGTGTTGGAGATTGCGGGATGTGGCCCAGAAAACTACGGGGGCCATTTTCGGCACTACGCCGCCTCGGGTAACGAGCTTCCTTAATACATCGGTGATTGGCAGGGGGTTGGACCTTCACCGAAGCAAACTCGTCTTTCGAGCAAATTCGACACGGTGTTTTGTCCGATGGCAGACCGTTGGGCCAGTTCGACGGGCAACTTTTCTTTCCGGTTTTTCTCTCCGGAACAAATCGACCAAATCTTGCGCGAAGGTGCGAGGCGTGGGCGGACCGGTTCACACGACGCAATCGAAAGAATTTTGAGGCACGAACCCGGTCTCGGACGCACGGAGTTATGGAAACGAATCCGCCGGCTCAAGCAACCCTCCAATGGAAAGCCCTACAAGCGGACGTCCTGGAGTTCAGAAGACGATGAAATCCTTCGGAAAGGTTATGGAAGCGGGTGGAAAGGAAAACGGGGAGCGGTGCGCGAACTCCTCCGGCGACATCCCGGCTGGCAACCGCACTCGATTTGGAGGCGGGCAGCCATGCTCGGCCTTGTTGCTAGGACTTTCAGAAAAGACCGACAGCATTCCCTGCAGCCTTGGACTGACGATGACGACCGAATTCTCCTCACTATGGCAGGGTACAAGACCGTAAAGTTCATCGGCAAAGCCTTACATCGCTCCGAATCTGCCGTCCGTTATCGCCTCGCTGTCCTGGGCAAGAGCAGTCGCGTTCATTTAGAGGGATACGCTCGACGGACTCTAGCGCAAGAGTTGCATCTGGGCAGCAGCACAATCCAACGCCTGATTGCTGAGGGTTTACTTGCGGTACGGGATCCTCGCATTACCCGCAATTCCCTCGACGAGGCGTATAAGACGGGGCGCCTGACGCGATCTCTGGATGACCATCAGCCTGGGACCGAGGAACTTGTGCTGAGCCCGTGCGAAGAGGGGGATGTCGGCGCATTACCGAATGATCCCACATCAGCCGCAGCACGGGACTCGTCAAAACTGCCCCGGTCTTGCCGAGCCAAACGAATTTGGGCGGATCTGGCGAAGCAACTCGGTGTGGATGCAGGGGTGATCGAGCATCTTGTCTTCCGTGGTGTGCTGAAACTCTATGATCCCCGGGTTACCGAGGAATCTCTGGCAAAGTTCTGTGCACGATACGGCGCATTGATCAAAACCGACTTTCTCGATGCGGAGACACGGGATTGGCTTGCTGGCTCAATGGATCTTGCGCCAGCTGCCGGCAAGGTTCTGGCCCTGGGGATGGAGGCTTTTCGTAAGCATGCACTAGTTGTGAGAACCTGTGAACACTGCGGGAGAACGATTCGCGGCAATGTCTTCTTTCGGCATATAAAGAAGTGCATCGTACGGGATCCTGAGAGTTGACGGGAGGGTGTCGTTTCGATGTTTCCGAGGCGCGCCCGGTTCTGGGGAATACCTCGGCCGGGCCACGAAACTAGCAATGGAAAAGGGTGCGGGTGTCGCTTTTCTATACAATCATCCGTTCCCTGGCTGGCAAGGCATGACCGAGGACGACACTACGACGGAGCGCCGACAGGCACCTGCGGTCAAGGCCACCACGGGGCTGCCTCTCGTCGGAATGACTGCTGGCACAGACGGCACGTGAAGCGGACGCATTTGGATGAAGACGGCCCCGAAGACATATAAACACCATTGGTGTGAAAGTGTTCGCGTGGTTGGAGACAATAACATCGAGATAACCTACGACGACGAATTGCGGCTGACACCGGCTTTTCGAGAGGAGCTGAAGCGAACAATCTCGGCGTGGGGTGAGCGGGCGCAACAGAAGTTGGCCCGCGTGAGATTTGGAGTTGTGGGAGTGGGCAGTGTGGTAGCGATTGTTGCGGAATGCTTAGCGCGCATGGGCGTGCAACACATTAAGCTCATCGACTATGATCACGTTGAACGCCACAATCTCGATCGGCTCCTCCATGCAGGCGCCGGCGACGCTACGGCAGCCGGCAACGCCTCGGCTTGGAAGGCTGCAACCCTTGTATTCTGAATGTTCATTGTCGAAAAACACCTGCGTCTAGCCGAAAAACGCTATCCCTATGATGTTGCATTGAAAAAACGATATCACAACAGCCGGCACGTCGAAATATGGGTCAAACAACGACCAAGACGTCGAAAAACACTAATAATTGCATCAAGCCATTGGAACGACTCCAGATAGGGGCATATGCCATTGGCGGCTCAGCAGCATGCTGGTCCGAACCTCCCGGCCCGACTCTTTCTCCTGTTGCTGGTAAAATCAGACGTTTCCCTGTAGATACTCTGATTGCAGGAGTATTCCTATCCGCCTCCGACTCGCTTTGCCTGCGTGCTTTGCTGGCCCGCGGCCCAGGGGTGTCCAATGACCCAGCCGTTCGGACCGATGACTTCCAGTGCGTGGCAAGACCTGAACGCCCGTAGCGACGAAGAACTCATCGCGGCGCTTGCTTCCGGTTGCCACGATGCGATTACCGTTCTCTTTGACCGCTACTCCCGCCTGGTGTTTCGTGTCGCCGAACGCATCCTCAGGAATCCGGAGGAGGCGGAAGAGGTCCTGCAGATTGTCTTTCTGACCATCTTTCGAATGGCGGCAAAATTTGATCCGCAACGTGGAGGGGTCAAAATCTGGCTGTTGCAATACGCGTACAGCCAAAGCCTCCGCCGCAAGCACCAATTGAACTCCCGCTGCTTCTACACAACGGAAGAGATCGACTCTGTGATTTCTGAGTTGTCCAAACGCGGCTCGACTGGTCCTTCGGAACTGTCGCCCCAGGAGGCGAGCAGGCTGGTCCATCAGGCATTGGAGATGATCGATGAGAAGCAGAGGCGAACCATTGAGCTGACCTATTACGAAGGATTGACGGCAAGTGAAATTGCCGAGCGCACCGGGGAATCCATGATTGCCGTGCGCCACAGTCTGTATCGAGGGCTTGCCAAGTTGAGGGAGCATCTGGGACCGCGCGGACCCAAGAGTCCGAAAGCTGCGGCCCGGAGGTCTCCCTTTCGCGAAGGAGGAATAGCCGATGTCCGGGCATGAACATTTCGAAGAGCTCTGCGCACTGGCCGCCTCCGGACAAATTTCCCCGGAGGAATGGCAGCGTTTGCGGGAACACGTGGACGTGTGTCCGTCCTGCGCCGGAATTCTAGGTGATTTTGGTAACATTGGCGCGGATTTGATGGCTGAGTTTGCGGGCTCCGTTCCAGATGGTCTTCACGCAGAAATGAGGTCGCGGTTTCTGAACCGTGCCAGAGAAGCTGGCACGCAACTGAGCTACTATCCTCCCGCATCTGTGCAGCCGAGAGCCTGGAAACGTTCTTCCGTTGTGGTCGCGGGTCTGATGGCGGCGTCTATTTTGCTGGCCATTGTTGGAGCCCATTTCCGGATGCGCCCGGAACTTCGATCCACCGCCTCGCGTGAGGCACCAGCGGAAACAGCGAAGAGCGAGGATATGGGTCCTCCGGGCACCGCGCGATCAGAGGGGCAGCGGATGGATCAGTTGCTGGCTACGATCCGGACGCAAGAAGCCGACCGGCGCGGCCTGGAGGCCAAGCTGACTGCGGCTGGAGCCAATCAATCGCAGCTGGAAAGCCGGCTAAGACAGCTGGCGGCCGAAGCGGAGAACAGGAATCACGAACTCGCCGCAGCGCAATCCGAGCGTGCCGCCGCTGCACAGCGGCTAACCGAGACGGAAGCTGCCCTCGGGAAAGCCGATGCAAGACTCGCTGCGCAGGAAATGCAGATCACTCTGGCGAAGGCGGACAAAGAAAAGCTGGCCGAGGAGCTCTCCTACGAGAAAGCGAAGTCTGAGCAAGCCAGAGCGCTGCTCGCGGCCAGCAAAGACGGACAGAGTATCCTTGCGGCCCGCAATCTTCACATTGTCGATGTCTATGATGCCGACACTCACGGCAAACGCCGATCGTTCGGCCGCATCTTTTACGTCGAGAACCAGGAACTCATCTTTTACGCCTACGATCTTTCCGATCCACACCACGCGAACGCGGAATTCTATGCCTGGGGAGCTGGTTTGGCCCCTGGTGAAGAGGTGGCCCGGCTTGGCATCCTCCATAACGACGGACAAAGTGAGAAGCGTTGGGTATTGAAGTACAACGACGTAAGCGTACTCGCGAAACTGGACTCCATTTTTGTCACGGCGGAGACCGGGAACAATCCCGAGAAGCCTAAGGGCAAGCGCGTTCTCTTTGCTGTCTTGGCTGGCCAGCCGAACCACCCGTAAGCGGCCTTCGCTGATCCATTTCTCTACATGACCTAATTACAATAGCTGCACTACGCATGGGCATTTGCAGAGTTTCAAAACGCAAAACGAATGAAAAGAACATGAACGGGTCCAAAGTGTGGCACAAAAGGCTTTGGGATTGAACATACTCCCGCAGAGAAGATGTTCTCGAGTTCAAAAAGAATCTTGCGGGGGTTTACCGATGCTTGGTCGTTTTGTTGTTGGTCTAGTCGGGTTCTTAGTTCTCGCGGCGCTCGTGGTGACGCCTGCTTCGGCCCAGACGGAGACGGCCAGAGTCTCCGGACAAATTACAGACGCGACGGGACGGGTCGTGCCGGAAGCGGAGGTCAAGATTGTGAACCTGGCCACCGGCGTCGCTAGCACAGCGTCCACAAACGACGACGGTATCTATTCCATCTTGGGCCTCATTCCAGGGCGCTATCGCATTACCGTTCAAAAACCAGGATTTCGGGAGGTTATCGTCGACGGTCTTGTGTTGAACGTGCAAGACGTGGTCGCGCAGAATGTTCAACTGCAGATCGGTTCGGTTTCGGAAACGGTCACCGTGACCGCAGATAAGCTCAACGTAAACACAACAGACAGCGCGGTGAGTACGGTCATTGACCGGCAGTTTGCCGAAAACCTGCCGTTGAATGGAAGAAGCTTCCAATCCCTTATTAACCTTACGCCCGGAGTGGTCGTCACTGCTAGCAATGGTTATGACGATGGGCAGTTCAGCGTGAATGGGCAGCGCACTGATGCGAATTATTGGATGGTGGACGGTGTTAGCGCAAATATCGGCATTAGCGTCTCCAACCCAAGCAGCGGACTCTCTGGTTCACTCGGGTCCTTTAGTGTGCTGGGAGGAACAAACAGCCTGGTGTCAGTTGATGCCCTCCAGGAGTTTCGCATCCAAACCTCGAATTTCGCGCCGGAATTCGGGCGTACACCTGGGGCACAGATTTCGATCGCCACAAGGTCCGGGGCGAACAGGTTTAGCGGGACGGCCTTCGACTACCTTCGAAATGACATTCTGGACGCGAACAACTGGTTTGCAGATGAAGCGGGCCTCCCGAAACCCAGAGAGCGCCAGAATGATTTCGGCGGCACCTTCAGCGGCCCTATCCACAAGGATCAGACATTCTTCTTCTTTTCCTACGAAGGTCTCCGGCTTAGGTTGCCCGGAACGGCGTTAACGACAGTGCCAGATCTCTCAGCAAGAAAGAACGCGCAGCCCGCTCTCCAGCCTTACCTGAATGCATATCCCCTGCCCAATGGGCCGGATGACATCAGCACCGGCATTGCTCAATTTAATGCCAGCTACTCCAACCCCGCCACACTCGATGCCTACAGTCTTCGAATTGATCACAAATTCAAGAGGCCATGGAGCCTGTTCGGACGCTACAACTATTCGCCGTCGTCGACCACACAGCGGGGCGCGGGCGGCGCGTTAAACAACACCCTTACCTCTAGTCTCACAACAGAAACCGCAACATTAGGCGCTAATTGGACACCTTCTCCCATAGCCCTGAACGACTTTCGATTCAACTACAGCAGGACGAGTGGATCTAGCAGCCAAAGCCTGGATAACTTCGGAGGTGCGGTGCCGCTAACCTCACTACCGTTCCCAAGTCCCTACAGCGGTACGGATGCTGCGTTGGCTTTCGACATTTCGAGCCTAAGCGGGGGTTTATTTAATGTCGGCAAGGACCAACAAAACACTCAGCGTCAGTTCAACATTGTGGAGAGCTATTCACTCCAGAAGAACGCCCACGCTCTGAAGTTTGGGATCGATTTTCGCCAACTATCTCCCATGCTTAACCCATCCTTATATCGGCAGCTGGCCGTTTTTTCTGACGTTCCATCGGCTGAAAATGGAAACCTCTTGCTGAGCTATGTGGCTTCCAGTGTCCAAGCGACTTTCCTCTTTCGCAACTTTGGGGCCTTTGCCCAGGATACCTGGAGGGTATCATCTCGGCTGACTCTCACGTATGGCATCCGCTGGGACATTGATTTTTCGCCATCCGCAGCCAAGGGCCCCAGTCTTCCCGCTGTGACCGGGTATAATCTCAGTGACCTTTCGGCATTTGCACTGGCCGCCCCTGGAACAGCCGCGTTCCATACCTCCTATAGCAACGTTGCGCCTCGCCTCGGTGTTGCCTACGAAACTTCGCAGAATCCGAAATGGCGTAGCGTATTCCGTGCTGGGATCGGAATATTTTATGATTTAGCCTCAGGACAAGTTGGCAACCTCATTTGGCAAAGCGATTATCCGTACGGAGCGAGCGCGTTCGGATTTGGCGGCTCTTTTCCTCTCAATTCCGCTACTGCGACGCCGCCGCCTATCACTGCCCCTGGCTCAGGCTCTGGAACAGTGACTGCGTTCGACCCAAACCTGAAGTTGCCCTACTCATTCCAATGGAATGGGGCATTTGAACAAGGTCTCGGCGAACAACAAACCCTCTCAGCAACATACATTGGCTCTGTCGGGCGGCGGCTCATTCAAACTTCCGATATCCTATCTCCAAACGCGTCCTATGCTGAGGCGATTCTGGTAGGGAACACGGCCAGTTCGAATTACAACGCACTCCAAGTGCAATTCAGACGCCAACTCGCACACGGACTGCAGGCTTTGGCTTCCTACACGTGGTCGCACTCCATTGATGATGGATCGGCGGGATCCTTTGGAAATGCGGCAAATACGCTTGTGCCAGGGACTGATCCCAATCAAAACCGCGGGCCCTCAGATTTCGACATCCGAAACGCGTTTTCCGCAGCGCTAACTTATGAAGTCCCGACTCCAATGGCGAATGGTTTGACCAAAGCCATTTTAGGTGGATGGTCCGTGCAAAACATGATTCAAGCGCGTTCTGCGCCGCCCGTGAACGTGAGTGATAGTGAATTCTATACGCTTTTGAATGGAGTAACTGCGATCCGTCCGGACATCGTTCCCGGCGTACCGCAATACCTCTTTGGTTCATCCTATCCCGGTGGCAAAGCCTTCAACCCGGCGGCCTTCACTCCGCCGCCCGTTGACCCCTCTACTGGCCTGCCTCTCCGCCAAGGCAACTTGGGCCGCAATGCGCTGCGCGGCTTTGGCGCCACGCAGTGGGATTGCGCATTCCACCGCGATTTCCCAGTCCGGGAGTCTCTGAGACTCCAGTTCCGCGTGGAGATGTTCAATGTACTGAATCATCCGAACTTTGCGCAGCCGATAAGTGACATTTTCAATCCTCAGTTCGGCCTGTCAACGCAGATGCTCGGACAGAGTCTCGGCAACGGGAATGTCTCGGGAGGGGGAGGATTGAGTCCCCTGTATCAAATTGGAGGTCCCCGCAGTATCCAATTGGCGCTCAAGTTGTTTTTCTGAAGCGGGGACCAGCAGCCGAACTTACTAGAATCCGGATTCGAGTCGCTCACCTGAGCGACTCACCGATCCGCAGAGATATGCCGGTTTATTATTTTGAACTCGGAGGAATCCAAATGCCGCACTGCAGCGCCGCACGCAAGATGGTTTCGCTCTGCCAGGTTGCATTCATCAGCTTGTGCATGACCAATATCACGGAAGCGGCTGCACAGGAAGCTAAAGTACTCCCCGTCGAAGCCGGACTGAGGATGAGATATGTTAGCGAGTATGCTCCGGTCTCATTTTCGGGAGATGGAAAATGGCTTGCATACGCAGCGAGAGATAATGCACAAATCGCTGGTTTCAGCCCAGAAGAATTTGAGCGAACCGGGATTCCCACTTACGGCTCGGGTGCAAACATTTACGTGGTAGCTCTGGCTACCGGAGAAGTGCGAAATCTAACGCAGCAGAGTGATAACTGGTTACCGACGTGGTCGCCAGACGGGCGACTCCTAGCGTTCCTCTCGGACCGCGATGGCAGCGGGCAGGCACGGCTGTGGCTATGGGACGCTAAGGCAGACCAGCTGCGAAGGGCCTCTGAGAAGAACATTCGCGGAGCAAAGATCGTGTGGTTGCTGGACAGCAGCGGCGTGATCGTGGGAATTGCCCCCGACGGCCGCGCCAGTGAACAACGAAACAGTCAGTCTCCGCCGGCAGACTCGCTGCAAAACCGTTCTGACAAGACTTCCGGTATGCCCGGCTCCACGGTGAAGTTGTACCAAGCCGATTTGGTCCCGAAGGGATCTTCTGAGCCGGGGAGCGCAGCGCCCTGGAACCTCGACAGATACCTTGCTGACTTGGCATTTGTGGACTTGCGACATGGCGATCAGCTGAAGATCATTGTGCGGGGCGGCAGAATCTCTACATTTTCACTTTCTCCAGATGGAGCGCAGGTGGCATACACGATCCCAAAGAGGTTTGAGCGGTCGGGATCACAACAGATTCTTTTCGATTTGCGGTTAGTGAGCACGAGAGACAATCAACAAAGAGCCCTGGCTTCCGACATCCACTTGAATATCGGGGGGGATGCATTTCGCTGGTCCCCGGACGGATTGTGGATTGCCTTTATCGCCGGGGGAATGGAGGAGACACGCCTAGACTGTTATGCGATCGAACTTGCAACTGGGCGGCTGCATAACTTGACTACATTCTCCCCATCGGCTGCGGCGGCTAGAAGCTCGTTGCCAATCTGGGACAGCGCACGCCATGTCTATTTTCTCATCCGTGGAGAATTGTGGCGGGCGACGATTGGCCAGAGCCAGGCAGCCCCACTATTCGCTGTCTCCACAATTCAAATTAAGCAGCTAGTGGCACAGCCAGAAAATACTCTCTGGAGCCCGGACGCTGGTAAATCTACCATCGTTTTGGCACACGATACGGTCACAGGACACGATGGGTTCTACAGAATCGACCTGAATACAGGGCTTGCAGCCGGGCTCGCAGAAAGCGGCCATTGCTACACCTGCGCCGTCAGACAATCTTCGGTCTGGGTCGCTCCAGATGGTCAATCTGTTGCGTTCACTCGAGAGGATGCTGGAACTCCATCTGATCTCTGGATTGCCGACTCGAGAATGACCGGGTTGCGCCGCCTGACAACGCTGAATCCACAACTGAGCGGTATCGATATGGGACAAACCCGATTAGTGGATTGGTTAGGCGCCGACGGCCAGAAGCTCAGGGGGACTTTGCTGTTGCCGCCACACTACGACGAAGGCGTCCGTTATCCCCTCATTGTGTGGGTGTACGGCGGCGCCTCAGGTTCAAATTATCTGGACACGTTCGGCATCGCCGGCACTGGCCCGTTCAATATGCAGTTTCTGGCAACGCGGGGCTATGCCATTCTCTTTCCAGATGCCCCGCAGGCCTTGGGCACACCTATGTCGGACCTGGCAAAAACCGTGCTGCCGGGCATAAACGAACTTGTCAGGTTGGGCGTTGCCGATCCGGACCACGTGGGCGTCATGGGGCATAGCTATGGGGGCTACAGCACGCTCAGCCTGATAGTCCAAACCAAGCGATTTGCAGCTGCAGTCGAAGCTGATGGAATGGGAGATCTCATCGGGTCTTATGGCGGGATGGATGCAGCGGGATCTGCTTACGGAACTGCGACTGAGGAGCATGGACAAGGTCTGATGGGGGGCACTCCGTGGCAATTCAGAGACAGGTACATTGAAAACTCTCCCGTCTCCTATCTTGACAGAGTTTCGACTCCGCTCCTGATTGTACAAGGAGATGCTGACTCGTTCGTGCCGTCCTTTCTTGCGGATCAAGTTTTTGTGGGCTTGCGCAGGCTGGGCCGCGAGGCTGTCTATGCCAAATACCACGGAGAAAACCATGATCCTGGAGTTTGGACTTATGCTAATCAGGTTGACCTCAGCTACCGCATCATCGATTGGTTCGACAACCATCTGAAAGTGAGTGCAAACAAGAAAAGTGACACTTCCACTGTGAATCGAACCCGCTAGCCTGAAGAAACGACGCGCAGTTGAGAGAACTTACCTCTTGATCGTGCGCTTCCTATTGCTGTTGCCGATCACTATCCAAGCGCAAGTCAATGGCACCGGCAGCGATCTCAGCGTAGACGATTTCGTGGAAATGCAGCGCCTTATCGGTCCCTGGGAAGCCGAAAGCCCGGCGGTTCCATAGATTGGGACCAAGCAAAGAAAGAGCAGTACAAGCGGTGGAGGAGGTGGAGGACTCTACAGGGAAGAATCACCATCGCAGCAGAGGACGTTTGAGCTTAGTCTCACTTCCGACTCGTTCTGACGTAGCGGTCTGCGTCTCTTCGCCATTCACTAAAGGAAGGGTGAGGAGATGTCGGGTTCTCGGCCCGGGATCTACACCAAAGGTGCGCATAGTCCGCCATGCGCACATGGCGAGCGTGAATCCGCGCTTGGCGGAGGACGCAGTCAAGCCAGCCTTCCTTCTTTGCATGCGATAGAACGTGATCCTTGCCCCAGTTGAACAGGCGCCGCCCACTCTTCGATTTGTCTCCGCAAGCGGCTGAAATCTCTCCACTCACAAATTCGCGCAAGCCGGGAGATTCTTTGCCCAATTCACGGGCGACGTGGGCCGGCAGTTGAATCGTTGGCGCCTGAAAGAGTGGGCGCAACCAATAGACGAATGCCTCAAAGTCAATGTACTCCTCAACAGCTTTCGCTACTGCGGCGCAGCTGACATCACCACGGAGTTTCCAGTTCAAGGCTGAACGCCTCCACTGCGCAAAGGTGGGGACTGACGCTGGCAGTCGTTTCTTCCATTCGCTCTTGCAATGCTCCCAATATGTCCAGTAGCCCTGGGAGCGGGTGTCTCGGAATCCATAGAATACGAGCGCATCAAGCCACCCCTCCTGTTCTGCAGACCCGAAAGCGTGATTGTGAACCCATGAAAGCAGCTGAAGGCCAAGCTGTTCCGGCTTGTCTGAACGAGCCGCCTCCTCCACAAAGCCCGGGCAACGCTTTCGCAGAATTGCTTCGAGCCAGGAAGGAGCACGGCCCTCGTATTCAACAATGGCGCGGGCCCAAAGTACGAATGCCTGCCACCGGACGTATTCTTCGTACGCCTTGTGGAAGCGATCCCAGGGAACCTGCATCAGTTGACGATGAACTCGCCGGCTGGCAATGTCCCCGACCTTTTTTTCGAGCTCGGTAAACTTCGCTGTCTTCATTGGATGAATTGCACGTTGCACCAGTGATTCTTGAAAGCGGGCAACGAACGGCGTGAATTTCCCGAGGCTACAGGGAATCGATCACAGGTTCAAGTGCGTCGAAGACGGTGCGTCGCAGCCCGCGAAGGAAAGTCCACTGCTTTTCCTTTGTTGCTTTCACCTCAGGGATCTCGTCGAGCGAGACCTGTCAGACGGAGGTGCCGAAATTCCGGGACCACTTCAAAAGGGTTGTCTGGCGCGCAGAGCGCCTCTGCGACTTGGTCGATGCGCTCGATAGAGAGGTTGCCGAGAAACTGCGCCCCGATCCGGATGTGCGTGATTCGGGCGGGGTCAAGTCCCATAAGCCTTGCGCAGGTGGCGTCCGCCGCCACTGGATCATCGGCCAGGAGAATTCGGTTGAGCGGCCGCGGCTTTCCGTTCAGCGGTCCGTTTCCTTCCATTGCCACGATCGCATCGGCAATCACAAAGTGAACCGGCACCGTGGCGCAGATGTCGAGAATGCTTTCCTGAATTCCCTTCCAATGAAGAATGTTCTTTGGCCAGCCGTACTTCGCTCCCGGCACAACACCGAACATGTTTTTCATGCTAAGAGTGACGCCCGACCAGTGATGCGTCTTCACTTTGGGCATGGAAACGACGAAGTCGGCCTCCAACACTGTCCGTGGCAGCCAAACATGTTTCATACCCATATATGCCGCGAGTAGCGGCGTCATAACCAGCGCGTCGCGATTTAGGTCAACAAAAGGAACCTTCAGTTGGCGCAGTTCTTCGGTGAAGCCGCTTTCTAACAGAACCAGTACCGTGTCCCTCTGATGGCCAGGTCCTTCGCCAATGAGCACGCTCTTCGCACCGAACCGTCGAAAGCACTCGGCCGTAGCGGAAACCAGAAAAGGGTGGGTGTTGATGTGGTTTCCGGG
>Ga0187816_10000018_pt1 | contig 35700 bp, 56 predicted proteins | sample NC_wetland_sal_i_16_FD_132960 | JGI IMG/M metagenome (GOLD analysis project Ga0187816, IMG submission 132960) | Wetland sediment microbial communities from Neuse River Estuary, North Carolina, USA - SO4_1 | ecosystem: Environmental > Aquatic > Freshwater > Wetlands > Sediment | place: USA... | reverse complement strand
TGAAACTACTCTTCTTTCACTAGCTCCAAGAAACGGATCCGATTTTTCTCTTTGGATATTATCTAGAGAAAATTGATCTATATCTTTGTGAAGACCGTGATCAACAATATCTAATAAATCCCTCTTGAGATGATCTTGAAACGATTTAATCAATTCAGGACTCCAATCCGAATTTTTTCTTACTTTTTCTGGAAAGAATCTTCCTAATCCTATTATTTTAGCCATCTTTATTCCCCCATCTGTTTTAACACTTCATTACGACCGGCACCTTTAATATGAATATCTTTATTTATGCGAACATCCAAAAGACAAGGAGCATTATCAAATAATGATTTGATCATGGGTGCATTAATTTTACCACCCTCTTCAATACGAAGACTTTTAATTCCTAAAGCTTCGCCTATCTTAACAAAATCAATAATATCGGTTTGCCCCGGTGATCGCTTTAATCCAAAGGAAAACTGAAAACCATAACTCACCATATTATAGCGAGCATCATTAAAAATGACAAAAATAATAGGAAGTTTGTGCTTAATAGCAGTTAAGATTTCCATACCATGCATTTGGAAACAACCGTCACCACAAATACAAATAGTAGGTCTTCTATCTCCTAAACACATACCAATAGATTGGCAAATGCCCGATCCCATAGAACCTAATCCTAAATCGATAGAAAATTGATTTTCTTCTTTAATAGTTAGGTAATGTACACTAAATAACATATGTTCTCCAATATCAGTAACAAATCTAACATTGGGAGGACATGAATCTTCTAAATCTCCTAAAACACGATGCGGCGCTATAGGTAAACTATTATCTTTTTTAAAATAGGGAACATCAAAAGCGGAACCATTTTTCAAATGTTCCAAATCAATACATTGATTAGTGGAATTTTTATACTTTAATTTTTTCCATTCTTGGCAAAAGTTTTTAATACTAGACTGGATGGCAATTTCGGTTTTATATTTACGATTAAAAACTCGGCTATTAATGTCAATATGAATTAATTTGGTCTTTTTACCAATAAACTCTGTAGTGCCAACAGCACAATCATCTAGGTCGGTGCCCAGAGCTATCACCACATCAGGCGTATTTTTAATATACTTTCGTGCCCACTGTGAAGCTCCAATCCCAGCATGGCGCAAAGATAATTTATGAGTTTCAGAAATTAATCCTTTAGCTTGCGGTGTGGTAACGAACGGCACCTCAACATTACTAATGAATTGAGTAACTTCTTTTACGGAGGTGCGAGCACCATATCCCACCACCACTAACGGATGCGTAGCTTCTTGCAAAAAAGAAGCGATGTGTTGCAGAATTTTTTTATCTATTCGGGAGTGGCTGCCTTTGTAATTTGATTTACAAATTACATCACTCACAATAGGTTTCTTTACTCTTGCACTACTAATATTATGTGGCAAAACGCAAATAGAAGGAGATAGATTGTTTCTAGTATTTAGGAGATTAGCTATCTCTTGCACCACATCGATCGGGTTATGATGTCTAATAATGTGATCGGTATGGGGCGCAAAAGTTCTTTCAATATCAATCCCTTCGGGACCGCCCGTCTGCAAAAGAATATGATTTTGTTTTTCCCAAGCCGTATCACCACAAAGAAGTAACACTGGGACACGCAAAGCTTTAGCGGAAGCCATACCCGTTAATGAATTGGTAATGCCTGGACCCGCTGTCACTAATACAACAGGAATTTTTCCAGTAGTTTTATAATATCCAATAGCTTCAAACAAGGCTGCCGTTTCGTGTCTAGACTCTATTAAAGTCGTGCCGGAAGTTCTATATAGAGCATCAAATAAATAACCAATAGGTCCGCCCGGTATTCCAAAATACGTATCTATATTTTTAGAATAAAGATATTCGATTAAGAATTTAGCAACCGTATCCATACTCTCCCTATACAATTAGATTTTAAAAATCTGAATCATCATTTAAGAAAGGAGCCACCTCTTCTTCATATTTTTCAATTTTAGCCTCAATCTTACGCGTGACAGTTTTAAGTTGAGTGACCAATTCTGTCAAATCATCGTCCTTAAGAGCCTTTAATTCATCTTTACATCCATGATGAACCAAACCATAATGAAGACCTTCTGTCTCAATTAGAGCTAGAAAATCCATCATAGCCTGTTGCTTTTTGTTGGGTTTATCTTTTTTCATATTGACTTTCACTTTTAATAATTTGGTAGGTCCACAGGGAATCGAACCCTAATCGACCGGGTAAGAGCCGGTTGCTTTACCATTAAGCTATGAACCCATATATTGGGTACGAGAACGAGGTTTCAAATCTCTCTCAACTTTATGCCATTCTCTGCATAGAATCTTTATCAAAACTTCCCAGATTGCAGCCGGTTGGTTTTATCCCCAACGTTTTCAAATATATTTAGATATTTCTCTACGAGCCTTAACAGAACAAAATAGACTATCTACTTTTTTCATAAATCTTCTAATGACTGCTCTTCGTTTACTTGGCTCACGAAAGTCAGCAGAATGTTCTCCCAATAGATAATAACAGGCTAACATACCATATACCAGAACTTTATGAGGAACTATTAAGTTATTATCGACAAATAACGCCAATAACATCTGCCATTCAATAGCTTTATCTTCATTCCAATTAAGTTTGTTTTTAGGGGCTTTTATTTTCTTTAAAAGGTTAGGAACGCCTTTTCTGAATTGTAAAAAATATCCTGCTGGTATTTTTGTTTTTCGGTAATGTAGCCACCCAAAAATTGTATCTTCGGATACTTGAGGAATAGCCCACTTAATAAAATCTATATGCAGCGATTGTGTATCATCACCATCATAAAGACTATACCCAAACCAACCCATATTTTTATCTCCTAAATCTCTAATTATCCATCATCTCGAGTCAGCACCGATCGAGAAGTGACAGAGATGACCCTCTTGAATCTCTTGGCAGCTTTAACGAAAGCAACAGCATTTTTGATAGTAGAGAATTCGAAACTAATGTCGCGCATTCCATTCACAAAAGAAAAACCAGAACCACCCTGTTCTCCATCAAACTTCCAGGCGTATTCTGTCAAACGATAGTCTAAATTGGAATCTTGACCACCTTCGTAATTGATAATAATTTCTAAATAGGGTTTGAACTTTCTCATAATTTAATATCCAAATAGTTAATGTAATTTTTATTTATTACTCTTTTTAAGATTAATGAAAGATTCTAAAGGTCGTAAATTACTCAAAGCCCAGCACTTTTGAAAATTATCATCAGTCATATTAAAATAAGGCAATTTACTTTGCGGAATGATATGATCTATCTGCCAAGTTCTCTTAATTGGCGAAAACTTTCCATGATTGTTCCAATTCATCCAGGGTTCAAATTGCTTTTCGAGATGAGCCTTCAATTCATCCATAGAATAAGGAACATGCTGTAAAAATGATTTGCCACCCTTTTTGCCGCGTAAAGCCCTATTGACTGCCGAAGAAATTATATCTCGCAATCTAAAAGATGGATCATTTTTTCTTTTGTCCTTGTAATATTGATTATTGTAATCTAATACTGAACGCTTGTTATTAGCGTAATATGATTTCTTATATTGACCCGCTTTATCTTTATTACTTTTATGATATTGCTTTTTGTATAACTTGAAACATTCTTTGCATTGAGATTGTAATCCGTCTGGACTATTTTTATCTTTGCTAAAAGCACTTTCATCTTTTTCAGAATTGCATTTATAACAAAATTTCATAGGGCAATTCTTCTGAACTCTTTACCTGTTAAAGGATTATATTGCACAATCCAATTTCTTTTATCAATTGTTAATTGATAACTGATGGGCTTGAAAGAAACTTTTAAATTCTTTTTCAAAAAAGGATCGAAGAACGTTCCCGTCTCATCATCGTACTCTACGTATGAGCGATATTGTTTGTGCCATACACTATATTTCATGTGGTCGACCATACAAGAGTTGAACTTGTGTCTCGGCTTTATCAGAGCCGCGTCTTAGACCGTTGGACGAATGGTCGATTATATTATGCGATATTATCCTATTTCAAAACCTGCGCTATCTTCGTCTTTTTCTGATTCGTATCTTTTTCTCTCTTCGTCTAAATATTGGGCAACTGCTACGGCAGCGTGTCTCCAAGCATCCTTCTCTCTTCGAGATAAATCTTCCCAACTTATAAGACCGCGAACATCTTCCGTCATCCCATCCATTGATTGGAAATATTTTTGGTATGCTATTCTTCCGATATCGATCGCCATCTTAATATTACCTTATGGTGGCACCTAACAGAATCAAACTGTTGTCCGACCGTCTTCAGCGGTCTGTTCTATCATTGAACTAAAGTGCCATTGACGACAAGATTTTGACTGAGATGTTTGTTCATTGAAGTAATGTAATCCCAATCGAGCATTCGTCTGGTCCGCCATTCAGGAGTTGAACCTGACCGTCAGATTTATAAGACCCGACAGAGCTACCGGCTCGTTATGGCGGATAATTTGGCAGATGCGACGGGTGCTGCCCCCGCTTGGTTCACATTGACAATGTGATGGATTTGCTGAAGTCCTACGCATCTATTTTCGTGTTTTTATATATCTTATTATGCCGTTGTTGATCGAACCAAAACGGTATATATCCGTTTTCTTGGCACCATTTTTCTAAAACTTTTTTCTTCTCTACTGCTTTTTTATTATAATCGTGCCACTTATCTGATAATTTTTTGCCCACCACGCCCTTACATTCTATGAGATATTTGGTTCCATCTTTTAAAGAGATCTCAAAATCAGGATAGTAATGACATATTTTTTCATCAAAGATATATGCAATTACCATATCCGCCCTTTTCATATCTAACACATCATATGTGGATTGAAAATAAGTCAGACAGACATACTCTAATTTGGAATCGCACCTTATCTTTTTATCATTGAACATATATTCACATTTAATTGCTTTAGAAAATAAAGTTCCATTATTAATTCTGTTTTTAATTTTAGTAGAAACTATTTTTGTTCTACAAAAATCACAATATTTTATGCCAGAACTCCCGTGAATTATTGCACCACAATCAATACAATTAGACTCACTACCACACAAATCACATAACCCTGTTGATGTAGGAGTATGAATTGAGCCTATATACTCACAACCACATTTGGCACAAATTAAGTTTTTAAGTTTGCCTTTTGTAGTTAATCTGATTTGATTATTATATTGGGCTGCGCAAGATGAGGAACAAAAGCGGGCGCCCGCTTCTATTTCATTTAGTTTTTTATAAACTTCTTTGCCACAAATAAGACAATTTATATATTGTCCTGTCTTAGCTTTTTCACGACGACATTCGTCGCTACAATAAAAAGTATGATTACTGTTTCGTCTAATTTGATCGAGATAACTTTTTCTTTTGACGATAAAAAGTTTTCCACAAAATCCACAATTTGTCTCGAAATCTGGTTTCATATAATATTATATATCACGACTTCATCAAATTGCGCGTGAAAGAGGAATCGAACCTTATTTAGAGTGCTAATTACACCATACACAGACTGGTCCCCTCCCAGGGATTTTAACCTTGATTTCTGCTTTTAGAGGGCAGCGTATTGGTTATACGAGGAGGAGATATTTTTCAATTAAGCTCTTTTTCCATGATAGTAGTCAAACCCTTATTAGGACCAGACAGGAACTCCACTTCGGCTTTAGTTTGTTCTTCGTTGAGATATCGGAGGAATTGAAACTTAACCGTTTCTCCTTCATCGGTTCCCACATAGAACACATTGCCAGGCTTTAACTCACGACTTCCATCACTGATAGTCATTGTTCCACCATAAAAATAGTCTCCTCTCAAGCATTATTTCAGCCTGTTTTCTATCCGAAGATAGCCCAATCAGATTGGGCAGAGGAGATAATAAAAGGGCGAACGATTGTTCGCCTCCACCATCCAACATTAAGGTTATTGGAAACCCGCCCTCGTTAGAGGGGCACCACCCAATATTAAAAGGTTATTGGGAACCTAAGTTAAGCTTACACTTTTCGTTTGAGAGACTCAATTTCATTTTGAGCATCTTCCAAATCTCTAACAAGATTTAAAATAGCTTCACCAGCTTTCCTAAGAATTTGACTAGTGCGGGGATCTGGCACACCAGTCGAGGCGCTGATAATCCAATTAGCATCATTACGTGCGCTCATGTTAATTTTACCTTTCTTGGGGTAGAAAATCTATGCATAGCCTGATATATTAGTTCGAGTGTATGTTTTAGGAGCCACTATGGAACTTATGAAAAAAGCTACTGTCAGAAAATATATCGTTAACTCTGATGTGTTTCTTCGTGAAGACGATGTCTCATTTTATTTATTGGGCGCGTATATGACGGACGGTAATATCAACGATACCAAGCATCACGTCTCCTTTAGTATAATATCTAAAGATAGAGATTGGATTGAAAATATCCGAGATATTATTTGTCCTAACAAGCCATTATACGACCGACTTAATTGCTGCGCAATAGAAGTTTCGGATATTGATGCTATGAGTTGGCTCATATCTTATGGGTGCACTCCACGCAAATCTAAAACTTTATTATTAGAAAAAACGATACCAGAAAAATATCATCGAGACTTTATCCGAGGACTAATTGATGGGGACGGATCAATTACCTCGTGCCCATATAAGAAAGTTAAAAACAATAAAGAATACTGGTATACTAAAAGAACAATATATTTGTGTTCTGCCTCAAAAATATTTATTGAACAAATATCATCACTAATACCAAGTAATATTAGCTGCCACATAATTACATTGAGTCCAAAAAACTCAATCATTAGAGGTAAAGAGGTCATTGCGACTTGCAATCAATATCGACTACAATTTAATGATTCAAATGCCCAAAAATTATTAACTTGGCTATACTACCCTGAACATAAACTATCTATGCCAAGAAAAAATCAATTAGCATTATCGCTCATATAATGGCTCCTAAGGTAGGGGTTGCACCCACATATAACTCGTTAACAGCGAGGTCCATTGCTCTTATGGTACTTAGGAATAGGCGGCAATACTATGCATCATATTGCCTAGATATCCGTGTTGGAATCGAACCAACCTTGTGCGCACTTTCACCAGAACCGGAATCTTTGGCGCCGTTGGTGGGATTTACACCACACATATTAGGCGTCCCCTGCATTGAAGGTTATGCTACAACGACGTTAATTACTTTTGCACATCTTTATACCAATTGAGTTGAATCGCAGTTTTTCTGCGATGACAATTGGCACATCTTACTTCACACTTTTCAATCTCTTTGAAAATCGTTTCTACATTATATCCATTTCTTATTAGATCACTAATTTCTTGAAATTTATTCGAAATATGGTCAAATTCCAAAACGAGCGGATCGTCTTCACTACAATCTACACACGGATGCTCTTTTAGATAGTTCCATAAAATTTGGCGCGTTTGATCGTATTTCTTTTTTCTTTTGTCTATTAGGCAAGATTTGCATTCATTTCTATGGGTGCCACATCCATTATTAGAATAAAACTCACTTATATCTTTCACTTCTAAACAGATTCGACACCGCTTAGTATCTCCTTCTAAAACAGGAGGACGGGTCGCCCCTGGGTGCCTAACATATTTTACGCGTTTATTAGCGGCGATACAAATTTTACATCGACTGGCGTATTTACCATTACCTTTCGGGCTAAATTCCGAAAATTCTTTTTCAATACCGCATTGAGTGCATTTCTTCGTGCTCATACTATGACATATATCATCGATTCGGAAAACATGTCGCTTTACTAATAAAAATGTAATCCCTTTCGGGCATTTGTTTCCTGGTGTCTCAAGAAGGATTCGAACCTCCATCTCCCTATTGAATAAGGGCGCTCTACCTTCGGCAAGACTTGTTTCGCGCGAATAATCATCTTGCCTACTTAACTCTTAAGCTATTGAAACATATGGCTCCCACTGGTGGAATTGAACCGACCGACCTTCACCCCATAACGGATGATGCTCTAACACTGAGCTAAGCAGGAATAAGCAGCTTCGATATTCTGCGCCTCGAAGCTCTGGGCTGCAAGTTAATTAGTTAATGAGCAATTAACAATCTCAGGAGGGATAGCTATTATACTATCTTCCCGCCGCCAATCGGAATATCAAGCGCATCCGATTACGCTATTAGAGTTCAGCCTCTAATTGGTCCATTGCATATTAGGGAGTAGAAATGGAACTACACCACAAGTTTACTAACTTGCATAAATTGATACTTAGCAAACGCTCTACCCCGGTAAACTTAATTACTACGTACCTTTTCGAAATAGAGTGGTCAGAGTGATCCGAGTCAAACGGAATTCCGAACCGTTCCAAGCGGCTCATGCTATCCTTACACCACACTCTGATTAACACATTCATTCAGCTCACTGGCGTGTTGACCAGTACCACAATTATAATTTGGCTTTTATCATGCTAAGCATCACAAAGTGGTGAGGTTCAGTAATCTCACGTTTATAGGTAAACTATAAAGAAGCTAAACTAGTTGGTCGGCGATAGAGGATTCGAACCTCTGACCTCTTGTACTTGTCATAAGTAGCGAATATTCCATCACTATTTATGATTAACAAGCCAAAACAAGCGTACTACCAGACTGTACTAATCGCCGAACGAAAAGTTATTAAGTTGTCATCGAACAAACCAGTTTAGAACTGGATGGTGGAGCAGGAGGGATTCGAACCCACAGTGCACAAAGGCGCCAGTTTTACAGACTGGTGAGTCTACCGATGACTCGTCTACTCCATACCGACAATAGTTAGTAAGATTTGTTTTTTATGGTATGTAATCCTACTGGCATTCGGTGTGGTGGCACAATTCACTTTTACATGAATCAAGCCATAAGTGGGGCACCGAGCGGGAGTTGAACCACACGACCTGCAAGTTTATCCGTTTTTATTCGGACATTGACCAGCTGCTCTAACACTGAGCTATCGGTGCATAAAAGCTGACAAGAGTTGATGAGATTTTGCATTTTTCCGATGTAATCACATCTGCATTCAGCTTGGTGGGAAGGGATGGAATCAAACCACCGACCTCAAGGTTTTCCTTGCGGACGCCTTGCGCTCTGACACTGAGCTACCTTCCCATGTATAAATATTATTATATCACCTATTTACCCAACCAATCGACAAATAATTTTTTCTCCCTCGCTTCTCTCAAACCCGGCAATAGACACAGCCAAGCTTCGTATGGCATCGCTTTTCTTATTAAATTACATCTAATACAGGAAGCCACAACATTGTTTTGTAAATGACCAATATTATTATCTATTCTATCCACTGTCATTTGCAATTCAGTTTCACCACAATAAGAACATTCTGCGCTAATAATTTCCTTAATAAAATCTACTGTTAGATCGAACTCTCTATTATGTTTTTTGTCAGAACTTTTTGAATCTGTAAAAATTACATTTGCTCGTTTTTCAGGATTTTGTCTCGCCCGCTTAGCTTTTTGAGACATCTTAATTTTATTTTCAGGAAGCTGATACCTGGCTTTCTTTGCCTTAGCGCTCTGTTTATTATGACAAACTTTACAGAAAGAATAAAGATATCCACTTGAAGTTTTATAAAAATCTTCTTCAGTAAGATCGTTCCTATCACATCGAGAACACTTCATAACAAAATTATCGATTTATGCCTAACTTTCCCCTCGAATATCAAAGCAATATAATCCCACTTGACCGCCCTGTCAACACCCTGGCTAATTTTTACTTTTGTGGGTCGCCGTATTTTATAAATCCAGTGGCGGGAGATTCAGCAAAACCAAACTTTGTCTTCACCGCCTTCTCAATTTCGGGCGGAACAAAATGGGACAAAGGTCCGCCATATTTGCCGATTTCTTTGACTGCCGAGGAAGAAACCACCGCCAGGTTAGGGCTGGTGGGTAGAAAAACCGTTTCGATATTGGGCGCCAAGATCTTGTTAGCATTAGCAATAGTGATTTCGTATTCGAAGTCAGAAACAGATCTAATGCCACGAATAAGAATCTTGGCACTAATTAGTTTGGCATAATCAGTTAAAAGACCTTCAAAAGAAGTGACCGTAATGTTGGTAGAAACCAAGAAGTCCATATGATTATTAACTACCGTATCAATTTGCTTCATACGCTCTTCTGTGGAGAAGAAAGGTTTCTTGGCAGAATTAACGCCCACCGCGATCACTAATTGATCACAGAACTGCATGCTACGCCGGATAATATCCAAATGTCCCCAAGTTATAGGATCAAAACAACCTGGGTAAATTGCCTTTATCATCTTTTTACCTTCTGTATCCAAAATAATTATATCCTTGTGACTCTGCTATATCTGTAGCCTCTGACAGTAGATATGATAGTGGATATTTAATTTGATCTGGAAACTTACCTTCAAATCTCGAAAAGGGTTCCACCTTTAATATTGTCCAATCAGGATTCCACGCATATTCCTCAACCCCACAACATAAACATATTCTATGTTCCCTGTGCTTATCATCATAATCCATACTATATGAACCATTATATTCAGAGCATAAGCATACACAGTGCTGATGCGGACAAATTTGTCGTAACTCTGTTAAAGCTTTGGTAGCTTCTGCTCTTAGATAAGTATCTTCTTTTTTGGAATCAGTCTCTGTAGCCAATTTAAGACAGGAGATATAATCATTCCTTAGTCGGGAAACTTGTTGCCAAGTTTCGTCACTTACCTTATCGAGAACCACTTTTTCGGGTCCTCGAATTTTAAATTTCGTCATTTTACTCTTTATTGGTTAATTGCGCCTCTAACTCAGCAATGCGCTCTTCTAATTTAGCCTTTTCCAGATCTTCACAATCCGGCTGTCCCGATTCAACATCAAAGGTTCGAGCAGCAATTATCATATCATAGAACAACTCAATACGCTCCTTATTGAACCAAGTATCTGGTTGTTTAGCGAACATATCGTAGATAACAGAGACGGCGCACATTTACTTAGATGGGGTGCTGCCACTAGTGTCCGGAGTCGTGGGGACAACCGGAGCGGCAGGAGCCGGAGTAGTAGGAGTAATTCCAGTCTGACTAAAGAAATCAGGAGACAAAGAAGATTTGCTGGAACGGTAAGCAGTAGTATTGCTGGAAATACTGCCGTACAAACTATTGGTGCCAGCCGCTGTTGGAACATAACCTACCGAATTTTGTCCGGTAAAACCAAGACTAGTGCCCACAGTAAAGGCATCGATGTTCGCGCCAACAAAGACAAATTCCCACGAATAAACAGAGCGTTGATGTTCCACCATGCTCTTGATTTGATCGCGAGTATAACGGCTGCTGCTGTTCTCCTGTCCGTCAGTGATGACCAAGAAGAGCACCTTGTCGGGTCTCTCTCCTTCGGGCATAGCGGCAAGCTTACGACCTACTTCATCAATAGTGGCACCAAAAGCGTCCAAAAGAGCGGTATTTCCACCTGGACGATAAGTAGCCTTTGTAAGTTCGGGGACGTTGGCAATCTTTTCGAAATCATGCACCAAATGATAGTCGTCACTAAAAGTGCAGAGAGTAAAAACACACTCACCTGGTACTACCTTTTGTTCTTGAAGAAAGCTATTAAAAGAGCCGATGGTGTCTTGCCGCAAACTGGACATAGAGCCAGAGCGATCGATCACGACGTTGATAGATGTAAAATTGGGTTTGGTCATTTTATAAAATCCTAAGGTAAAAGTTTTAGTCAACCCTAAATATATCCTCATCTCATAGCTTCTCTATTTTCCATAATTTATTGGAAGATCTTTGGTCGGGATGCTGTGGGATACGAGAGCCTATTTGATATACGTGCCACCTATCAGGGTGCCATTTTGTTTCTTTTCTATTTTGATAGGAATAGGTAACAATCCATTCGTTATCGGAAATTTTTTCTAAAACTTTCCAACAAAGGCACTGTTCAATAATGAGAGCATTATATTCGGTGCTAAATTCTTTAGGCGCCTCCCATACTTCGTAAGGGTAACCATATCCATCCTCAATGAGATGATACCAAGGATAAGAATAGGCTCGCGGAGGGGCAATGGGTAATGGCTCTTTACCTTCCATTAAGCGGTTCAATAAGGCTGAGTGTCCAATGTCGGCATTAAATTGGGATAAACCAGAAGGAAAAGCAATACCATTTTCTTCACGAATTTGAAGCCATCTAAGAAGATTATCGATATCTTTACTCATATTGAGTCTATATAACTCAATTTCTCATCTTTTGATAGTTTCTTGATTTTGTATTCTAATTTGAGAGCATCACTTTTATTGAGGCATTGGAAGGACTTAACCAGGGTAACGGGACCACGACCACGTGTATATTTTGCGCCGCGACCCTTGTTATGTTGTTTAATTCTTCTATCTAAATTATTAGTGATACCGGTATACAGAGTGCCGTCTACACATTTTAAGAGGTAGACGTGCCAGGTTTCTCTAAAAAATCTTTTTCTGCTTGAATTTCCCTTAATCTTTCCTGAAGTTTTCTTTCTATTTCTTCATAATATGGCGCATGATCGGGACATGGAAACTGCCCACAGAAGCGACAATCTCTAACTGGATCTCGGGTGCTTTGGGCGTCCAAGATAGCAGTAGCTTCCGTCTTTCTCCTCAGCAAATTTTCGGGTCCAAATGCCTTAGGCAGCAATTCTTCCATGGTAAAAACCATAGTAGAGTCAGTGTTACACACGCAGTGAATTCGAGTTTCTTCGTCGGCAAACTCCTTAATGAACTGTCGGCAAGCACCACAAGGTGCAGTACGAACTTGTTCAGAAGGACCATAGACAATCACTCTCTTGAGCTTAGTATGCCCGTGAGAAACGGCTTTGCAGATGGCTACGCGTTCCGCACAAATGGTCAAGCCATAAGAGGCGTTTTCGATGTTGGTGCCGCTATAGTAGAGGTCTCCATCCACTTCCACACACGCACCCACACGGAAGTGTGAGTATGGGGAATAAGATAGTTCGGCGGCTCGTTTAGCTTCTAAAATAAGTTTATCTAAGGTAATCATTCATCCTCCACACCAGCCACATCCGCCTGGAATGTAGCCACACTTCTCGCAGATAGTTCTTTTACAATGACCACAGTAGCTATTTGGTGCCTGCGTTAAAGATTCTCCACATGAAGAGCAGATAAGTCCAACCCACCAAGTAGAATCGGTTTTATTTTCGGAAAGAGAAAATATGTGCTTGAGAAGTTGTCTGATCATCGTATTTTTGCTTTGGTCTAAAGTTCAATTCTTTTCAGAGCGTGACGGACTCGATGGTTTTGATCCAAAGATCCTTGTTGGATCCCATCTCCATAAAATTATTGATTACTTCGAAGCAAGTATCAGAAAATCCCCCAATATTTAGTATATCTTCACGATCGTGTGCCTGGGTTGAAGCATACGGCTGAATATCAATACACACCAACTTTGCCTTCGGGTTGCGAGCTTTGAACTTATTCCACTCATTCATAGTTGCCGTAGCATCATGATAATAGGAGGAACCCGAATCTAACCAACTTTGGTTATCACTAATATAGATAACCAGGTCGCCCTTCTTAAGCTGACTGTTGACATACTTCAAAGCAGCGGAACAATCGGTACCACCGCCACCGAAAGAAGCCAACTTTTGAGCGTTGGTCATAATAGAGTCACGAGTATTCAAACGAAAGTCCACGTGCACACGTGTATCGAAAGGAACGATTTCCGTATCAGGGTTCTTACGCAAGATAGCGGCAGCAAAGAGTCCTGCTACATCTACACAACGAGTTTTGGTGGTCACTGAACCACGGTTTCCCGTGGCTGGAGAACTCATAGAACCGGAAGTGTCTACCATGACATAGACCTTACCCGAGAACTCAGGAATATTATCCAAAGCTGAGTCCGCAGCATCTTGCAACGCATTGGTCAAATTGGCAGGAATAGTAGTATCCATGTTGAGATATGAAGTAAACAACTGATAAGGAAACACCTTCGCCTTACGCACTGACTCTGGGTTAGAGAGACGCTTGGCAAGCTTAACCGTCATATCACGATCAACCAATACATTGTGACGTGCAAACGTATTCAAATTCATACGTGTCTGATTCCAGGTGGCATTATCAGCAATCTGCTTCCAGTGCTTATCCGTCAACGGTAATGCCGTTAACATTTGAAACGGAACGTCAGGAATCTCTCCAGACAGTTCCTTCTTGAAACGCTCAAACTCCTTAGCCAAAGGCGCTAAATCGCGAGCATTATATTCTTTGTCCAGCAAATATCCATACATGGCGGAACGTTTCTTGTTAGAAGGCTTGGGGTGAACCAGTTTAATAATGTCCTGCAAGCTGGGATCGTTACCCACGTCAGCCTTAAACAATTGTTCGTCGGTCAAGTTTTCCAAATAGTTCTGAATCAATCGCTTGATACGAGTGCCAAAGGACTTGCGACCCACCGCACTTGAACGAATGATCTGCACGAAGTTGCGGAGCATCTTCGGGTTATCAATCACTCGATCAAAAATCTGAGCTAACAATTCGGTATCTCGGCTAGCCACTACTGCAGCTAACACGGCGGGCATATCTTTCATTAAGCCTTGTTCACGTGCGTACACGGCAAGCTTGGCAACGAACTTAACATCGACCTTGTTAGCCAATTCGAGCGTCTTCTTCAACTGCTCTGCATCCGAAGCATAGTAGGTGCCGTTGAAAGTGCCAGTCAGAGCGTATTGCGCCAAAGCAGCCTTGTCGGATAGCTTATAGGCAGTTCCACCTGCTTCATTAGTCGTGTCAGTTGCACGAGTCACCTTACGAGACACAGTTGCCTTCTTGTTCGAAAATAGATTCTTGTTTGACATGTGAATACTCCTTTTATTTGGAAGAAAGTTCCAACAAAATGACGATGCCTTCGTCAAGCACCGCATTATAATCACGGTAGCTACAACGTCAAGAGCGTGTAATTTATACGAATGATAAGGAATTACGCTCAACCATTGTCGAGGCAATTGGTGCCAAAATATATTTTCCCCTCTTGCGTGAGAGTATATATCGTTATTGATAGGTGTTCAATTTAATTAAATTAACAAATTATCATTCGGCGGAAGGAGGGAAAGGTTTTGAACCGCAATCCTCTCCACTTGCTGAGGAGTGACGCGGAACTGACGAAATTTACCCACCGATGTCAAATAACGCAATTTTTCCTTAGCGATGGTTAAAGGCTTGCTATTGACATGAGGATAGGTGCCAGGTTGAATAATACGCTTACGCACCACATTACCATATAAGTGAAGAGTGGCGGTGGCATTATGCAATTTAACACCCTTAATAGGAAAATTATTTTCATCAAAGAAACGCGTGTAACCATCCTCAATATCTTCGATGAGAGTTTCCTCTATTTTAATTAGAGACTTACGGAAAGACTCTACCAGCTCGTCACGAGCTAATCTTTCTAATGCGGTTTGTAGTATCACTGACTCCAAAAAATCAAGGCTCTTTTCCAGGGCTCGCTTGTAGCTAATGTGGAACGCTATACTATAATCTGCTACTTCATCTGCACTATTGCGATAGCCTTTTAAAGTGAGAAAGGTAGAAGCTGGGCGCAAAGCAGATAACGCCTCAATAAATTGATCTTTGTTCATAACTTACCTATAAATATAAATGTTTTAATTACGAAGCACCTTAGATTTACCGCCACATGGGCACGCCAGCACCATTTTATCATCATGAGCCTCGGTGATATCTGCTTCGTCTTCTAAATCCACGCTTACTATCATTTGGCATTCATCACATTTAAAAAGAAATGTCTGTTTATCATTAGTGTCGAACATAACTGTATGCGAAACAGTTAGCAGATCACTTACAGATAACCTTGGGAGGAAAGAGTAGAAAATATTATACCAAGCGTCGACCAGTCCACTAAGTTAGTATTCAATAGTTCTCGAATGGTCTTGACTTCCACAAAGGTTCTTTCAGAATCTTTCTCTACACCATGTGGAATATCCTTCTGAGATTTGAACCACTCCAACTCCTCATCAGTTAAATCCGCGCAATACGCATGTGCCTTATGCGCCGAGAAAGTTCCGGCTAATTGCCTGACATTGACAACTCTCAGACGAGAGGGATCCAGATAAAATCCCGTCTCCTCTAGCAGCTCTTCTACCGCAGCCGCCTCGTCTGCCTTTGAATTTCTGACAGAACCGCTGGGCAGCTCATGAACGAACCCATCGAATGTAGAGGCGGGAGAGCGAAATTCCTTGATGAGAACTACCTCTGTGTCTCTGTAATAGCTAGCTTTATGATAAAGCATAACACAAGAAATATCAGGACGAGAAATAACTATCTCATTTTCTTTAAAACGATCTTCAGATGAAACATATATCTTAATTTTAAGCGTCCAAAGAAATACAAAATCCTTGAATCGAGGACGGAAAGTATAGAGAAGACGAGCCGTTTCTAATACATTACCTGCCCCTTTTTGCCCCTGATACCAGTTTTGAAAAGAGTCTAACTTCCAAATAAACAGGGGAACATAGCGCTCTCCTCCACTGCGTTCTTCACCCTCACCCAATTTATCCATAGCGTTTTTCAACGTCTCGGTCAAAGTTTCAGCAAAAGGAACTCTATATTCCTCGGCATAATGTTTGATATACGCCATCTTCTCAGCATCTTCTGGGGCGCCGAGAACTACTTTACCTGAATCTGCCCAAGTTCCCCATTCAATATTGGTAGTGAAGGCAGCTCGCTTAGGAAAACCTTCACTATCTGGTGAGAGATCGCGAGGAATCCAAAAGACGATGCAATCGGCAGCGTTGAGGTGTTTTTCTTCCCATTCTATTTGGTGATCGTAATCTAAATGCACTTCACCATTAGCATCTTCCGGCACGAAAACAGTTCCATCAAAACCCATGTCTTCTAACAATTTGAGAGCATCGGGGCGCCACGATGGAACTTCTTTGTTCCTGCTAGTTGGGCCAGCTAAAAAGATAGACTTGGTAAAGGATTGAGGCATTTCCTCTCCAGTGTATATAATGTCCATTATTCTCCTAATATATCTTTCAACTGAACCATGGTATGATCTATCACCTTAGTAATAGATCTCACAATGAATACACTGTTTTTAGAGCCTAGTTCTTTAACAAAATCTGATTCTTCACCAGGAATCTTAAAGTTGTATTCTAACCATTTAGGCCTGGGCAATAAGTTGGCAGCGGATAGCCAAAAACAATAATCTCTAATAACAGAGACGCCGATGTTTTCATGATCCTTAAACTCGGCAGTGCCATCAGTCCGATTCAAAAAGACTACTACGTCTTGTCGGTAATCAAATAAATCGGAAAAATCTTTGGGACTGGCAATTCCATCAATAACAAAAATCTTTTCCGACTCATTAGACTTCAGCAAATCTTGCACATGATTAATGACAAAATATGGATTAACCATTCTCCTAATAGAAAGGAAATGTTCATAATCATCATCATATCGATGAGGATGTTCTCCTCCCTTCTTTTGGCGAAAGGTAGTTTTAACCCACGACATAGCATCAATATAGCAAGCTTGCAGCTGTTCAGTAATGGCTTTGGCTACTGTGGAACGTCCGCTTTTGGGCAAACCGATGATAAATATTTTCATTATATCATCTCATATATCACAGCAGAACTTCTTGAATTTCGGAGAATTTCGCTCTGACGTCTTCCTCAGTAAATTCAGCTCCAGTCTTGCGCTTGGCAAAGGCAAAACCCTCCCGCACCACACGTTCTGCGGCTACCTGTGCTTGATAGATGTTGTAATAAACTGCATGACTATGATAGACTGGCGGAACCATCACTTTCTCTCTAGAACCGTCTGCCTTTTTAATTTCTTGCGGCTCGTAGAGAAAATCGGGTTTGGTAATACGAAATCTAAATGCCTTTTCAGGCAGCCAGCCCACCGAAGGATCCTCCAATTGAGTAATCATCTCTCCCTCAACTTCTACGATAGCGGGAGCATCAGTGCTAATCTGACAGCAGCCAGCAGGAAGGGGTCGAGTATAAACAATAAACTTACGCATGTCCTCACCTAATACTTGATGCAATCAAAAGTTTTGACGTATCTTTTCCAAGCATCGGGACGAATAATACTTTCGAACTTCATTTGAGAGAATACATCATACAAGAATTGAAAGTTCCTTTCCCCTTCTTGTATCTCAATTTCTTCTGCCGGAACCGCTCTAAACTCTATCAACTGACGGTTGATGCTAAAATTAGCCCTATTCTCTTCTGTTTCCAAAAACTTTTGGAATAGTATTGGACTACTGGCGGTCTCGACCGCTTTCTTGGGTTTGAGGAGCGCGGGAATATTGTCTGATTTATCACCTGCTATACTTTTCCACACCACGTATGGATAGGTGGGCGCTTGCATATAAGTCTTCTTGATGGGGTTGTAAATCTGAATGGAAGGATAACCCTTTTGAATAAGTTGAATATAATCAGTATCCGAACTGATGATAGTTAGGTCTTCCGTCTTCAGGTTTTCACACATCGAGGCAATTGTATCATCACACTCATACGCCTGCGCGCGTGCCTGAGTGATGGGAAGATGTTTGAGCATATCCACAATAACTGGAAGATTAGTCATAAATCTATCTTGATCATCTTGACGTGAAGCCGTCTTGATCAAACGATTGGCTTTGTAATCGGCATATAGATCATATCTAAACTGTGGTCGCCCCTCTAAAATGAAAAAACATTTTTCTGGCGAGAATTGTTCGATAATAGGGCGTAGATTACGAAAGAAGTTAAAGATGACATTGTAGGTCTCACCATAACAGAAGTTATTCTCCATGTTCCACGGAGACTTGCACGAACACCTATCATTCATTAGTTCATGCTTAACTGGACCACCGAAAGTAGTATTAGCACGCCAAATGAAATTATGACCATCGATGAAGAGAACTTTATCCATGCTTCATCGAATTTGTAGGGTGTTGGCGATATCCTGGCAACGCTGGGCACCGGTATCGGCATTCGAGTTATCTGCGGCACAGGTAAAAATGTATCCAAAACCTTTCTGCACCGAAATCCAAGTCCAGATTTTTCGAGTCTCTCCTTGCGCCGTCACCATAATGAAGTTGGTGTCAGTAATGGACACTTGCTGGGCTGATTGTATCAGAGTGCCAGCTGCCTTGAAAGAGCGTAGAGCATTGATGATGTACTCGCTGGAAGTTTGTGTGGTAGGGTCTTTAGCCAAGAAGACGATGGTGTTGGTCTCCTGGTTGGCAAAGATCACCTTGATAGTATCATCGGGTGGCTTGACCGAAACCCATCCAGAGCCGGGCAAAGTGAATTGCCAATTATCCTCTTGGATGACATCATTAACTGTCTCTGTGCCAGCTTCCGGAAGCTTGATAGGACAGCTGGCATCAGTACAAGTAGCAACATCTGGTTGGGCACTCGTTTGACTTTTCTTGGCGCAAGAAGAACATGCCATCACGCCTGTCATCAGCACCACAGACAAAAACAATAGCCTTTTCATGATCACTCCTAAATAGTCAAGCTGGCACGATTCAACTTACCAGCTTGATGATGTTACGTATTGGTATTGTCTTGTCCGTTAGCTGGGACAGAAGAGACAGAAATAACGGCAGTAGCTTTAGCTTCCAACTGGGCTTTCAGCGCTTGCTTAGCAGCTTCCTTGGCAGCTTTATCAGCTTCTTTCTTGTTATGTTCTGCCCTCTTCATAATACCACCGTGGGCGCCACGAGTGACATACCACACTGGATGGTCTTTAAGATAAGCTCGAACGATGGGGTCGAATTTGCGGAGCTGTTCCGAGTTCCAGTTCAAACGCGCTCCCATATTCAAAAGTAGTTGAGGCACCTGATAGCAGGTTTCACTCTTCCACTCATCAAGCATTTCATCTACTAATTTAAGTAACGGTCTTTGATTATCTAAGAAAGATTCTACTGGATCAGTCATGGATTCTAGCTCCTCTGGTTTTTGATAAAGTTCCTGATTTTATGATTGAACACGACATATGTGTTGCAAACAATGCCTGTCAGGATGGCTAAAAGTAAAGCTACATATCGATTACAACCGCTGGCAATTAGCTCGATCTCCACTACAAACGCGACAGTAAAGCAAATGAAGACGTTGCCAAGAATCAGCAAGCAAGCTGCTGCGATGGCTTGCAAACCACGGTGAAAGTGATCTGATAACGGCATCAAACCTTACGCGTAAAGCGTCCCAGGTTGTCGCGGAGGTTGTGGTAGTTGCGAGAGGTGGAAGTGGTGCTGCCACTGCTGACCTTACGAGCCGTACGGGTCCTGGTGGAACCCGCTTGCTCTAAGGCATACATCTCGCCCAAAGTAAAAACGAAAGTGCTGCTGTTGCGAACCAGTTCGTTGGCCAGTGTAAGAATATCGGAACCGGCATCCAAACGAACTTGCACCTCATGTGCGAGGGTCTCCATCGTCTGAGCTAGTTGTTTGATCTCGTTGCGAGTCTTGGTGCTTTGCATAATATAAATCTCCTATGGGAAGTAAAAGGAATCCAGAATAATATAATCAAGTAAATTAGGGGCGCAAGCCCCTTCGAAAGTTTTTAATTTGAAGAGCTGCGACGAGGGGCGACAATTTCACATCTATCCACGTCAATTAATTTGAATTGTCCTTCCATATTTCTCATAATATTACGCGGAGAAATATCTCCGTGCAACACTCCTATCTCTTGTTCCGCCCGCTTAATATTCCGACAGAATAAGATAACCTTTTCTGTATCAAAATCAAGTCCGCGACTCATCCCTTGCAACATTTCTCGAATTTTGTCGGGAGAAAAATCTTTCTTAATATTCCTATCCTCATGCGACAAAATGGAATGAAATACTTTCCCTTCGTCTTCGGTAATAGGGTATAATTTATCCATCAGATAATAGTAAAGAATAAAATCCTGCTTAACACGACCACGGGGGCGTACATGCATCTGACGTGAATAAGTGCCTAGGTATCCATGTTGATACAGCTGCACATAAGCGCTGGGGCGTTCCGCTTGAATAGTCTCCAATACTTTTTGTATTACCCGAAAGGGTCGGTCAGCACTTTGACCCGGTCGTCCATACAATACGCTCAATTTGAGAACCTTATGTGGATCATCCTTAATAGAGAACACTTCTCCATCCGCGCCCGACCCTTGGCGCACATCAGGCTGGACAGGCAGCTTATCAGCACACAGCTGTCGCACCAAAGATAACACAAACATAAAACTCAGGAATTAACTACGTCAGGCACTACTGGTGTAATCATCACGACACCAGAAGGATCCACTACCGGTTTCACCGCTACATCCTGAACGGGAGCCGCAGCAACCGCCGTCTTGCGCGGCTTACGAGTGGTTGGTTTCTTGGCAGCAGCCGTCTTCTTGACAGGCTTCTTGGTTTGTTTCTTGGTGGAAACAGCCTTCTTGGCTGGCTTCTTGGCAACTTTCTTGGACATCTTTTTCTCCTACGTGGCACAATTAATGCTACAGTATCATATATCCGGCAAATTAGAAAGAGTAATCGTAGTAAGAGTTTCTCACTCCCAAAGAAACAAGTAAGTAATTACCGCCCGAAACACGCCATCGACCATCTTTACGTTTGGAAGCATACCATAACTTTCCATTAAAATCAGGTTGATATGTATATGTTTGCGATTCCGACATACCATTTTGGTCAGTTCGAGTAGCCATATCTTCTTGTAGCACTATCCTTTTATAGTTGTGGGTAATTTGAATTATGGTGGCAGCCACTCGATCCGATCCAATATGGATGGTGGCTCCCATTCCGAGACTGGGATCTTCAGAAGTAATCATATTTTCACCAAGATATCATCTATGTTTGGAAGATCGCTATGACCAATTGGCTGTAATTGCAAAGCATGCCATCGCGTAGTTGGAACACCAAAACATCCTTGATGGAGATGATCTACAGACACTACTTGCCATCGTTTCTCACCACATACCAAAATGTCATCTACTTTATGAGTGATATTATCGTCCCACAAGCTTTCTCCGCATACAACCTTAATACCATCTTTGAGCTTTAAAATATCAAATACTTTCATAAGTAATCTATTTCCTCTTCATCCTTTAACTTTTCCATCTGCGTATGATAGTCTTGACCCGAGCAATCTGGTGAGCAGAATAAACTATCGCCACCAAGCTGATGCGTATGCACGTCTCCATGAAGTATTTTGGCGCAGTTAGCACATTTTGGAAGACCTTGATACTCTTCATGTATCCACCGATTGATTTGAGAAAGCGTCATAATCTGGTCTATCACCAGGAACCTAACGTTTTTAGCTCCTTCTGCTTTCCATAAACGTTTATTTTTGAGAGCTGCCTGCATGGCAAAGAAAGGGGTTTCGATATTGCCCTCTTCAGCACGTTGGATGAAAACTACTTTACCGTATTGTGGATGCACTAAATTAGATACACAAAACATATAAACTCTTGATATATTCATAGTATGAAAACTTTTACTATATCTCCGGCTGACTTACAAAGAGACTATGACGAATTACAGAGCATGCAAAAAATTGCATTAAAATATAATGTTTCAGGGGCAACTATTCATAGTAAGATACATTCACTTAATATTAAGTATAATAAAAGAAAGTTCCATAAAGTTGATGAAGGCTTCTTTTCTACGGAAACTGAAAACTCTTTTTATATTGCTGGATTTATTGCCGCTGATGGATGTATTAATGATCTTCGATCATCATTAGAAGTGAGACTTTTTCTATCCGAAAAGGACATTTTACATTTAGAAAAAATGAAAAATTTACTTAATTTTACTGGAAATATTAACAGAAATGCGAACGGCAAATATCATACATATGGAATCGTCATCACAAGTAATAAAATATGTGATGAATTGTCTCGCTTCAATATTGTCCCTCGTAAAAGTTTAATTTACACTTTTCCATATTGGCTTATACAGCATCCTTTGGTTAATCATTTTATGCGAGGATATTTTGACGGCGATGGTTCATTATTTACTAATAAAAACGGTGGAATTACATTTGATATAATCGGTTCATCTGCATTCATTGCAACATATAAAAAAATATTAGAAATAAATTGTTTAACCAGCTTCAAACCAAAAATAATAAATCTTAATCATAAGGGAACTACAGCATTTCGCATAAGCAAAAAGACAGATGTAAAAAATATCTGTGATTTTATTTATCACAATGCTACAATTTATTTGAATCGTAAAAAGAAAATATACGATAATTGGTGTGAGGGGCTGGAATCGAACCAGCAATGTTTAGATAGTGTGATTATCTAACATAAGCAGAACGCATAAACACACTATGGGTTCTGCTCGTGTACGCCCTTCCACCACCCTCACATAATTAAATATTATATCGTCTTATTCCTAATCTCGGTAGAACTAACATGCCACTCCCCTCGCACGGGATGGGCAATACGCTCGAACATGCTTCGCTCGTTTGGGAAGACCAAGCTATTGGTAATATCACCCACCTCGATAAACTTGCCATCTATTTCCCTGCCCACGATAAAGAGTTCAGTTCCCAGACGATTAAATTCTTGCAGAGTCGGAGTGGCTGACTTTCCCCACTTGGGATCCAACAAACGTAGCATGGCATCGGCGCCCAACACCAAAGGCACGCCGGGATGGGCGCGTGCCTTATCCAAATAATAAGGATCGGCTACCGTAAAGAGTCGATCATGACCCTGCAACAGTTTGGCACGCTGCAAACATTGCTGCACGGTTAGAGCTTCCTTGTGGGGCGGTTTAGCAGTAATCTCAAACACCACATCATAACGATAGTCGCGCCACATATAATCGGCGGTGCCAAAATGTCCATCATGCGGAGGGTTAAAAGCGCCCGGCATCAAAGCGGTATGATATCCAATATCGTATTCTTGCAACCTCTTGCCGTTGGCAGTAAAGAAAGGTCTCTTGAAAAACCTCTCGGTAGCCAGGGAAGTGGCATCCTTGTATTCACGACCTTTGGGACCATTCAAGCCATCTATTAGAGTATAGAAAGCCAAAGTATCACACTCGATATTATCTTGGCTTCGCCGCCGGGCACCTATCCCTTTGGTTAGAGTATGATGAGCCGTTATCATTCTATCATTGGTCATGATAGCGCTATAAATACGATGATCGCCTCGATGTTCTTTTTCGGAAGCCACCGAAGCGGTGAGAGCTAATCCCACTGGGTTTTTACCACCGAACTGATAGGCTTTCATATAAGCCGCGGAGGCTAAATCCACTGCTGCCCCTTCAGAACAGAAGTGTTCCGGCATAAATCCCAGAAACTCTGCTTGTTCTTCGGGAGAATAAGGGAAGGAAGCACCAGAAAAATAGGCAGAACTACCCGGTTCGCTCCAAAGCTCACCTTGAAAATTAGCTCCACCTCCTGTGGCAACATAATGGATATTAATGTTAGCTTCTTTTAGCTTATCTTGCCAGGACATATCTCACCACCCAATATGAATGCCAGGAGGACCCGCCCAATCACCACCCCAAGTAAATTCGGGTTGAAATCCCAGGCTGACCAATTTATCCCACACTGCTTGTCCAGTAGGAAGTAGTCTATAGCTAAAGAGCCATTTATGCACTACATCCGCGCCCTCTTCCATCTCGATTTTGAGATAGCGATGACCACGAGCATTAGCATCGCTAATCAGCTGTTCTAATGACTGTAATCTTTTTTCGTTCAATTCTCGAACCATATTTTCTTTGAAAGTCATAACTGCTCCAATATAATTTTTACACTTGATGTGTCAAGGGTAGTGTAATTCTAATAATTGAATTGTAGAAGTTATTGCCTGGCGGGCACAGGAGACTTGGTCAGAAGGGGCGGGGTAATTTCTATAACAGGAATAAGCTCACCAATCCAGCGAATCATAAAACTTGCGCAGCTGCTCGTTGTGGGAAGGAAAGCATAACTCAATCTTATATGGGTTAGTAATGAGTTGAATCTCACTTACCTCTTCGTTTGAGGTGAAGTGAATATCTTCTTCCTTGACTCCGTCCTTGTGAAAGCAGAAGATCAGCATATTATTATTGGTCGCATTAACTACTTCCAAGACTTCAAAGTCTTCTGGTTTGGTCAGCAAGCCCATTTCTTCTTGCAGTTCCCGGACAACCGCTTGCTGCCAAGTCTCTGCATAATTGACATAACCTGATGGAAGAGACCATCCGCCCTTTTGAGGATCAATATTGCGTCGTTGGATCAACCATTGGGTGGGGTGCTTGCGATTATAGATGCTGAACCCAGGATAAGGAACAGGAACGATGGGCACCACGACCGGAATAGGATTACGGTAAGTATCGTTTCCGCAGTGGAAACAACGACGAGGATACAACTGCTGTTCGGCAAACTTGGTGCCGCAGCTTCCGCAGTAGGTATCCTTACTAAAAGACATAATAGGAGGAGTAATCATTTTCAAACTTACTAATAAACAGATATAATAGATGTCACTAAAATTAAAATGGGGTCTAAACCCCTCAAAAGTTTAGACCCCGAAGCTTGTTGTCATCAATCTCACCAAGCCAATATAATACTATAATAGTAGTATACTAGCTTTAAAAAATGATGGGAACCAGCTTTTTACTGGTTCCTTTTTGCTTTTTGGCGCAAAAAGTGATTGAGAGAATAGTTAGTAGCTATTCTCTCAATCATGCCCACGTAGTTCAACGGAAGAACAACCGATTTTCGAACGGTAAAGTTGAGGGTCCGATTCCCTCCGTGGGTTCTATATCTCACCGTAGTTCAACTGGAAAGAATACCTGTTTGCCTAATACGGAGGTTGTCAGTTCGAGTCTGACCGGTGAGACGATGTATGTTTGTTATGGCATACAGTATATAACATTATTAGTAACAATTACTAATAACAAAGTTATTTACTATTACAAGTTCTTCCAGGGTCTATCAAATTCGTAGAACTGGTCTTCAGCGAACGAAATGGTTTGATTGTTCAATAGATTATTACCAATTTGCTCGAGTGAGGCGCCCAAGAAAGCCGGAACGTCCTTCCTTAAGAACTGATGTTGTAAAGGAATGGTGTTGATTATTTGAACAGATGGCACCATAAAAACCAATAAGTGGCGATAATTTTTGAGAGAACAAGCCATGAGAAAACCGGATATGGAGTTCAACTTTTCCAAATATTTAGCTTCATTGTAAAAGCGCCCTGCGCCAATCATATTGGAAGGTATTAGATTGGCGAATTTTTTCTCACTTGGTAGTCCGCGTGCCTCTAATGGCTTACTTGCCCCATTATTATAAACAAAGTCATAAGACTTATTCCCGTGTACATAAGAAATATTATCAAAGTTATGTCCCATGAAACGCTCTATGAGCGGAGAGACATATCTTCCATCAGAATAGACTTCTGATAACTCTTTGCTGTCAAGATTTCCAAACTTTGACTCTGACAATCTAGCATAATAGACTTTATTTTCTTTGAGTTCCATAATTTAAATCCTCTTGTAAAATTTAAAGAAAGCCTCTACAAATTCTTGTTTGGAAAGACTTTTGACACCAGCAGTCGATGTAATAATTGATGATACATCTAATTCATCAATAAACTTCATTAGCTCTTCTTTACGGAGAGACGGATCTTTCAGTTTCAAAAAGTAGTGAGAAACAACGGCAGCTTTTTTTAAATTAGGTTGGCTCTTACCAGTTCTCCCACCCACTCGTCTTACTGCAAAATCTGCTTCATTTTTGGTTACAAACTCGAAAACATCATTATCAAGTTTAATAATTTTCTTTTCCCTTTTGACCGTTCGTTTTTCCCAAATTTGGAAACAACACGGAACATCATATGGCTGACCATCCAGCACAAAAGAATTTTTTGGTAAATCTTCTGAATGAAGCAGATGAAAATTAAGATCGAGCTTGTTTTGTACTGATTGCTTTTTAAAACTCTTGGGCACAATAAAAGCAATCACTTTTGAAAAAGAGGCGGCAGTATTAAAAAATTTAATTGCCAGTGAGGCATTATGTCCAAATGGGGGGTTTGTTATTGTGATAATTTTTTCATCATTTGGTGGCACAAACTTGAAAAAGTCTTGCTTGTCAATGCCATCTATTTTTGGATCGAGATCTAATCCCATTCTCTTTTCAAGAGGGAAGAGAGAATAAAAAGAACCCGTGCCAGCACAAGGCTCTAAAATCAAAGAAAAGTCATCCAAATGACACTTCTCTTTTACCGTGTTGAAACAATATTCTGCAATTTTAGGAGAGGTGTAGAATTGATCCAACTCTGATTTTTTTGTGTAGATAGTGTTAGAGTTTTTCTTACTACCACAAGACCGACGCTGCAATTTTTGCAGCTCTTTGTGCATTTCCTTTTTATACAAAGAAAATTCTTTCCGAAATTTTCTTTGCTCTTTGCGTAGTTTTGCCTGCCATCCCTTTTGGGAGGCGGAAAATTGCTTCCTCAAAAGTCGAACTTCTTTTTCAAGTCTAATGACCTTCTTATTGAACATCATTGTCTTTTCCTTCATTTTCTGACAAGGCTAATGAACATTGTTCTTCCAATATTTTTCTCACATAATCCGACCTTGTGATATGTTCGCCCGTTTTTTCCAAATGTTTTGAATAAGCTCTTGTAATAAGCTCGTCAAGCTCATCACTGACACGGATCAATAATTGTTTGTTGAGAGCGGACATTTTTGTTAAAACCTCTGCATAACTTGATATATAGATATCGTGTTATGCCTATATGGAGACAAAATGTTGTGCAGTATTTATAAAATAATTAACCAAATCAACGGCAAAGTTTATGTGGGACAGACTTGGAAGAGCATACGAGAAAGGTTCGCGGAACATAAAGTTCCATCTAACAAAGGCTGTATTAACCTTCATCGCGCTCTAAATAAATACGGTAGGAACAATTTTATTATAAAACTTATTACTGTATGTGGGACACAGAAGACTGCCGACTATTGGGAAGATTATTTTATAAAACGATATAACAGCATCAAACAAGGCTACAATCTTAAGGGAGGCGGAAGTCACGGACACTTTTCTGATGCAATTAAAAAGAAGATATCAGAAGCCACAAAGGGACGACCAGCTTGGAATAAAGGCAAATCACCATCCGAAGAAAGTAGAAAGAAAATGTCAGCTTGGCAAATTGGTAGAAAATTATCTGATGAACATAAAACCAAAGTATCGGAAAGCCTTAAAGGCAATAAAAGAAATTTAGGTCATAAACATTCTGATGAAACCAAAGCTGTAATATCAACCAAGTCAAAAGCTTGGAAAAGAAAGCCGCTATCAGAAGAAACAAAAGCCAAAATCGCCACCAAAAACACAGGTAAAAAAGCTTCTAATGAAACAAAAAATAAAATGAGCCTGTCTCATAAAAATAAAACATGGACACTGATTGATGGTATCAGAGTGTATTCGCGCAAAATCACCGAATAACAGTTAGGTGTTTCTTAATCGAATTCTTCTTTGCACCATGTGCCGAGAAAGCTATTCCATAACCATCTTTATAAAGACGATCAGCATTGAAACAAAGACGGCAGTCCGAGCAGCCAATTCCCTTTGTTTGTTGAACGCATGGTATCCATTTTATATCGCTCCCAGATAATTTATAAACTTTCTCACTGGGGTGTTCGGCAACAACTAAAGCTGCCGCATAACCACACGCGCGAGCTTGCTCGGCTTCTTTTACATTTTCCACCGAAGCCAGCACTGATACATTTGACCATTCCTTTCGGGGGACATGGCGCCAGGCGTGGGTATAATTCCACACCTCACTTCCGCCCCGTTTCTTCCATTTGCCCACAGCCTTATTGATAAGGCGTGTTCCTTTAATTGTTCTACTGTCGCCGGAAATGTGTAATCTTAAATATCTTCCAGCAGGAACGGCACCACCATGATAAGATGTATTTATAGCGTCTGCCTCTGCTCTGGCAAGTTTTAATGGTGAGTGCTGTCGTGCCCTTTTATCTAGCCTACTAACATGCATCCCCACCCGCCCACCCATAGCATAACAAGTTTTATCGCCTTTGAGAGAACATGTATCGGGACATGTAGCCTTAATGCTGGCGTATGTCGTATCGACAGGTTTAGAGCCTAACAATTTGCTATTGCTGGAATTACTGACATACAGAGCTCCGTGCATGATATCTATCTCCTATTTGAGCCGGGTAAGTGCGATCCAGTTAAAAACGAGCCTACCGTTTAGCTACTACAAGCGCTCCCATCTGACCCACCACCGCCAAATTCCCCACCACCATCGGAAGAACTACAACTACTGCTGTCGTCATCATTACTATCATCGTCATCTGACGAAACAACAACCGTCTCCCTATCTTCTTGTTCCTTCTTCAAACGTGCTTGACGCATCTCTTCTTGACGCACGCGCTTTAATTTTTCAGCTATCGGATCATAGGTAGCAACTTGCACGTCGGAAGATATGGGATCATAATGAAAGTCAAAAGGGGAACCCACAGGAACAATAGGTATGGGATCATGCTCAACTTTTTCAAGAAGCTGTCTCTGTCTCGCCTCTTCTTGACGAGATTGTTGTGCGTCCTTTCTATCAATCTCTAAACGACGCTGACGCAACTCTTGTTGCCTTGCCTCTTCTTGTCGCGATTGCTCGGCTGCCTTGCGTGCCCAACGACGCACACCCCACACACCCATCGACAAAAGTAGTGCCCAAAACAGGACAACGCCCAGACCCGTAGACTGCATAGCCACGCCCGAGACATCACAACCACCCGAAGAAGGGGCGGTAGTTTGAGGACTACTCTGATCAGGAGTAGGAGCATTTTGTTGCAGTGCATTCTCCTTGTCGCGCTGGGCTTGCAACGCGGCACGATGATCGCCAATAGAAGTATTGATGGCAGTAATAGCAGCACTCAACCCATCCGCAAACTGTCGGTTCTTGAAGCGGGGGCGAATAACATTGGCAATAATGTCATTGCACTTGAGATCGGGGAGATCCGCTTCCACACCCTTTCCCGTTTCAATTCCCACTTGCTTATCGCCACGCGCCCAGACGATCATGACGCCATTATCCACACCGGCTTGACCTACCTTCCAGGCTTTGGCAGTAGTATAACCGACATCTCGAATATTCTCGCCATTGAGACTGGGGATAATCAGAATACCAATTTGATTGGTGGTGCTCTGATTGACCTGACGCAACTGCATATTAAGACTGCGCATCTCACTGGGCGTCAGCACTCCTACCTGATCCACGATAGATCCTGTAGCGGGTGCTGGGGGCGGAATGAAAGCCAGAGCACTGGTCGTAAAGAAGGTAGCCATTAAGACTACCAACAACTTCAAATATCTAATCATTGATCTTCTCCTTATTGCCAATCACGAAGAACAGGCGCTACCGGATCCGCCACCACCGCAGGAAGAGCTGCTACAAGAACTACCGGAGCTACAAGAGCTGCCAGAAGAACTGCTACACGAGCTACCAGAAGAGCAAGAACTGCCCGAAGAACCTCCACCACCGAAATCGCCTCCACCCGAAGCAGAACTACAGCTGGCAGAACTGCTACAAGAAGAGCCACCCGAATCTCCACCAGAAGAAGAGCCGCTGGAACCAGAAGAACTACCGAAACCAGAGGAGCTCACAGGAACCACCACCGGGAAAACGGTGCCACCGCTGGAACAGTTTCCACTGGTCGAACTACTGGAACAACTTCCATAGGAAGTCCTACCACTACCGAACAGACCTCGCCAGATCGCACGAGCTACAATAAACACAGCCACAAACGCCAACAGAGGGAGAACACAAGCTAACAAGAAAAACATAGTAGCCATTTGCTTTCACCTTTCTAATCACACATCGCCCGAGGAACCGCCGCCACCAAAGGAGCCGCCCCCGAAGGAATCATCAGAACCCGAAGACCCGGAACCGCCCGAACCCCCACCGCCAAGAATGGCGCATATTAACTCGATTACCACTCCAAACAGACCCAACCATGAAAGTATGAGCACCAAGGCAACGTTGCCAAGAACCACTAAGAAGGTAATCATTTTACTTCACCTGCACTGGCTTGGCTGGTTGCACTGCCTTATCGCCCACCGGAGTGCCGAAATCTACCGTGGGAGCCACCTTGGCATTATCATCCGCCGTGAAGTAAGCGCGAGTTTTGAATTCGCCTCCGGTGGCGGGATTAATAATTTTTCCCGAAATATGACGCAATTCCTTATTGAAGTCGCCGACCGACTTGTTGAACTCATTGCGAGCACGAAGGATACGATTCTCCGAGCCCTCAATTTGCACCATCAGATCATGGAACTGACCCGCTACAGCCAGTTGCGGATATTGTTCCTGCATGCGATCTCGCATAGCCATTACTGACATACCCAACTGGGCTTGCGCTGCCTGGAATTGGGACACCTTATTGGCATCCTCAAAGTCGTTGGTCACGGTGCATCCCGGCGCGCCAGTCTGGCAACCATCGGGAATATGGTGAGCCTCTTGTAGCTGAATCTCGGGACGAGTGGCAGAAGCTCGCGCCTGGGTGACGGCAATCAAAGTAGTTTCTTCATGAGCCGCCGAACCCTTAACCACACCCACTAATTGGGGAATTAAGTCATTACGACGCTGGAGCGCCGATTGATAATCTGCCCACTTCTGGTTGCAATCTTCATCGCGATCCACCAACGAATTATATGCGATAGTTCCCTTTTCCACCAAACTGTCGCCTTGCTTAAAACCGAGATCCTCGGCAGTCTTCTTGGTATTACAACCAACCACGCTCACGGCGAGAATCAGCAAACCCACGATTCCAATATTACGCATTGTCTTTCTTACCTTTCTTTTCCACTTGTTCCTTGGTGGCAGCTTTGGTCTGCTGCTCTTCCAGCTGCGCAGCTAAACGCGCACGCTGACGCACAGCTCCCACCGCCACTCCCAACTTGGCATCCAGCTTGTCGATCTTTTGCTGGATGGTCAGGTTGTCATAATACTCTTGACGCTCCTTGGCATCCTCCACACGGAACTTGAACTTGTGGCGCGGCTGATGGTTGGCATCACCGTATTTTCGACGATTATTAAGTTTCATTGTTATATACCTTTATATGGAGGAACGATGTATCACCATAAACATACTTACAAAGCTGAAGCGTTTTATAATGAAAATGAACTTTCTTATTATTTATTGGGAGCATTTATTACCGATGGGTGCGTCCATCAAAACAGAAGGGTAGTAAGTATCAATAGTAAAGATTACGATTGGTTATTTGATATTAATCAATTAATATCAAATGATAACTTAATTAAGATTAGAAATAGTTATCCTACCCTACTAGTATATAATAGGGAAATTGTAAAATGGCTAATCTCAAATGAGTGTGTCCCCAAGAAATCATTAATTGTTAAGTTTCCAACAGTGCCAGAAAAATATTTACCAGATTTCATTAGGGGCATGATTGATGGTGATGGTTCTATAATTTTGAGCACATACAAAAAATCGCGCACAAAACAAGACGGATCTATTAAGAATTATGAACAATTAAAAATTGGGTGTGATTTTTATTCATCCAGTATGGATATGATCGATGGACTATCTAAAATTTTAGATATGAAAGAAATAAATTTTTCCATTTCAACTAAAAAACCAAAAGAGATGAATAACCAAAATGGTAAAAAAATAATTTCTAAACATAACTGCTATACTATACATATTCGAGGCAAAAATGCCTATAAATTTATGCAGTGGATTTATTATCCTAATCACAAAATATCTTTACTACGAAAAGCCAAAATAGCTGAAGCAGCCATTAATAGCTACAACAAAAAATTACAATCAGAAACTAAATATCCATCAAAAGAAGAGTTAGAAACTCTCGTGTGGCAAATGTCAATCACCAAACTGGCTAAACAAATAGGTGTGCCTTATGCTACATTACAGGGTAGGATTAATAAATTGGGTATCAAAAAACCTGAACCAAAGTACTGGAATAAACAGTATGCCAAATAATTATTCTCCTTGATGAACAAGACATTGAGGGGCTCGTCCGCGCTCATCACACACGCAAGCTCTGTCGCAAAGATCGCAAATAAATCCTTCATTGTCTCCGCTTTGCCAACCCGTGTTATTGCATCCGCCCGGACACAATTCCCCAATTAAATTGACATTGGGAAATAGTTGTTTGAATTGATTGAGCATGTTGCGGTTGTAATCGCCGAAGGCAGCTTTGGTATCAGTGAGTTCAACAGAGGTGAGCCATCTGACATTGCCTTCTTCACTATCGTGCGGTTCGCCCGACCAATCCGTCGCATAATAAGTATAGCTCTCGAAATCTACTTGGTTGGCGCCATCTCCCAGTTCCACTCGTTTGAAGATGAAGATACACTCTTTGATTTGGATACCCGTCTCTTCCCAAGCTTCTCTTTTAGCAGCTTGCTCGGGCGTTTCATCAGGAGACACTTTGCCACCTGGAAGACCGTATTTGGTTTTATCATGACGACGGGAGATGGCTAAAATCAAACCATCTTTAATGATAAGATTAACGGCGGCTTGTTTCATTTCTCCACCATGCCCAAAATTCATACGGACGTTCATACATGACGTCAATAACTGTTTCCAACAAAGCGTTTTCCAGATCATCTGGCACACCCTCTGCGAGAGATATATTAAGAACCACATCCAAGATATAGTCATGAACCGGCGTCCAATCTATGAAGAGGCGGGGTTCTGGTTTTTGAGGTTTGCGTCGTTTGATCTCGGCTTCCAATTCCTCGGTCGAAAAGTCAGCGAATAGACGATGGTCTCCCATTTTATACTCCTTATTGATCCTTCACCTGGTGATTCCACCAAAGAAAGATACCGTCTTCATACATAGTTTCAAGAATTATCTCCATTAAAGAGTGTTCGAAGTCTTTTGGCAAACCATAATTATTTTGCAGGTTAGTTATTGTCTGATTAACATACTGCTCTACAATAGACCAATTGATCTTTCTTCGAAGGGCAGGTAATCGTTTCTTGCGTAGTTCCAACTCTTCTTCCAACTCCTTGGTAGAAAAATTCTCGATATACTTGGGTTCTTCCATCTTACACTCCTTGGGATAAGAATTTAGTTGGCTCCACCCATTCTTTGCAGACCGGATAACCAGCAAAGTGTTCCGGAACCTGATGCCATACCTCTTCCGAATCAGCAATTCCCACGGAGAGACAGGCGGGATTACCCTGACTGGCGGGATAAATTCTTACAAACACGATACCACCCGGATACCATAGATATCCGTATTCATCGAGAAAAAGTTCTTGGGCTTCCTGTAAAGTCTTCTCGGGATCGGCGGTGGCAACATGCCAGCCATACATCAGAGCCAACAGTCCAAAGATAACGACAAAGAAGTCAAAGATATAAATCGCCATGTCAATTCTCAAATGCAGAATAGTAGGATACGGTTGAACCAGTTTTCGCGATGAACCGAGGGAACATCTATGTTTTATCTGGTATTCCGTTATTGTTTGATTAGATTCAACTTACTTATACTGTAGTTTCTTGCTCCACAGACTTCATAAGTTTTCAATCGAAACATCACTGTCCTAAGCAGCGAGCTTATTTCAAGCAGAAGAGACTTTATGGTAGCGACTCCATCGGGTCATGAGGATCTCTCTCAACAGCAGGGAGCTACCCTGCGCGCTACTCTTATGTCAGAATATAAGCATGATGGGTGTGCGTGTCAAGCCCTGGGAATTTATATGATTAAATTTTATTTACTTAATGATTGCCAATCTTGTTCCCACATAACGATAACATCTTTACATACTGTTTTTAATGCTGCGATTTTGGAAAGAGTTTTATTATATAATTCACCGAAAGATATTTTACTTATATAGTTGATATCATTAGGACTATAAACTTTCGGATTTCCGTGCCAAAAATCTCCCATAAATTCGTATGCTATATTTTCAATTGGGTCATATCCATCAACTCTATAAATAGATTTTCCGACTTTAATTGACTTTTGTTTTTCTAAATCTTTACCCAAAGAATTGAGCCAGTCTCTTTCTTGTCTTGACACAGACCAAGAGCAATATATACATCCTTTACCAGACAGGTGATTATTAGGAGTTTGTTCAAACCATAATTGATGAGTTTTACAAAAGATTGTAATGTTTGTTTGACTACTTACATAATTAACTTTGGAATAATCATAATGATCACTATGAACGGATTTAGCTCTATCTAAAAACTGTTCTGTGGTTAAAGACATTTTTGTATGGAAAGACTCTTTCATGCACTCCGGACAACTCGAACCATTAAAATAATCGACAGGAGCTTTCTCAAAATAAATTTGATGAATATTACAAAATAATTTAACTTTGGTTTTATAGTTAAAATATTGGACATGATCATAATTATGATCATGTCCATACATAGATTTAGCTTCTTTTATAAAATCTTCTAATGACTTAGAATTAAGCTTGGCAGAAGATTCATATGAACATTTGGGGCAACCACTTCCATCTAAATGATGACCTGGAGTTTGTTCAAATTCTTGATTATGTTTAATGCAAATGATTATTACTTTAGTTTTAGCATTAACATAATCAACTTTTGAATAAGAGTATTTGTTTCCATGAATTATAGTAGCTTTTTCTATAAAACTATCAACTGATAATGATTGAGATTTGGTTCGTAATTTAACACCACATTTCCAACAACCTTTACCATCTAAATGAGCATTAGGAGTTTGATAAAAATATTCATCACAAGCTTTACAAAAGATTTTTATCTTAATATGATT
>Ga0187816_10000017_pt1 | contig 36150 bp, 28 predicted proteins | sample NC_wetland_sal_i_16_FD_132960 | JGI IMG/M metagenome (GOLD analysis project Ga0187816, IMG submission 132960) | Wetland sediment microbial communities from Neuse River Estuary, North Carolina, USA - SO4_1 | ecosystem: Environmental > Aquatic > Freshwater > Wetlands > Sediment | place: USA... | reverse complement strand
TTCTTCCCGGAGCGCGACGATATCGGTGTGGTGCTCTCGCGCACTCTGGATAAGGACTCGATCCGTTCATCCAAGGAAGCGCTTATCGAGATTTACCGAAAGTTGCGTCCGGGCGATCCTCCGACGCTCGAAACAGCCACCAATCTCTTCCGCGGCATGTTCTTTGACCCGCGCAAGTACGATTTCAGCCGTGTCGGCCGCCTGAAGTTCAACATCAAACTCGGGCTGGATACTCCGCTCGACAATCGCACCCTGGATACGACCGACTTTGTCGCTGCAATCAAGTACCTCTACAAGCTGCGCAAGAACATTGGCGTAGTAGACGACATCGACCACCTCGGCAACCGCCGCGTGCGTGCGGTCGGCGAACTCCTCGAAAACCAGTTCCGCATCGGCTTGGTCCGCATGGAGCGCGCCATCAAGGAAAAGATGAGCGTGTATCAGGAAATGTCCACGGCTATGCCGCACGACTTGGTCAATGCCAAGCCGGTCATGGCAGCGATCCGCGAGTTCTTTGGAAGCTCGCAGCTCAGCCAGTTCATGGATCAGACCAACCCGCTCAGCGAGATTACCCACAAGCGGCGCCTTTCCGCTCTTGGGCCGGGCGGCTTGTCCCGCGAACGCGCAGGATTTGAAGTCCGCGACGTTCACCCGACGCACTATGGCCGCATCTGCCCGATTGAAACGCCGGAAGGTCCGAACATCGGGTTGATCAGTTCGCTAAGTTGCTTCGCCCGCATCAACGATTACGGGTTCATCGAATCCCCGTATCGCCGCGTCAAGGGCGGTCGCATCGTCGATTACGTCCAGATCGTTAATGCCGGTGACAGCGAATTCAAGGCTGGCGACATTGTCGAACACGACCGCGTGGAAGAGCTCAATGAAGAGTTGAAGCGCCGCAAGGTTGTCGATGAACCCTACTGCTTCTATCTCTCGGCTTGGGAGGAGGACAAGTACGTCATCGCCCAGGCAAACGTTTCGCTCGACGATAAGTTGCGCATCACCACCGAACTCGTGAACTGCCGCCAGGCCGGCAACTTCGTCCTGAAGCATCGCGACGAAGTGGACTACGTTGACGTTTCACCGAAGCAGCTTGTTTCGGTGGCCGCCAGCTTGATCCCGTTCCTCGAAAACGACGACGCGAACCGCGCTTTGATGGGTTCGAACATGCAGCGCCAGGCCGTCCCTCTGATCCGCGGAGAAGCGCCACTGGTCGGAACCGGCATGGAGCGCGTCACTGCGCGCGATTCCGGCGCCGTTGTTCTCTGCAAGCGCGATGGCATCGTCGATCAGGTGGACTCTGAGCGCATCATCGTTCGCGTCGAGAGCGATCATTCCGGCGTACTCAGCCGCGAAGTCGGTGCGGACATCTACACCTTGACCAAGTTCAAGCGCTCTAACCAGAACACATGCATCAACCAGAAGCCTCTGGTTCGCGTGGGCGACCGTGTGAAGACCGCTCAAGTGCTGGCCGACGGGCCATGCACCGATCGCGGCGAACTCGGCCTTGGCCGCAACGTGCTTGTGGCCTTCGTGCCCTGGCGCGGATACAACTTCGAAGACGCCATCCTCGTCAGCGAAAAGCTGGTGAAGGATGACTACTACACCTCCATCCATATTGAGGAGTACGAAATCGAAGCCCGCGACACCAAGCTCGGGCCGGAAGAAGTCACTCGCGATATCCCCAACATCAGCGAGTCCTTCCTTCGCAACCTCGATGAGAGTGGCGTCATTCGCATCGGGGCGGTCGTGAAGCCCGGCGACATCCTCGTCGGCAAGGTCACCCCCAAGGGTGAAACGACGCTGACGCCGGAAGAAAAGCTGCTTCGCGCCATCTTCGGCGAAAAGGCCGGCGATGTTCGCGACGCATCTCTCTATTGCCCGCCGGGCATCGAGGGCACCATCGTCGACGTCAAGATCTTTACCCGCAAGGGTGGAGAAAAGGACGAGCGCCACAAGGCCATCGAAGCGGCCCAGGTCTTTAAGCTGGAACGGAACCTCGCCGACGAAATCCGCATTCTCACCGACGAGCGTCTGAAGCGCCTCGAGGATTTGCTGGGTGGCAAGATCCTTCAGGCCGACCTGCACGACGAAAAGACCAACAAGCGCCTTTTGACCAAGGGTGCGGAGTTGACCCGCGATCTCATCGAAAAGATCTCCACGCGCAACTTGAAGCGCCTGAAGCTCAACGAACGCGATCCGCTGCTCATCGAGAAGATCGAAGAAATCGAAGAGATGACTTCCCGTCAGATCGATGTGCTGCGCAAGATCACCGACGAGCGCAAGGAAAAACTGAAGAAGGGTGACGAACTGCCCCCGGGCGTCATCAAATTGGTCAAAGTCTACATCGCCATGAAGCGCAAGCTCTCCATTGGCGATAAGATGGCCGGCCGTCACGGCAACAAAGGCGTCATCGCGCGCGTCGTTCCGGAAGAGGATATGCCTTACCTTCCGGACGGCACCCCCGTGGAAATTGTTCTCAATCCGTTGGGCGTTCCTTCGCGCATGAACGTCGGACAGATTCTCGAAACGCACCTCGGCTGGGCTTCCAAGGAGTTGGGCAACAGCCTCAAGCGCTTGCTGAGCAAGGAAACGAAGGCGGAAGCGATTCGCCGGTGGTACCGGGAAGTCTTCACGGACACGGCCATCTGGAAATCGCTCCAAAAATTGAGTGACGAAGAGTTGCTCGAGTTGGCCGAAGGCTTCCGCGATGGAATTCCGTTCGCCACGCCCGTGTTCGACGGCGCTCGCGAAGCGGAGATCCGCCACTTGCTGGAAGTTGCGGGTTTGCCACACGCCGGCAAGATCAACCTCTTCGACGGCATGACCGGCGACCAATTTGATCAGCCCATCACCGTCGGCTACATCTACATGCTCAAGCTGTCGCATCTCGTGGACGACAAGATTCACGCCCGTTCGATCGGTCCGTACTCCCTCATCACCCAGCAGCCGCTCGGTGGTAAGGCGCAGTTCGGCGGACAGCGCTTCGGCGAAATGGAAGTGTGGGCCCTGGAAGCTTACGGCGCCGCGCACATTTTGCAGGAATTGCTGACCGCAAAGTCCGACGACGTCTATGGCCGCGCCAAGATTTACGAGGCCATCGTCAAGGGCGAGCCGGGCATTGAGCCTGGCGTTCCGGAATCGTTCAACGTGCTCGTTCGTGAGTTGCAGTCTCTGTGTCTCGACGTCGAGCTGATGAAGCGGCAAAAGCCAACCGTGGAGAAAGCCGCCGACTAGTAGCATAGGCTTTAGCCTGTGCAGCCGAAGAAAGGGGCGCAAATCGCGCCCTATCGGCCAGACGAAAGGAATTGAGCAGTATTCCGTAGTTCGGGTTCTCAGCCGCCTCAGTCAGTCTTCAAACTGACTGGGGCGCGTCCCCGGTGAAAGCCGGGGAGGGAGGAAACAACCTTGTATCGCAGCAGCCCTTATGACCGCGCCAGTTTGATCGCCGATTTCGATTCCATCCGCATCAGCCTGGCGAGTCCAGAAAAAATCCGCTCGTGGTCTCACGGTGAAGTCACCAAGCCGGAGACCATCAACTACCGCACGTTCAAGCCGGAACGTGACGGACTGTTCTGCGCGAAGATTTTCGGCCCGGTAACGGATTGGGAGTGCTTGTGCGGGAAGTACAAGCGCATGAAGCACCGCGGAGTGATTTGCGATAAGTGCGGCGTCGAAGTCACGCTCAGCAAAGTCCGCCGTGAGCGGCTGGGCCACATTGAGCTGGCTTCCCCCTGTTCCCACGTGTGGTTCTTCAAGGGGCTGCCCAGCCGAATCGGCTATCTGCTGGACATCTCCATGCGTGACCTGGAGCGCATCCTCTACTTCGAGGCCTTTGTCGTCGTCGATCAGGGCGAAGTCGCGATCCTGAAAGAGCGCCAGGTCCTGCAGGAAGAGGAATACCGCAAGCTGATGACCGAGTACCCCGGCCAGTTTGTCGCCAAGATGGGCGCTGAGGCCATCAAGGAACTCCTTCGCCGCGTTGACGTCGAGAAACTCGCCGACGACCTGCGCGAAAAAATGAAGGCGGATCCTTCGCTCCAGAAGCGCATCAAGTACGCCAAGCGCCTCAAAGTGCTCGAGGCCTTCCGCAAGAGCGGCAACAAACCGGAGTGGATGATCCTGGATGTAATCCCGGTTCTTCCGCCGGAGTTGCGTCCCCTTGTGCCTCTTGATGGCGGCCGTTTCGCCACCTCGGATCTCAACGACCTTTATCGCCGCGTCATCAACCGCAACAACCGGTTGAAGAAGCTCATGGAACTCCGCGCGCCGGACGTCATCGTTCGCAATGAAAAGCGCATGCTCCAGGAAGCCGTCGACGCTTTGTTTGACAATGGTCGCCGCGGCCGCGTTCTGCGTGGCACAAATAATCGTCCGCTGAAGTCCTTGAGCGACACTCTTAAGGGCAAGCAGGGCCGTTTTCGCCAGAACCTCCTCGGCAAGCGCGTGGACTACTCCGGCCGTTCCGTCATCGTCGTTGGCCCGGAACTGAAGCTCAACCAGTGCGGTTTGCCGAAGAAAATGGCGCTGGAACTTTTCAAGCCCTTCATCTATCACAAGCTGGAAGCCCAGGGTCACTGCACCACCATCAAGCAGGCCAAGGAAATGGTCGAGCAGCAGGAAGCCGTGGTGTGGGACATCCTTGAGGATGTCATCCGCGAACATCCGGTGCTCCTGAACCGCGCCCCAACCTTGCACCGCCTCGGCATTCAGGCCTTCGAACCGACTCTCGTCGAAGGCAAGGCCATCCGCATTCACCCGCTCGTTTGCACCGCCTTCAACGCGGATTTCGACGGTGACCAGATGGCCGTGCACATCCCGCTTTCGCCGGAATCGCAGGTGGAAGCCTCTGTGCTCATGCTGAGCTCGCGCAACATTCTTTCTCCTGCGCATGGTCTGCCTCTCGCCGTGCCCTCGCAGGACATGGTTCTCGGTCTCTATTACCTGACCAAGTCCAAGCCGGGCGCCAAGGGTGAAGGCCGCGTGTTTGGCTCCGCCGAAGACGTTGTCCTCGCGCTCGAGGCGGGCGAAGTCGAATTGCTCACTCCGATCCGCCTGCGCTACACCGGCGAGGCCATCGATCTCACCGCCGCGTACGACACGCAGGACGTCACGCACACCGTGCCCATCAAGATGGAGCGTCAGTTCATCCAGACCACGGTCGGCCGTGTCATTTTCAATTCGCACTTGCCCAAGCAGATGCCCTATATCAACGGCTTGCTCAAGAAGAAGGGTGTGCAGCAGTTGGTGTACTACGCTTACTTGCGCTTTGGCCTTGAATCCACCGTTGAGCTCCTCGACCACCTGAAGGCGCTTGGGTTTGCCTATGCCACCAAGTCCGGCATCTCCATCGGTATCGATGACATGCTCATCCCCAGCGACAAGTACAGGCTGGTCGAAAACGCCGAAAAGGAAGTCGTCAAGGTGCAGCAGCAATACCTGGATGGTGCTATCACCAACGGCGAACGCTACAACAAGGTCATCGCCATCTGGGGCGACGTCACCGAAAAGGTTGCCGACGAAATGTTCAAGGCCCTGGAAGGCCAGGACCGCGAAGGCAACATTAACCCCGTCTACATCATGGCTGACTCCGGTGCCCGCGGATCCAAACAGCAAATCCGCCAACTCTCCGGCATGCGCGGCTTGATGGCCAAGCCCTCCGGCGAAGTCATCGAAACCCCGATTACTTCCAACTTCCGCGAAGGCCTCACCGTGTTGCAGTACTTCATCTCCACGCACGGCGCGCGTAAGGGCCTTGCGGACACGGCGCTCAAGACGGCGGACTCCGGTTACCTCACCCGCCGCCTCGTCGACGTGGCCCAGGACGTGATCATCAACGAATTCGACTGCGGCACCTCTGACGGCATCTACGTCGAGCCCATTATCGAAGCCGGCGTCGAAGTCGAACCGCTGCGTGACCGCGTTGTCGGCCGCGTTTCGCTGGAAAAGATCAAGGACTTCGAAGGCAGTGTGATCATCGAAGTCAACCAGGAAATCACGGAAGAACTAGCTAACGCTATTCAGGCCGCCGGTATCGAGCGCGTGCGCATCCGTTCCGTGCTCACCTGCGAATCCCGCCGCGGAGTGTGCGCCCTTTGCTACGGCCGCAACCTCGCCACGGGCCGCATGGTCGAACTTGGCGAAGCCGTCGGCGTCATTGCCGCTCAGTCCATCGGCGAACCCGGCACGCAGCTCACCATGCGTACGTTCCACATCGGCGGTGCGGCCACCCGCGTCAGCGAGCGCTCCACTCTCGAAGCCAAGAACACCGGGACCGTGAAGTTCGTTGACCTCCGCCACGTCGAAGGACGCGGCGGCGCTCGCATCGCCATGAATCGTTCCGGCCTTATCGTCATTACCGATGAAAAGGGCCGCGAAAAAGAACGCTATCACGTCGTCTATGGCGCGCGCCTCCGCGTGACCGACGGCGACACCGTTAACCAGGGACAGATCCTTGCCGAATGGGATCCGTTCACGTTCTCGATCCTGACCGAAACCGCGGGCTCCGTGAAGTTCGACGACCTGCGCCCCGGTCTCACCATCGAAGAGCAGGTGGACGAGGTCACCGGCTTGTCGCAGCTCGTGGTCACTCTGCCGCCGGGCGACGAAAAGCATCAGCCCGCAATCTTGATCCGCGATTCTTCCGGCAAGGTCCGCAAGAAGTACTTGATGCCGTCCCGTGCCCACTTGATGGTGCAGGATGGTGACGAAGTTCAGGCCGGCGACGTGCTCGCGAAGATCCCGCGCGAAACCACCAAGACCAAGGACATCACCGGCGGTCTCCCGCGCGTTGTGGAGCTCTTCGAAACCCGCAAGCCCAAGGATCCTGCCGTCATCAGCGAAGTCGACGGCACTGTCCGCTACGGCGAAATCAGCAAGGGCATGCGCAAGATCTACGTCGAGAGCGAAGATGGCAAGACTTCCAAGGAATACGCCATCCCCCGCGGCGTGCACATCAACGTTCAGGAAGGCGAGCACGTCCGCGCTGGTGAAGCGCTTATCGACGGCCCGCTCAACCTCCACGACTTGCTTGCAGTCCTGGGCGAAAAGTACACCCAGGCTTACCTCGTGAACGCCATTCAAGAGGTCTACCGCCTGCAGGGCGTCAACATCAACGATAAGCACATCGAGACCATCTCCCGCCAGATGATGCGTTGGGTGAAGGTCGAAGACGTGGGCGACACTACCTTCCTCCTCGAGGAACAGGTCGACAAATTCCGTTTCCGCGAAGAGAATGACCGCGTGATTGCCGAAGGCGGCCGTCCCGCTACCGGGCGACCCTTGCTCCTCGGTATCACCAAGGCCTCTCTCTCCACAGACTCCTTTATCTCCGCGGCCAGCTTCCAGGAGACCACTCGTGTTCTCACCGAAGCAGCCGTTGCTGGTAAGGTCGACTACCTGCGCGGCCTAAAGGAAAACGTCATCATGGGCCGTCTCATCCCGGCGGGCACGGGCTTGGAGCACTACCGTAGCATCCAGCTGCTCACGGAAATGCCGGCGCCTGCACCCGTCGAAGAGCTCCCCGAAGCTTCTGAATTCGCCGCGGATGATGCCGCGAGTTTGGAATTCCTGGGGGGTAAGGACGACGAACCAGAAGCCGACGCCGCCACGGAAGGCCAGGACTAAGAATCCACCCGGCGGCTTGCTTCCTTTACCAACTTTCTCACAGCGCCTCGGGGGAAACCCGAGGCGCTTACTTTTTGGCCAACCGTACCTTCGTACAGGTAAACAACTGGAACCCGGCAACCCCATGGAGCTTGCTGCCTCTCTTTCCCGCTCTCTATGATGGACAGTAGCGTTTCAAGGCATGTGTCCGTTTCTCTAAAGCTTCGCTCTAGCGCATGAACGCCGAATCACAATCCGGCCCCGAGCAGCAGGCCTCTCCACCAAAAGAGTGCGGCACTCCGATCAGCGCTCACTTGGATGACTGCGAAAAGCGCCAGCAAGAATTGTGGCGATTGACCTTTTTCTTGCTTTTTGTTGTTTCCTCCGTATTTGCGTGGTTTTCCTGGGACACCCTGCGCTCGACGAAGTTTCGCCTCGAAGCGCTTCCGTTCGGCCTTGTTGCTCTCGTTGCTCTCCTTGGTGTCTACGTTTGGAAGAAGACCCAGGAAATCGCGGAATTGAAGGGTCTGGTTCGAGGCCTTGACCAGAAGGACTCTTCTCCCCCCAGCGATCGCGCCCTCGAGCATCTCTTCCAGATGATTTCCAAATCCCAACAGGGATTTCGTGATCTGATCGATTCCTTCGACGACATCCTGCTTGCCTTGAGCCTCGATGGGGAAATCCGTGCGGCCAACCGCAGTTTTGCAGACTTCGTCGGCCAGTCCTTTCAGGAAATCATCGGACTTCCTCTCACCCAGTTTCTTTCCGATGAAAGCGGGGTTTCCGACGACAAACTCAAGACTGGAATGAATCGCTTCCTGGAGCGGCGCATCTGGTCGGGCGTCGTTCAAGTCCGCTTGAAGAAGACTGGCACCGTGTACTTCTTCGACTGCGTGGCTCACGCCATGCTGCGGGAGGACAAGGTTCACGGCCTCACCATCCTCGCTCGCGATATCACTTCTCAGCGGCGCAGTGAAGCGCGTTTCACCGAACTCTTTCAGACACTCCAGGAAGGCATCTACATCGTCACTCCCGACGACAGGATCCTGGAGGTAAACCCCGCCCTTGTCCGCATGCTCGGTTACGAGTCCAAAGAAGAGTTGCTCTCCAAAAAAGTTAGCGAGGTCTTTGTCGATCGGGAACAGCGTTCCCTCCTGGCCCATGAGGTGGACCGCCAACCGGCTCCGCAGGGCAGGGAGATTACCCTTTTCCGTAAGGACGGCCAACCCATAATTTGCCTTAATACTTCCACCGCGGTTCGTGACACCGGGGGAAAGATTGTCCGCTACCAGGGTGCTCTGGCGGATATCACCGAGCGTCGCGCCATCGAGAAGCGCCTTTACCAGCAGCAGGAGTTCGCGCGCCGCCTGGTCGACAGTTTTCCCGACCTTATTTTTGTCGTCGATACCGAAAGGCGTTACACCTTTGTCAGCCCCAAGGTCAAGGAACTCCTCGGCTACGAACCCCAGGAAACCATTGGCATGGTCTTTGGGGATCGCACCCATCTCGAAGAGCGCAGCGCTATCCTTGCTGTCTTTGACGATATGCTCCAGGGCAAACGCAACTTTGCCTCCATCGAAGTCCGCGTTCGCCACAGACAGGGTGAGTGGCGCCGTCTACGCTGCCACTTCAGCCCGCTTTTCGATGAGAACGGAAAGATCGAAGGCGTGGTCATCTCTGGCCGGGACATCACCGAAGTGAAGCGCTTGGAAGAGCAGCTCATCCAGGCCGAAAAGCTTGCCGCCATGGGCCAGATGTTGGCTGGTGTCGCCCATGAATTGAACAACCCGCTCACCGCCATTCTCGGTGCCAGTGAACTCCTGCGCGATCGTGCTGGCGTCGACGAGAACACCAAGCGCCAACTGGAGATGACCCATCGCCAAGCGCGCCGCGCCGCCCGCATCGTGCAAAACCTCCTGGAATTTTCGCGCCCGGCTTCCCCTCAGAAAAAGGCCCTGGATCTCAACGCCGTCATCGACCGTACCTTACAGCTCCACGAACACTCCTTCCGCCGCAACTCCATTGAAGTTGACTTCCGTCCTTTCCCCGGGCTGCCCCCCACGGTGGGCGATGCCAACCAACTCATCCAAGTGTTCCTGAATCTTGTCAGCAATGCGGAGCAAGCCATCCGGGAGGTTCGCCCCTCGGGCCGCATCCAGATCCGTCTTGGCCAAAGCGGCTCCCGGATTTTCGCCGCGGTTCAGGATGACGGTGCCGGTATAAAACCCGAAGTGCTTCCCAAAATATTTGATCCGTTTTTTACCACCAAGCGTCCCGGAGGGGGAACAGGTTTGGGACTCAGTATCTGCATGTCCATCATTCGCGAACATGGCGGGGATATTGAAGTCGAGGGTCTCCCCGCAGGCGGCGCTGCCTTCACTGTCTTTCTTCCCGTAGCCGCGGACTCCCGGCGCCCCCTACGTGAGCTCGATTCTTCCAGCTCTGGCGAAATGATGGCGCCCACTCTGGATTTGCTGAAGAACCGTTCCATCCTGGTGGTTGACGATGAAGAAAGCATCCGGATGCTGCTCGCCGAAGGGCTCTCGGCCCAGGGTTTGAAGGTGGATTGTGCGGCCACGGCGGAAGAGGCTTTGCGTCTTGTCCTCCGCGGAAAGTACGACGCCATTCTTTGCGACTTGTGTCTCTCCGGGACGGGCGCCAATGCAGATGGTTATAGTGTGGCCCAGCGGCTCAAAATCGCCGCCGGTGCAAACAAACCGGAATTGATTTACATGTCAGGAGATGTGGTGGGAGATGGTCAGGACTCCAGCGCGTCGGCCAGCTACCGCCGGCTCCAGAAGCCCTTCCGCATTTCAGACGTATTGAACACGTTGATGGTGGTCTTCAGCCGCGTTCCCGCCACCTCCAATACGCGCTGAGAAATCTGGACTACTTCTTCTCTCCGGAGCCAACGCTCGCGTCCACGCCAAAATCCCAAACGAAGTAGTTCAAACCGTCCGGCAGGATTTCAGCCAGTACGTACTCACCCGGGGTAAGTGTTTCGCCTAGGGTGAACCGGTAAACGGACGGCGCAACTTCCCAGCGCATGATCGCGACCTCATTTCGGCTCCGGGACCTTTCCTGGCCAAAGAGTGTGCTGATCGATTCCAACTCGCGTTCGTTGTGCACCACCTTGGCCCGAATCATGAGCACGTCCGGTCCATTCTCCCCGGGCCGGCTGCTCTTCTGAATCGGTGAGACCCGATCCGGGTCGGGCGGCGCTTCACGCAAGTAGAATTCTGGAGTCTTTGAACGCAGTCGCAGTGTTGCATGCGCGCCCGAAATGATCACTGTCTGCTTCCCCGGAACGAGCGGTACCGGCGAAAGGATCTGTTCGACCGTTCGCAACTTGTCTCTCTTGGTCGCCGAGCCAACCTGCTCTACCAACCGCACCGATTTGCCCTCCACCACAAACAGGCCTTCCCCGCTGGGGAGAAAAGCCCCCTCTCCAACCTGCAGGCTGGCATCGATATCCGACACGTTGTCCATGCGTTTTGCTTCTTCCTGCTTGTGGATCTTTTCTGCCATGGCATTGAACGCCTTTTCACTTGCCGCCGCATCCTTAGCCGTGGCATCCCAATCCACCATGGATGCTGGTATTTCCTCCCAGTCGCCGCGTTCCTCACTGAAATAGCGCACCCGATCCCCATTCCGCTGGTATTCACGGATGATCTGGTAGCTACCGTCTTTCAAGATGAGCTTCTTGCCACGCGGAATTTCTTGCGGAGTACTGTCTTGTCCAGCCTGTTGGATAGATTGTTGCTGGGTTGTGCCCTGGGCCTGATTCCCAGGGGGAGCGGCTGCGAGCGTCAGCACAAGAACACAGAGGGGTGATAGGCCGAAAATGCAGGTCGAAAAACGGCCGGAAATGCGTGAACCAACCATGGGCTCTTCGGCCGGAGCTCGGGATAAAACTATGCAGAACTCTCCGTCCGAAGTTTAAGCATAGCTCTCCCGCAGCGGCGCTCGCAAGGATGCTCTGCAATCCAAAAAGGGACAATGCCTGTTGGGAGTGTCTGAGGCGGGTATCGACTTACGCCCGAAGGGGAGGTGTTAGTGCGAGCAGCGAGGGAACAACGCAACAAGCACCATCAGGTCGGACAGCGTGAACAACCACTGTTCGGCCTGAGCGCCGGCTGCTTCCGCCGCTCTCGCGATCATGCCCAGGTGACGGCTGCGCGCGAAATTGTGCAGATGTTCCACGCAGATGCCCGTCAAGCTGGCCACTTCCGCGTCCGTGAAGATTTTCTGACTTGACTTGACTGTAACCAAGGTACCTCTCTAATTCTCCGCCGCTTTCCTCTCCTACCCTGTGAGATGCTCGGACGAGGTTAGAAGATGCAGATACTCCCTGCAATAGTCGTTCCGTTTGTATCCAGCTAAACCAATTCTCTAGTACTTTTCGTTTTGAACCGTTTTTTGTGGGGATTTCGCAGATTTTGCCGGACTACCGCCAAGCGGAGTATCTGTCAGAAATAACAGAGAGGATGTGCAAAAATTTACTAATTTTGCGAAATTTCTACCACTTTTGGTAGACGCGCGCAGATCTCCCTTATCTGCTTGGTGTGCCGCAGCTGATGCGCGGCGATCATTTCAAACCATTCATATAAGTTCAGTGTACCGAGGAAAGGGTGAGGCCATCTGTAGGAGCTCAAATCGCGGTTCTTGGTTTCTTCGAGGAAGGCAAGCACGCGTTCGCGTGCAGCTCGCAGCTCTCCCAGCATCTCTTCTTTGTCTCCCACCAGCGCCGGATCCAGCGGAATCGGAGACTTGAGCCGGATCATTCGCGCTCTTACCAGCCACAACGGTAAGTGCGCGCGTTTCAAGAAGGGAACTTGTCGCGGCGCTTTCTGTATGATGTGATCGGCGCCGCCGACAATCGCGCGTTCGATCATCACCAAATGAGCCACCACCTCTGCCGCAGACCACTCTTCGGCACGGGGTTTTCTTGTCCACTGTTCAGACGGTATTGCATCCGCAGCCCGCAGGAACACTGTTTGCGATTCCGCAAGCTTCTCGAGAATAGGCGCGAGGGATTGCACAGTTGAAAATCTTTACAACGTCGCGCCGCCGGCTTGCTCAAACGCGTGGGCCAATTGCAACACGCGCGCTTCACCAAAGGCGGGACCAATGATCTGCAAGCCGACTGGCAGCTTGCCGCCGATACGCCCACACGGCAGGGAGATTCCGGGGAGGCCCGCCAGCGAACCGGTAACCGTATAAATATCAGCAAGATACATTTGCAGGGGATCGTCTACCCGCTCTCCCAGCTTAAACGGTGGAACGGGCGAGGTTGGGGTGACGATGGCATCGACCTGCGCAAATGCTTTCCGGAAATCGTCGGCAATCAACGCGCGCACCTTCTGACCCTTCAAGTAGTAGGCATCGTAATAACCTGCAGAGAGCACATACGTGCCGAGCACAATGCGCCGTTTCACCTCGGGCCCAAAGCCGGCGCCGCGCGTTTTGCGGTACATCGCAATCAGCGAGTCGCCGTCCACGCGTGGCCCGTAACGCACGCCGTCGTAGCGCGCCAGATTCGAGCTCGCCTCCGCCGTTGCAATGATGTAATACGCCGCGATCGCGTAATCGGTGTGGGGCAGTTGAATTTCGCGCACGTTGCAACCCAGCTTGCGCAGCAAATCAATTCCGGCGGTCACTTTTTCGCGAACGCCCGCGTCCATTCCGGCGCCAAAGTATTCTTTTGGAATGCCGATTTTCATTCCCTGCACTGGTTTGCTCAGAGCAGCGGCGTAGTCTTCCACCGGCGCGGTCGTCGAAGTGGAGTCGTTCGGGTCGCGTCCGGCAAGAATCTTCAAAACCGTGGCAACGTCGGCCACGCTGTGCGCGAATGGGCCAATCCGGTCCAGCGAAGAGGCAAAAGCGATGAGCCCGTATCGCGAGACGCGCCCGTAGCTCCCCATCATCGCGGGTATTCCGCAAAACGAACCGGGCTGCCGAATGGACCCGCCCGTATCTGTTCCCAGCGACGCGACCGCTAGGTTCGCCGCAACCGCCGCCGCCGATCCACCGCTTGACCCTCCCGGCACGCACCCCGGTGCCGCGGGATTCTGCACCGTCCCGTACGCCGAGTTCTCGTTCGAGCTGCCCATCGCAAACTCGTCGCAATTCGTCTTGCCCAGGATCACTGCGCCCGCCGCTTCCAGCCGCGTAACCGCCGTGGCATCGTACGGCGGAATGTAATTCGTCAGGATCTTCGAGCTGCAAGTGGTGCGCACTCCGCGCGTGCTGATCACGTCCTTCACCGCGATGGGTACGCCCGCCAGCGCCGACAGCGGTTTGCCCGCGGCCACCTGCGCGTCCACACGGTCGGCTTGCTTATAGGCGCGCTCCTCGCACAGCGTCAGAAAGGCGTTCAACTCGGTGTTTCGCGCGGCGATGCGCTTATAAAACTCAGCTGCAACCTCGCGCGCTGACGCCTTCTTCGCCGTGATCGCGTCTCGTACCTCTCCAATTGTGTTCATCGTCGCCATAAAAAAGAACCGTCATTCCGAGCGTGTAGCTCAGGCCTTCGAGGCCTGAGGCTTTTCCCTGCCGCTAACCTTCATCGCCCCCTGCCCTCTCCCTCATCCGAACCACACTGGCCGGGCCTCTTCCCTTGCTTCCTTCACTTCCTCTACTCCTCAACCTCTATCTCTCAATCACCTTCGGCACGCGGAAGTACGGCGGCTTCGGGTCCGGCGCGTGGTGCAGCACCTCATCGGCCACCGCGCACGGGACCACCAAATCCTCACGCAGCGTGGCATCGGCAGTCTGAACGTCCGTCAACACCTGCGCCATGGGCTCAACGTTCGTTGTGTCCAGTTCGTTCAACTTGTCGATATATTCCAGGATTTCGTCGATCTGCGCGCGATACTGTTCCAGTTCCGCCTCGCTCAATTCCAAATAAGCCAGTTCGGCAACGCGCAGTACATCTTCGCGGGAGATTTTCATTTGCTGGATGCGACCTCGGCGGTCTTCTTAGGATATTTTGTGGAGACGTAATCGTCGACCAGTTTCTGGAACGCGGCGGCGAGCTCGTCGTAAGTGCCTTCGAGCGTTACATCCTTTTTCCCGTCGATGTACACCGGGCAGCGCGGCGCCTCGCCCGTCCCCGGCAGGCTGATGCCGATATTAGCGGCCTTGGATTCGCCGGGGCCATTCACGATGCAGCCCATCACCGCCAGCGTCATCGTCTCCACGCCTTCGTACTGCGTCTTCCACGTGGGCATCATGTCGCGAATATAGTCCTGAACGCTCTCCGCCAATTCTTGGAAAGTCGTGCTGGTGGTACGCCCGCAGCCGGGGCACGCGGTCACGCTGGGCGAAAACGACCGCATCCCAAGCGCCTGCAGCAGTTCGCAGCAGGCGTATACCTCTTCGCGGCGGTCGCCACCCGGCCGTGGCGTCAGCGAAATCCGAATCGTGTCGCCGATGCCCTCGTACAACAGCACGCCCAGCGATGCCGCCGACCACACCATGCCCTTCATGCCCATGCCCGCTTCGGTCAGGCCCAGGTGCAACGGCTGCTGAGTCTTGCTGGACAGATCGCGGTACACGGTGATCAGGTCGCGCGGCCGCGACGTCTTGCAGGAAATAATGATTTGGTCGTTGCGCAGCCCGCTCTCGAGCGCCAGTTCGGTCGACTCCAGCGCCGAAAGCACCATGCAATCGTTGATGATCTCTTCGCTCTCTTTGCCCAGGTTCTGGTCTGTGTTTTCTTGCATCTTGCGCATCACCAGTTCCTGGTTCAAAGAGCCGCCATTGACACCGATGCGTACGGGCTTGCCGTTGTCCACGGCCACCTTGCAGATGGTGGAGAATTGCTCGTCGCGCCGCTGTCCCGCGCCCACGTTGCCCGGATTGATGCGGTACTTGTCCAGCGCCGCAGCGCATTCCGGATATTTCGTCAGCAGCACGTGTCCGTTATAATGAAAATCGCCGATGATCGGCACGTTGCAGCCCGCATCCAGCAGCTGCTTCTTGATGATCGGCACCGCCGCCGCCGCTTCCGGCACGTTCACCGTCCAGCGCACGATTTCGCTGCCCGCTTCGGCCAGCTCCAGCGTCTGTTGCAGCGTGGTCTCCACGTCCGCCGTGTCCGTGTTGGTCATGGACTGCACGACGATCGGAGCGCCGCCGCCCACCTGGACGTGGCCTACCTTCACTCCATAGGTCTTTTTACGCGGATTGCGCAGCGCGTTCGCGTCGAAGCCCGAAATCTGGTTCAGCATATCCTTTTATTTTATCAAGCCCGCCCCACGATGTCCCGCCCCCTGTAGCGGCCGGTCTTCAGCCAGCCATCTTGGGTTTGCCCTAGCCGTTGTAGCGGCGGGTCTTTAGACCCGTTAGGGGGTCGCAGCCAGGTGCCCCATCCTCGTCGTGTGAGGGTGGGTCCTGGGTTGTCTTTACTCCGAAACCACAAACTACCGACCAGAAACGGCCTTCCTCACGCCCCCGCCGCCGTCGATTGATCGAACGACTTCACTGCTGCCGCCTCATTCTCCTCGATGTCGAACACCGTATACAGCCTCGTAATTTCCATCAAGTTGTCGACTTTCTCCGTCAGATTCATCAGCTTCAGTTCTCCGCCTGCCTTCCGCACGCTCGTGAACGAACTCACCAATGCCCCTAACCCTGAACTATCGATGTAACTCACCCCGGCAAGGTTCAGCAGAATCTTCCGGTCGCCCTTGTCGAGCAGGTTCATGATCAGGTCTCGCAGCGCCGCGCTCTCTTCCCCCAGCGAAATCCGCCCACTAATGTCCACAATCTTCACGTCGCCCGTCTGTCGTGTGCTTGTCATCATATCCATGGCAAACTCCTAGTTACGCTTTAATCCCAGGCTTCCTGCCCTGGTTGTCTCACGGACTATAGTGTTACGCAGCCCAAAACACCACTGTGCAATACGGAACATTCCACCCCTCTTCCCTCTGTAGCGGCCGGTCTTCAGCCGGCCTCCTGGGTTGGCCCTTACCCCCTAATTATCCCTCTCCCGCTAGCGGGAGAGGGATCCCTCTGTGGGTGCCCCATCCTCGGTTTTCGAGGGTGGGTCTTGGGGTTCTCTTGCTCTCTGTGGCACAGCCACTCCCGGCCGCGCTCTTGGGTCTGTCTTCTCTTTAGGGGGTCGGAGCTTCAGCTCCGACATTTCATCTCGCCGCAAATTGGGCTTTAGCCCCTGAGGAATCCGTCTTCTCCACTCGCCCCTCGCCCCCCAAATCGCGCCCCACACTCCGTCATCCCGCTCCCGCGGCGCTGGCCTGCTCCTTCCATCGTTGAACGTTCACTCCCATCACGAGGAGCCATAGCTCCAGTGGTATTTCCCCGAGGGCGGAGGCAACAGCGATGTAGGGGAAGAACAGATGGTATGCGAGCGGCGGGTACAAATAGGTCACCCAACCCAAACCACTGACGGCCAACAGCACTCCCAGAACTCGAGGCAGGAAGGTCGACCTGAAAATCAGGTAGCCGGTCAGGACGCACCAGAGTCCGAAGAACACCAGATAGATGTCGAAGGCGTAAGCATTCAGTTTGAGAAACAGGAGCGCCAGCGCTTGCAACTGTTCCGGCGTAAATGCGCTCAAGGAGCTACCGCCTTGCAGGATGAGCAGAGGAGCGAGGTACAACAGGCTGGTAAGAGCCTGAATAGCGCATCCCACGAGAATGACGAACACTGCGAGTAAAGAGAGGGTCCTGTTCACAGGTCTAAGCAACTCATACATGAGAAGCGCCCATGCAATATGGAACGCAACCCCGATGAGCGAGGATGCGAACCCCACCCAAAATAACCGCTCGTGCCCCAGGATATTGGCCGCTGTGGCCGCGGCGTTGCCAGAGACAACAAGCTTGTCGAGAACGATGACCTGGCCGAATGCTGCCGTCAGGGCCTCGAGCAGTTGAAAGACACCGGCCATCCTGGCCTTAAAACGCGGCGACGCTTCTGCAATCCGTTCCATCATTTCATAGCCTTCAGGAGGGGCCACCACAGGAACGTGGCAACGCCGAATATTACGCCCATAAGGGCCATGAGCACCAGTAGAGCGCCCGCCATCTCCTCTTCGCCCTCTCTGTCATCTGCCGACCGCAGCGGCCCGGCCTTTTCCTCTGCGCCGATGTTTGGCGCGCAACCTGTAGCTCAGGCCTTTGAGGCCTGAGGCTTTTCCCCCATTCAGTGCTTTCGTAGTGGCCAGCCTTCAGGCTGGTTCCTACCTTTCGGTTTGTAGCGCCGGCATCCTGCCGGCCTCTTGGGGTTCTCTAGCTCTCTGTGGCGCACAGCTATTCCCAGCCGCGCTCTTGGGTCTCTCTTCTCTTTGGGGGGTCGGAGCTTCAGCTTGCCCTGAACGAATCTCGCGAAGGGCTCCGACATTTCATCTCGCTGCAAATTAGGCTTTCGCGATTCTTGCGTCCGCCGTTGTCTGGCGCGCAACCTGTAGCTCAGGCCTTTCAGGCCTGGGGCTTTTCCCCTTCACCGGGACGGAGGGACCGTGGCAATCCGTAACCCACTCCCCGACCAGTGGAACAATTTCGACTCCCACCCCGCACGGGCCCAGGCATTTTGCTATAGTTGTGACGTGACTGTAGAGTACGATGAGATCGGCATCTGGTCAGAAGTAAAGCTCGCCATCATCAGTGAGTATGCTTCCGCGTATGGCCGAATTATGGAGTCCCAGCGGCGGGCGAGAATTCCAAGCCTGCGCTGGATTTACATCGATGCTTACGCCGGCCCAGGCTACCATGTTTCGAAGACCAGCGGAGAGTGGGTTAAGGGAAGTCCACTGATAGCGCTGGATACCGAGCCGGCATTCCACGAATATCATTTCATCGATTCAGAGACCGGACGAGCCCAACAACTGCGTGAACTGGCCGGGGATCGCGAGGACGTTTTCACCTATGGCGAAGATTGTAACGAGGTGCTGCTCAGCCGCGTATTTCCAAGAGCGAAGTATGACGAATACAGGCGGGCGTTGTGTCTGTTGGACCCATATAACATCGATCTAAAATGGGAGGTGATAGAAGCGGCAGGAAAGTCGAGGTCGGTTGAAATTTTCATGAACTTCATGATTATGGACATCAATCGAAACGCACTGAGGAAGAATCCTGACAAATCCATCGAGAGCAAGGTCGCCCAAATGACGAGGTTGTGGGGGGACGAGAGCTGGAAAGATGCCGGTTACGATCAGATAGCCACGCTTTTCGACGGGTCCGTTCCCCATAAGGTATCAAACGAACGGTTTGCGGAGGCATTTCGGGAGCGACTCGAAAAGAAAGCCGGGTTCAAGTATGTGCCCAAGCCCATGCCGATGAAGACGAAAAACAACTCCGTTATTTACTATCTTTATTTCGCTTCTCAAAAGGAGAAAGGCATGGATATAGTAAACTACATCTTTAATAAGTACCGGGTGAAGCAGGGCCTGTAATATGGCGACAAATTCACACATCGAATGGACTGACGCCACATGGAACCCGGTGACAGGGTGCACGAAGATCAGTCCGGGCTGCAAACACTGTTATGCGGAGCGTTTGGCAAAGCGCCTAAAGGCGATGGGGCAGGCCAACTACCGCAACGGCTTCAAGGTCACCTTGCAGCCCCAGATGTTGGAGCTTCCGTTCCACTGGAAGACCCCGAAACGTATCTTCGTTAACTCGATGAGTGATCTTTTTCATGAAGACGTGCCGACGCCGTACATCAAAGAGGTGTTCGAAATCATGGGCCGCGCTGATTGGCATCAATATCAGATTCTGACGAAGCGCTCGGGACGCGCACGGGTGCTGAGCAATGAACTGAAGTGGGCTCCTCAGATTTGGATGGGTGTGAGTGTCGAGACTGAGGATTACACCTATCGTATTGATGACCTTCGAAAGACTGCCGCACAGGTGAAATTCCTGTCCCTTGAGCCCCTCCTGGGTCCATTACGGAACCTGAATCTTCGGGACATCGATTGGGCCATCGTTGGCGGGGAATCCGGGCCAGGTGCGCGGCCTATCGATCCCGCATGGGTGACGGACCTCCGTGATCAGTGCCTAAAAGCCGGGGTTCCCTTCTTTTTCAAGCAATGGGGCGGTGTCCAGAAAAAAAAGAGCGGACGTAGACTCGATGGCCGCACCTGGGACGAGATGCCCGTCAGTGCTGAGCTGGCAATGCTGTAATCATCGTCGGGCCGGGCAGGCAGTCCGAGCTTAACCATCAAAGCAAGACTGGGCGGGTGGGCACCTTTAAACTCAAAAAAGACCTTGGGTGCCCTACCCTTTACGCCTTTTTGTAAAGAGTGCATCCGCTCTTCTCTCTTTATTCGAACAGCGCCTCAGCATTCAAACCCAGCAACCATATAATATATACAGACAATATATAACTCTAATGCCGTCATGAGCCGTGACAGTTCGGGATCAGTGTCGCCATGCCTCCACTCTTCCTTCCGGTTCCTTCCCTACTGTGAACCGTAAACTGTCGACTACAAACTTCATTTCTCCCCTAACTCCTTCTTGCCCTGAGCGGATTTTGCGAAGGGTGCCGCTAACTCCTTTGTTTCCCCTTGATACGAAAAATAGGAGGGATGGTGATTACCAACTATGTATCTAACCAAGTAATGTCGGCGCGCCGACATTTTGCACAATTCCCCTTTGTTTTTCACCTTTTTCGCAAGCAAACCTCCCAAGTAGCCGCGCTCCCCATCCCTGCGGCCAGAAGCCATAGCTGCCCCTTGGGTCAACTTGTGCTACCCCGTTCTTTCGCCTACGCTTATGGGCACGCCAAACTTCCCAGCAAGTTCGGTTCGCTCTTCCGCACATGCTCACATCGACCCGAGCGACTCTCTTTCCGGTGGCTCTTCTGCTTCTCCTGGCAGGCGTGCTGGTTGGTTGTGCCTCCTCCGGCAGTTCGGGCAATGGAGGAGGCGGCGGCACAACCATTCCTCCTTCGCCGACAGGGCTCAGCGCCACCGCCGGTAATGCGCTAGTCAGTCTTTCCTGGGCGGCGGCGACCGGAGCCACGTCGTACCACGTCAAACGATCCACGACTTCCGGCGGACCCTACACCCAAGTCGCTGCGCCCACCGGCGCCAGCTACACGGACACCGGCCTTACCAACGGCACAAAGTATTTCTACGTTGTTTCCGCACTCAACTCCGCCGGGGAGAGCGCGAACTCAACCGAAGTCAACGCTACTCCTAGCGCTCCGGCCACTCCGCCCGCCACACCTACTAATCTGCAAGCTACGGCCGGCAACACGCAGGTCTCTCTCACCTGGACCGCGAGCACCGGCGCCACCAGCTACAGCGTCCAACGTTCCACCACCAGCGGCGGTCCGTACACGCAGATTGCCACGCCGAGCACAAACTCTTACACAGACACCGGCCTCACGAATGGCGTCACTTACTACTACGTTGTGGCTGCGGTGAACTCCGCTGGGCAAAGTGGAAATTCCAATCAGGCCAGCGCCACACCGGCCGGTTCGTCCACTGCCGATGTCACAATCACGATTAATCCCGCGCAGACTCACGCGATTTCTCCCTACATCTACGGCATCAACTTTTATTCCGGCATTACCGGAGCGCCGCCGAATCTCACCTTCGATCGCGCCGGCGGCAATCGCTGGACCGCCTACAACTGGGAAACCAACGCCTCCAACGCGGGCAGCGACTACCTCTATGAGAACGACAATTACCTCAGCAGCAGCACCACTCCCGCCGAAGCCGTGCGCAGCTTCATCGCGGGCGACCAAGCCAACGGCATGACCAGCTTGGTCACGTTCCAACTTCAGGGATTAGTGGCCGGCGACGAGAACGGTCCCGTCAGCACCACCAATCCTCCCGATCTGACGCGCTTCAAGCAGGTGGTAGACAAGAAAAGCACAGAGTCGACCGCTCCGTTCACGCTCAACCCGCCGACCACCGACGCCTACGTCTACATGGACGAGTTCATTTGGGCGCTGGACCAGAAATTCTCCGGCCAATCCATTTTCGGCACCAATCCCACGACAGAGCACGTCTTCGTTCAACTCGACAACGAGCCGGAACTCTGGAACACCACGCACCTGGAAGTGCAGGGCCCCAACCCCGTCACTTCTGACAACTACATCAGCAAAACCCTCACGCTCACCCAAGCGCTGAAAGACCAATTCCCCAATGTCATCATTTTTGGTCCCGTGCACTATGGATTTGAAGGGATTTACAACTGGCAAGGAGAATTGAGCGCGACGCCCACTGGGAACAACTGGTTCCCGGACAAATATCTGCCAGCGATTCAGACGGCCTCCACTACTTACGGCAAGCCCCTCGTTGATGTGTACGACTTCCACTGGTATTCCGAAGCGACGGACGGCAGCGGCAATCGCGTGATTAACCTCACGGGTCCGACGCTCACTGACGCGCAGGTGCAGGCCATCGTGCAAAGCCCGCGCAGCCTTTGGGACACAACCTACACGGAGAATTCCTGGATCACTACAGACGTGCTCAACGGGCCGATCTACATTCTTGGACGGCTGCAGGCCAAAATCGCGGCAGAAAATCCCGGCATGAAAATTTCCATCACCGAACACAACAACGGCGGCGGAGAGCACATTGCCGGGACTATCGCGGAAGCGGACAACCTCGGCATCTTCGGCGCTCAGGGACTTTTCGCGGCAAATCTCTGGCCGTTGAATAGCACCAGTCCTTACATCCTTGCAGGCTACCGCGCCTTCCGCGATTTCGACGGCGCGAACGCGAACTTTGGCGACACCTCCGTGCAAGCTGTTTCGAGCAACGTGCAGAATGTCGCCGTCTATGCCAGTACCGACAGCACCACTCCAGGCCGCGTCGTGTTTGTCGCCATCAATCGATCTACTTCCGCGCAAGTCACGGCCCTTAACGGCCAGCCCCTTTCGGGCACCGCGCATCTCTATCAAATGACGGCCGCCAGCGCGCAAAACCAGAGTCCCATCCAGCCAGTGTCCGCCGGCACGTTACCTGTGAACGGGTCTTCCCTTACGGTTACGCTCCCTCCCCTCAGCGTCACTACTATCGACGTCTTCTAAGTAGCCCATTCCTCCCAGGAATCATCTAAAAGAACAGAGAAGAAGTGAATCTGTTTGCGGAGGTTTCTCCGTTTGAAAAACCGCATCGTCGTGTTCGTTGCCATCATTCAGACCATCCTGCTTGTCGCGCACCTGTTCGTCTATGAAACCTGGATCGCGTTGTGGGGAGCGCCAGAAGGAAGCCGGCTTACGATTTTGAGGGTTGCCGTGGCGCTGCTATCAGTCAGTTTTGTAGCCGCTACATTGCTGGCTCACCGCTACTTCAATGGACCGGTGAAGTTTTTTTATAAGCTGGCGAGCATTTGGATTGGGACATTTAACTTCTTTTTTATTGCCGCTTGCTTGAGCTGGATGGCATATGCGGTGGTGCGATTGGCCGGGCTTCCGGTGAATCGCCAAGACATCGCCGGAACATTTTATGGGCTGGCAATCGTCGCCAGTCTGTATGGAATTGCGAATGCTGCAGCGATCCGGGTGAAGCGCGTCACGGTGAAGCTGCCGGGATTGCCGGCTTCGTGGCGAGGACGCGCAGCGGCGCTCGTGACGGACGCGCATTTAGGGCATGTCAAGGGCAACCGGTTTTTGGCGCGGCTTGTGGGGATGCTCAGGCAACTGAAAGCGGATGTGGTGTTCATCAGCGGGGACTTGTTTGATGGGACGAAGGTGAACCCACGTCAGTTGGTGGCGCCGTGGAAGCAGCTCTCACCGCGATTTGGTTCGTACTTTGTGACGGGAAATCACGAGGAATTTTCTGACCCGGCCAAATACCTGGAAGCGATTGAGGGCTCCGGCATTCGCGTGTTGCACAATGAAAAAGTGAACCTGGATGGCTTGCAAGTGGTAGGCGTGCCGTTCAGCGAGGCGGGAGACGCAAAGCATTTTCAGTTGGTCCTGGAAAATGCGGATTTGGATCGGGACCGTGCCAGCGTCTTGCTGACGCACGTACCGCAAGGACTGCCCATCGCAGAGAAAGAAGGGATTTCGCTGCAGCTTTCGGGGCACACCCACGGCGGGCAGTTGTTTCCGTTTACGTGGTTTACGTCGCGCATTTTCGGTGAATACACCTACGGCCTGAAAAGATTTGGCGAGCTGCTGGTATATACGTCGAGCGGCGCGGGAACGTGGGGTCCGCCGATGCGCGTGTGCACGCAGCCGGAGATTGTTTTGATCAGCTTTGAGTAGCACGCGTTTATTGGGCAAAACGCAGGAGCCGGCAAGATGCCGGCGCTACAAAACCCAAAAGCCATAGGACGCTGGCCGATCTGAAGATCGGCCACTACAAACCCAAGAACCCAGGTGCAAAACCGGCCTCTGGGGCACCCGAAGAGAAACCCAAGAACCGACCTGCAGGTCGGCCACTACAAATGCAACAGTGCGCGCCAAGATTGTGGCGCGCGCGATGGTTATTGTTGGCTCTGAAATTGGGCTAGGTCGGAGTTGGCGGAAGAAGACGGGCGTTTGGAACGGAAGACTATGGCGGGGCCGAGGTCTTCGGGCCTTGGCGCATCAACCCTGGAAACAGTAACGCGAACGCTAAGCTCGCTCTCCGCCTCACCGCGGTGGACGCCACGGGTCGGGGGAACGTCGGCGTAGTCGCGACCCACGGCGACGCGAATGTGGCGCTCGCAGCCCAGTAGGTTGTTGGTGGGATCGAATTCCACCCAACCGGCTTCACCAAGGTAGGCCTCCACCCAGGCGTGCGACGCGCCGGCCGGAGAGCGGTCGTGGCATTTGTCTTCGTGATAAAGGTAGCCGCTGACGTAGCGGCAGGGGATGCGAAGTTGGCGGATGAGCGCGATCATGATATGGGCAAAATCCTGGCAAACACCCTGGCGAGTGCGCAGTGCGTCATCGATGGGGGAGTCCACACGGGTGGTGTTGGGGGCGTAGGCGAAGTTTTCGTAAATGGCAGTGTTCAATTCCTTCAAGAGAGAAAGCGGTTCGCCGCGCCGCTTGAGTTGAAGATCCTCACGCAGCTTTTGCAGCATTTCCGTGGGACGCGCGTACTGGCTGGGAAGAAGCATTTCCCAATAATCGCCGTGAGCGACGAGTTCATCGAGTTCGGCCCAGGTGCTTTGGCGGAGAATCTCGATCTCGAGGCGGGGGAGCATGTCGACCGTGGCTTCGGAGACGACCTCGATGGCCTGGTGTTTTCCGGGAATGTCGAAGTGGTGGACCGCATTGCCGTAGAAATCGCGATAGACCATGACATTGGCACGTGGACTCACGTCGAGCGATGACGTGAGGCAGCGCTGGCGGGTGTCGCTGCGCGGCTGCAGGCGGACTTCCATGACGCTTTCGCCGACGGCGGGTTCGTAAGAAAACGCGGTGACATGGCGGATGAGGTAGGTCATATCAGATGATTCGCGCACTCATGACGCGAGTTCCGCTTCGATGGAATAGTCAAAATAGATGTCCCGAATGGCGGAATGGATTTCGCCGCATTCCTTCCGGACGCTTTGCAAGTAGGCATGCATGCCTTCAGTCATGATTTCTTCGATTTGACTGAAGCTGAGCTGCGCGCGGAGCCGGCCGGCAATGCGCGTGGGAAGCTTGCCGCTGCGCTGGGTGAGGTCGCCGATAAGATGGAGAGCGGCGTTAACGCGATCGACGGAAAAACGGATGGAGTGGGGGAACTCTGGATTCAGGAGAAGGAATTCGGCTACACGCAGTGGGCGAATCTCAGCGGTGTGTGCTTTGCAGTAGGCTTCGAGAGCGACGCAGCCGCCAAGAAGGCCGACCCATTCGAGGTATTCGGCGCCTTCCACCGGACTTTCGATCTGACTGGTCATGCGCTGGAAATGGGTTTCGAGAAGAGTGGTAAGCGTGTCTGCCCGCTCGACGTAGCGGCCGAGCTGAATGAACTGCCAGCCTTCACCGTGGCTCATGGTGGCGTCGGTGATGCCGTGGAAAAGATAAGCGCCTTCGAGAACCGCGAGGAAAAAATCGTGAGATTTGAGGATCCACTCCTCTTCGGGCCGGCGCTCGATGACATCGAGATACAGGCGGTTCAGTTGCTCCCACATGCGCGTGCTGCACTGCTCGCGGACGTGGCGAAGATTCTCTCGGGCAGCCGCGATGCAGGAGACGATGGATGAGGCGTTGGAACGGCTGAAGACGAGCGCATTGAGAAGCTGGGTAGGATCGACAGGGCCTTTGACCGCGGGAGCACGCAACGCTTCCAGGAGAAACCGCCAGCGGCCCGCGCCCACTTCGGGAGACTGATCGAGCCACAATTGGAGTTCGGCGTTGACGAGCCGGGCAGTGTGCTCGGCGCGCTCCAGGTAGCGGCCCATCCAATAAAGACTGTCGGCGACGCGCGAGAGCATGCCCGCATCGCGTTTGAAGGCCTGAACGTAGAAGTTGCGGGGAGGGCGCATAGGTTACGCAGTCCGTTCCTCTCTCGTGATGCGAGGAATCACTTCGGAAGTGACGGAGGTGAGCTCCTTGCGCATTTCTTCCAAGAGTTCTTCTCCGAAGGTGCCTTCGCGGAGAACCCAGGTGTCCTTGCTGCCACCGCCTTGGGAGGAATTGACAACAAGAGAGCCCTTCCGCAACGCGACGCGCGTGAGCCCGCCGGGAACTAGGGTGACTTTTTCGCCCATGAGGATGTAGGGCCGCAGATCGATGTGGCGCGACTCGACGCTGCCATCAATAAGGCAGGGAGCACAGGAGAGCGCCAGGGTGGGCTGCGCGATATAGTTTCGCGGATCGGCGAGGACGCGAGCGCGGAATTCCTCGCGCTGCTGAGCCGTGCTTTGCGGTCCGATGAGCATGCCGTATCCGCCAGACTCGCCGACAGCTTTGACGACCATGTTCTGGAGATTGTCGAGTACATGCTGGCGGTGTGTGTCATCCGACATGAGGAACGTGGGGACGTTGGGAAGAATGGCGTCTTCGTTCAAGTAGTAGCGAATGATCTCGGGAACGTAGGCGTAGACGGCTTTGTCGTCCGCAACGCCGGTGCCGATGGCGTTGGCCAGGCTGACATTTCCGGCCCGGTAGGCGTTGAACAAGCCGGGAACGCCGAGAGTGGAATCTGGGCGGAAGCATAAGGGATCGAGGAAATCGTCGTCGACACGGCGATAGATGACTTCGACGCGGCGCAAGCCCGCGGTGGTGCGCATGTAGACCACGTTGTCGTGGGTGAGGAGGTCGCGGCCCTCGACGAGTTCGATGCCCATTTGCTGCGCGAGAAACGTGTGTTCGAAGTAGGCGGAGTTGGAAACGCCGGGCGTGAGCAGGACGGTAGTGGGGTCCTGACGATAGGCGCAATTATCCGGAGCGAGGCCGCGCAGAGTGGAAAGGAGTTCGCGGGGATAGTGATCGATGGGCCAAACTCCGTAGTCACGAAAGAGCGTGGGGAACACGCGCTTCAGCACCTTGCGATTGGCGACCATGTAGGAGACGCCGCTGGGTACGCGAAGATTGTCCTCGAGGACGGCGAAAGCGCCATCGGGGAGGCGCACGAGATCGGTGCCGCAGACGCTGACGTAAACATCGCGGGGCACGTTGAGGCCGCGCATTTCACGACGGAAATGTTTGCAACTGTAGAGAAGATCGCGAGGGACGACTTTATCGGAGAGGATGCGGCCCTCGTGATAAATGTCGCGAAGAAAAAGGTTCAGCGCCGTGAGCCGCTGAGTAAGACCCTTTTCGATTTTGGCCCATTCGCGCGCAGTGATAATCCGTGGGAGCAGATCGTTGGGGAAAATGCGCTCGGTGCCTTCCTTGCTGCCGTATACGGTGAAGGTGATGCCTTCATGTAAGAAGGCCAAGTCTGCAGCCTGCTGGCTGCGGCGCAATTCTTCCGGCGGAAGTTTCAAGAGAGTTTGATGGAGGGCGCGGTAGTGATCGCGAGGGACGCCCGGCGACACAAACATTTCGTCGTACGCGGTGTCAATTTGATAGTTCACAAAGGAAGGAGGGCGATGGATACGTGATGGTATCGCCGAGGCTGTCATCTTCCGTCCTGCAACCCGGCTGGGAGGGTCGTTCAATTCCATACTCCGTCGTCCGCTCCCGCTTTCTAGGTGGCGCAGTTAATCCCCGGTTGGCGCACCACGGGTTGGGTCAATGTATGTCCGCGGCAGGGGGTAGTCCAACGCAAATTCTCGATGGGATTGATAGTGGATTCAAATGCCAGTAACAATGGGGCGGAAGTTTGTCTGTCTCGGGCGCGGCCGAGAGGCTAACTGGTTCAAGGACATTCGGTTACCACGTCTTTGTGCTCTTTGGTGGCGTAGGCCCTTCCTCATTCTTTTCCGCGTCTGTTCGACCGCGTGGTGAGCAGGATTTCCCGGCAACTCGCGAAACGTCCACCTGTCTCGAGGGCGGAGCCAATTGTCGTGGAATCTGGGGATTGAGCAAAGCGGTGCGCGGAGTTACGATGCGAGTTAACTAGGCTCATTGCGGTCTGACGGGAGGAACTACCATGGCAGTTAAAGTGAAACGCATCACATTGTGGCGAAAGGAACTGGAAAACAAAGCCGGGACCCTGGCGGGAACATTGGAACCCCTAGCCAAGGCCGGAGCGGACTTACAGATTGTCATGGGTTACCGCTATCCGGGCGACAGCACAAAGGCAGTGGTGGAGCTTCATCCGATCGGGAATAAAAAGGCCACGCAAGCAGCACAGGAAGCGGGGCTCGCCGCTTCGACCATTCCCGTGCTCCTCGTGGAAGGCGATAACCGGGCCGGCTTGGGACATAGCATTTCGCAGGCGATTGCCGAGGCCGGGGTCAATCTGGATTTCCTTGTGGCGCAAGTAATTGGCAGAAAGTATTCAGCAGTCATCGGCTTTGAGAATGAGGCCGATGCAAATACGGCCAGCGCCCTGATCAAGAAGGCGGCAGGGAAGAAGAAATAACCAAAATGAAGAATCAATTTGGCGGGGCGCCGCGGCGGATCTCGAGTGATACCTGAGGATAAGCCCCGCAAGGGACGCCGGTAATGAAACGCAAGGTGCCCGAGCTGTCCTCGAAGATGACGCCGTAATTATCCGAACTACCTTTCAACTGGCCCCAGTTGGTGGGCACATAAGAGGTGCAAGCGGGCTGGCCATAGGTGATTTGCGGAGCCGCCTTGGCTTTGCGAGCGTAGAACCAGTTGGAAGCAACGAGAATCAGGATGACCGCAATGGCCAAGCGAAACTTCAGTTTGTCCATGGAAATCTCCTCTGGGTTGCTTATAGCACGGCCGACCTGACGCACAACCCCATACAGATGAAAAAAGGCCGCCTTGCGGCGGCCCCTAGTAAAGAATTGGCTTGCAGGACGACGTTTAGCCTACCCAGGGTTCGTCCGCGCTCCCGCCGTAGATGGAAGGGACCTTCGAGCCCATGGGCCGCAGGTAGACCGCGAGCTGACCGCGGTGGTGAATGCTGTGGTTGTTGACAAAGGTCAGGTAAAACACCGCCGGCATATTGAAGGCGCCCATGAAATCAACGGGCGTGCAAAGTTGCTCGGGCGTCATGGAACGGACGCGATCCATGGCGCGGCGGAAATTCGCGTCATACCAGTCGACGAGTTCGGCAATATTTTTCGGCTCTTCTTTGAATCGTGGCTCCATCTCGAATTTGTGGTCCGCGACTTCATCGGTCATCTGCACATCGCACGAGGCCAGATGCCAGGCTAGCTCCCAGGCGGTACGTGCCTTGGGGTCGGGCCTGTAATTGCGCTCGCCTTCGGGAATGGCCGCGAGTACCTTCTTGGTGATCTCCAATTCGCGGGCCAGGCCCTGAAGCATCGATTCGCGCATACCGGCAGCAAACTCGGGAGAAAGTGCTGGTTGTGGTGCGGTCATACGTCCCCCTTCGTCAGGGTCTCTTGGGCAGACTCCTGACGGGCTTGCATTCTACACCCATCCAGGGTTCACCGTGTGAAAAGGAAGTTACATCTGAGGGCAGGGGCGGCGGGAGCGACAGGCGCGGATTTAGCCGAGGAAAGCAAGAGTCAAGAACCGGCGAAACCGCAAGCTTTAAGTAGCGAACAAAAGCGAGCATTTTCGCGGAGCTCATCCCACTTAGGGTCGACCGGCAGGAAAGCGAGATGGACGTCGCGCATCTCCAACGCGCAGTCGAGCGAATGAAGCGCATGATCGTGTTCGCCGAGTCCGGCGTAAACGAGAGCCTGGGCAGCGGGGGGAACGTAGCGCTCGTGTGAAAGCGTTTCCAACATACTGAGCACTTCCTGGGCCTCTCTGGATCGTCCGCTCCTGGCCAGGATGTAGCCGCGGAGAGCAATGGGTTTGCTGTTGCCGCCGGACAATCGCGCCGCGTGGTTGAGCGCATCGAGCGCCAAGTCGCCTTTCCCGAGTTGCTCAAGCGCCTGTCCCAATTGCATGTAGCCAATCCAGAATTCCGGGTCGATGGTGATGGCTTGACGAGCGAACTGAGCGGCAGCGGCGAAGTCGCGGCCGGCAAATGCAATCTGGGCAGAGAGCGCGTGATGGCCGGCGAGGAACGGGTCGAGTTGCCGAGCGTGACCGATTGCGTGCAGCGCTTCGTCCTTGCGCCGGAGGTGCGACAACACAATCCCCAACATGCGATGCGCCTGCGAATAATTCGGATCGAGAACGACAGCTTTGCGGAAGGCTCTTTCCGCCCCGGGCCAATCCCAATCGATCCAAAATTTCACGAACCCAAAGGAAGTCTGAGTTTCCGCAAGGCTGGGGTCGGCGGCAACTCCGTGCGCGGCGGCATCGCGGGCCAGCGGGCCGATAACCAACGGCGGCGCATCTCCCATGATGGGGCTGGCGGTGTACCCATCCGCCAGACCGGACCAGGCGAGGGCATACTGAGGATCGAGCTTGGTAGCCTGCAAGAAGAATTCACTGGCACGTTTGGTGGTTGCGGGAGAAAGTTGGTTCCAGAAGTGCCGCCCACGCATGTAGAGGTCGTAGGCTTCCGCGTTGCTTGACTGGCGACGTGCTATCGCCGTCATGCGCTCCGGAGAGAGCCGGAGGCGAATCTGTTCACCAATGATCCGGCTTATTTCCTGCTGGAATTCGAGGAGGCTGCGCGGCTGGCTGTCGTAGGACATGGACCAAAGCTGGACTTGGTCGCGCACGCGGATCAGCTTGGAAGTGATACGCAGGCGCTCGCCTTCGGCGCGGATGGAACTTTCGATGATGTAGGCGGCTTGCAGTTCAGCGGCGATCTGCGCGAGGGTCTTGGGGGTCCGCTTATAGACCATCATGGTGGTGCGGGCAATCACCCGGAGATGTTCCGGATCGATGAGGCCGAGGGAGGTGATCACTTCCTCGGTGAGGCCGTCGGCGACATATTCTCGCTCTGGTTGTGCACTGAGGTTTTCAAACGGCAGGACCGCGAGGGTTACCGGGAGAGCGGCTTCCAGCTCAGATTCGGAGATGGCTTGAACTGCGGGAATGAACTGATATCCCCTGCCGGGTACGGTGGCGATATAGAGGTTGTCCCCACGACTTTCCCCCAGGACGCGGCGCAAAGTGGAGATGTTCTGGTTGAGATTGTTTTCCTCCACGACCGTGTCCGGCCAGATGGAGCGCATCAATTCGTTCTTAGCGACCACACTCCCTTGATGACGCACCAAGTGGAGAAGCGTGTCGAAGACTTTTGGGGTGAGGGGCACCGGCAGGCCATTGCGGAGGAGCAAGCGCTTGACCTCTTCCAACCGGAAGCTACCGAATTGGTAGGCCCTTGGCTTTTCGGCGGTCATAGGAACAGCCAGTCACTTCAGAAGTTTTCAGAACAATTCAGGGCGATTCTAAAGACTTTCCTCGGGCTTGGGAAGAGGATAGCGCACCTGGTCCGGTACGGCGGAGGAAGCACGTCGGGACCACGAGGAGGAAGGTTTATGAAGCTGGGAAACTGGAAAGTCATTCTTGCAATCGCGTGCACGGTCGTGCTGACACTTTCGGCCGGGTGGAGTGCAGGAGCGTGGTCTCCACGGCACGATTTTGAGCTGGAGGGGACTTGGCAGGTCGCCGTCACCCTAACGAACTGCAGTACTGGGAAACCCTTGTCGCCTAATTCCTTTCCCTCGATTCTGACTTTTGCCAATGGGGGAACCATGGCGGAAGATACGACCAACCCCGCATTTGGACATGGGCAACGAGGGGCAGGGCAGGGATTTTGGCAGTATGAAGGCCACCGGACCTTCACGGCAAAGAGCATAGCCTTCATCAACTTCGACACCCCTACCCCTACAACCGGGCCAGCGTTCAAGATGGGCACGCAGACTATCGAGCAGACCATCGATTTTACGGATGGTCCGGACGCGTGGAGCGCCAACGCGACGATACAGTTCGCCGATACAACCGGAAATGTGTACATGCAAGGTTGCGCGACCGCGACGGCTAAGCGCTTTGAATAATCCGCCAAGAACAATACCCTGCGGAAGCTGACAGTGCGGCTGAGGCCCTCGGTCCAAGAAACCGCGGAACGCTACAGTGAGCCGCGGAGGCCGAGGGCGTCAGCCTGTTCGCGCATGGCGGCGATACAGAAGGTGATGTGCTCGTCGAGGGGGACGCCGAGTTCTTCGGCGCCTTTGATGACGTCTTCGCGGCTGACACCGCGGGCGAAAGCTTTGTCCTTCATGCGCTTCTTCACCGAGCTGACTTCGAGATCAAGGATGCTCTTCGAGGGACGGACATAGGTGCAGGCGGTGAGGAAGCCGGCAAGTTCATCGCATGCGAAGAGGGTGTGCTCGAGTGGAGTCTGGCGCGGCACGCCGGAGTAATCGGCATGAGAGAGAATCGCGCGGATCAGCTCCTCGCTGTAGCCGTGTTCCCGGAGGATCTTGGCGCCCTCGGCGGGGTGCTCGCGATCGGCGGCGTGGTCGTCGTTGGGCCAGCGCTCGTAGTCGAAGTCGTGGAGCAGAGCCGCGATACCCCACGTGTCCTCGTCGGCGCCATTCTTCCGGGCATAGGCGCGGACACAGGCTTCGACGGCGAGCATGTGTTTGCGAAGACTTTCGGACTGCGTGTACTCACAAAGCAGCTTCCAGGCATCATCGCGACTTGGCATGCTCGTTTCCTTTTTCGAGGCTTTGTAGGGACGGCCTTCTGAGGCCGTCCGCTGTCGATCTGGCCAGACTTCTACATTGTACTTGCTTCGCGGATCGTTTGCGGTCCACCTCAGAAGGCGGACCCTACAACCGCGGGCCAACAGACAGCCGGAAAAGCGAGGGCGAGCCGCCGCACTCCAAGAAATGTGCCGAAATGGGAATCAAGGTATCGGGGAACTAAAGCACAACATATAGTTGTGATCGGTTTGAGTGACTACCAGCGGCTGAAGAAGTGCGCAAGCCCCGGCCGGGCGGACAGGCGAAAAACCGGCGTAAACACGGGCGATTTCGGCTGATTCCGACAAATTATTTTGAAAAATACTCTTGACAGGAAATAAGAATCTAAGCGACACTCCCATCGCGCCAGTAACTGCCTTCCCCCCAAGAACGTTCCGACGTTCCCTCCTATCCGCACGCCGGAAAAAAATACAAGTCAGCGAGGAGTTCCGGTGTCGGCACACATGGAAAAAGAGACAATGATGAACTCATTGGAGATGGATCGGGAAGTTATACGCTGCAAGACCTGCGGACTGGTCCAATATCGGACGCGAACCGGCAACTGCCGACGCTGCGTACGAGCTTTGCCCCAGCGGATGGAGTACCTGATTCCACAGGAAGCACCACAGGAGCCGGCGGCGCCAGAAGTGACGGCGACGAGGTTTGCGAATCAGGAGACGGTGGAAAACATCGGGCAGCGGATTCGCCAACTGCGAGAGTCACGCGGCATGACCCAGAGCCAGCTGCAGTCGCGCTCGAAGGTCAGCCGCTCGTACCTGTCGCGCATCGAGAGCGGGCAGATGACCCCGAGTCTCGGCACGCTGGAGAAGATCTCCGAAGCGCTGAACGTGGGATTGAACCGATTCTTCATTCCGGAATCGGATGGCGAGGCGCTGTTGGAAGATCCTTTCATCCAAGGGTTGCGTCCGTTCCTGCGGCAACTGGACTGGGAACAATGGCAGTCGATATTGAAGCGCTTGCAGGCCATCAGCGACCATGTGAATGCGGCCCCCATCAACCTCCGCCCTATCGGTAACCCGGCTCGGCTGCCGCAGCCCGCGCCGACGAATGGCAATGGGCAGCTCGGGCACATCGGACACGCCAGCCATTCGAATGGGCTAATCCCCGCGCAAGCCCATGGTCAACCGCAAGGGTATCCGCTGCGGCGCCCAGGGATGCCGGTATTTCAGCGGCCTTTGGCGCGCTAAGGAAAAGCTGGCGAGTGATCTTAGAAGAACGGCGTTCCGGAAAGACCGGGACGCCGTTCTTGTTTTTTCGAGTGACGAAAGACGGTATCGAGTGTACTGGAGTGGCCTCTGTGGGCGGAGGAGTCTTTCAGGTGGCGGTATTCTCGGCGAGAACCCAGTAAAGTGCCTCGTCGAGGCTGTAAAAGACGCGAATTCCTTTTTCACCCAAGGTTTCACGAAACATCAAAAACATCCGGGCAAAGCCAAACACCAAGTCACTACCTACCAAGATAGCCCGGTGAGAATTGGGTGAGAATATGGATCTTTGGGCTAGCCTGCGCACATCTTCAGGTCTGAGTTCCACGTGGGTGACATGGGTACAGTCCAGCAGCTGTGAGAAGTTGGGGTCAAAATCAGGGTCCTTCAGAAGTTTCTCCTGATGTGCCAATCCGTCGGCCAGAGTAAAGACACCAGAGATGGTGCTCATCACCAGTCTGCGTTCCTTATCGATTCTAAAGTAGGCGGGCATCGCAAATCACCTTCCTAGGCGTAAGAAAGAGTAAGCAGGAGAGTCAGATCTCTTCTCTCTTCAGCTTCTTCAATCTTGTGCTTCGACATTTAGACCGCGTCATCTGCCATTCTGCGACTCACAAACTTCTTCCCGAGCATAACCGCCTCCACAGCTGCGAATAGTTCGCAGTGAGCATTCGATTTGACAACGTAACCGTGCCCCCCAGCACTGAGAGCTGCCTGCGCTACATCGGGATCATGCTCTTGACTTAGAAAAAGTATTTTCGATTCGGGGGCCACCTTGCGAATTCGTCGGGCGACTACAATTCCATTCAGCTTGGGGAGGCTGATGTCCAACAAAATCAGGTCCGGTTGCAACTCTTCCGTTTTCAAAACCGCTTCAAATCCGTCGGCTGCAACGCCGATGACGTGCAAGCTGGGATTTTCTCGGAGCTTCTCGAGGACACAGTCCCGCCAAGGGGCAAAATCATCTACCACGAGAATGCGCACAATTGATTGACTGCTGATGGCCTTCTCCTGTTTGAAGTTCAAGACCAAATTGACGGACTGAGGGCATTGAACTAATTGCTGCAATAAAAGCATCACATGCAAGATCGATTCCGTCGTTGCCTCTCAGCAATCTTGAGCTTGCTCAAGCGCAATTACGAAAGGCAACAGCAGAGGGAAAGGAGGATGGAAGCTGAACCGCGGTCACACCGGATGCAAGAACAGCCGTTCAGGCGATCGGAGCAGAACCTTGCCGCGACGCTTTACTAAGGCACGGTCACGTTGCCACTCGCTCATCAGGCGGCTTGCGGTGAAAGGCGTGACGTTCGCCGCATTAGCCAACTCCTCGTTTGTGATCTGGAGTGCAACACCACCGGGGCTTTTTTGGCCGATGGTGCGGGCGAGAGTAACGAGTACTTGAGCAACCCGCTGTCGAGCGGTGTGGCAAGCTAACCCTATGTGGGTCGTGAGATGCCAAGTCAAGTAGTCTGATGCAGTTAACAACGCGTTCTCCAGCAACCTGGGATACCGAGCGACGAAGCCTCGGATTGTGGGGCGATCCCACACTAAAACCGAGCTGTCCGTTACCGTTTCTGTGCTGAAGAGGTAAGAAGAACGGCTCGATAAAACAGTTCGGCCGCCGAATAGATCTCCTGGTCCAAGCCACCGAAAGAGAAGCTTCTTGCCCTCTTCTGTAACGAAGAAAAACCTGGCGAGGCCCCGTGTCAGAAGGAAGAGATGGTCGGCAGGGTGATCCTGGTTTGTGATCACGGAATGGGCGGCAAATCGGCGTTGTGTTGCAGCTGCTAAGATTGTCTTGCGATGAGCGGGAGTCAATCCATCGAGGAATTGTGATTTCAGGCCCACGGATACAGCAGCGATCCCCGAAGCAGGCATGGGTGCGTCTCCCTGAGTCGAAGTAGGCCGAGTCCTAACTGTTCGGGCGGCTAGGGGAAGAGGATCCGGTCGAAATAGAGAAAGAATCAAGCCTTGGAAAGCCGTTCTTCCGGAGTTGGGGGGTGTCTCGAGCCGGACCCTCCCGTAGGTTACAGTTCGCTGGAGTATAGGGCCGCCCAGCCCCGCTGGGAACTGTCAAAAGTACCACAGGGAGAGAACTGACCGCAGGAAACTCAGGATCCGAATTCCCGTACTCCACTTCTCCGACTAGACTTACGAGGGAAATTATTCGCGGACGACGGCGGCTTTGGAGGAAGGAACTTCCAGACGCATTAGACGGTGATTGGAGTCCAGGTAGAGAACAATCTCGAGCGCACTGGTGACCACTTTC
>Ga0187816_10000015_pt1 | contig 37218 bp, 22 predicted proteins | sample NC_wetland_sal_i_16_FD_132960 | JGI IMG/M metagenome (GOLD analysis project Ga0187816, IMG submission 132960) | Wetland sediment microbial communities from Neuse River Estuary, North Carolina, USA - SO4_1 | ecosystem: Environmental > Aquatic > Freshwater > Wetlands > Sediment | place: USA... | reverse complement strand
GGCGACATCTTCAATGAAAAGGCAAAAGTGAAGGACGTGTTTATCGACGGCCGCTGGTTCGAAATTCATGAGGAGGCGCCGCCCGATAAGCCCGCTGAGAAGAAGCCCGAGCGCGTCGAAGAAGCGGCGACTGTCGATGGAGAGGTGAGCCGATGAGGCGCGCGATAGCTTCCGCGATTTTCCTTGCTTTCGCGCTCGCGCCACGTCCCGCGCGAGGGCAGAGCTCGAACGTCTTATTCATCCAGAACGCGACGATTCTCACCATCACCCACGGCAATATCGAGCACGGTTCGATCCTCATTCGTGACGGAAAAATTGCAGCGGTGGGCACGGATTTGAAAGCGCCCGAAGGCGCCACCGTGATTGACGCCGCCGGCGAATTCGTCATGCCCGGCATCATTGATTGCCATTCGCACATTGCGGTGGACGGCAACGTGAATGAAGGCGCTCCGGCGGTATCTTCGATGGTCAATATCGCCGACGTGCTGAATCCGGATAGCCGGAATATTTATCTCGATCTCGCGGGCGGCGTCACGACGGCCAACATCCTGCACGGCAGCGCGAACCCCATCGGAGGACAGACGGTGGTCATCAAGCTGCGCTGGGGAAAACCAGCGAGCGCTCTTCCGTTTGAGGGCGCGGTGCCCGGAATCAAATTCGCCCTCGGCGAAAATCCGAAACACTCGAATTTTGGGCCGCCGCCGGGCACCCCGCCACGGTATCCGGCCACGCGGCTGGGAGTCGAAGAGGTCATACGCCAGGCGTTCACCGAAGCGCGCGAGTACAAGAAAGAATGGGACGACTACAATCAGCGCAAATCCGCCGGCGAACAAAATCTGATTCCGCCGCGGCGCGATGAGAAACTCGAGCCGCTGGTCGAAGTTCTGGCAGGGAAGCGCTACGTCCATGCGCATTGCTACCGCGCCGATGAAATCCTGATGCTCCTCCGCGTGGCGCAGGAATTCGGATTCAAGGTGCGCACGCTCCAGCATGTTCTCGAGGGCTACAAGGTGGCGGATGAAATTGCCGCTTCCGGCGCGGGCGGGTCCACGTTTTCCGATTGGTGGGCGTATAAGATGGAAGCCTTCGATGCGATTCCCTACAACGCCGCCTTGATGCAGGAGCGCGGCGTGGTCGTCTCCATCAATTCCGACGATCCCGAGGAGGCGCGCCACTTGAATCAAGAAGCGGCCAAGAGCATCGAGTTCAGCGGTCTTTCTCCGAATGACGCGTTGAAACTCATCACCCTGAATCCCGCGATCCAGCTTGGCATTGATAAACGCGCCGGCTCGATTGACGTCGGCAAGGACGCGGACCTGGCGATTTACGATCTCGACCCGCTCAGCGTCTATGCCGTGGTGCAGAAAACCCTGATTGACGGCCAGGTTTATTTCGATCGCCAGCGCGACATCGCCCAGCGCCCGGAACTCGAAAAAGAAAAGCAAGCCTTGCTCGATAAGGAAAAGAAGGCGGCCGAGGAGGAGAAGAAGCCGGAGGAGAAGCCAGGAAAGAATGAGGAGAAGAAGCCGGGAGAGAAAAAGAGGCCTCCCAAAAACGGAGATGCGCAGGAAAACCTCGAAGGAGCCGGCCGATGAACTGGGCGACTCGGTCGAATTTCGTTGCAGCAAAGAAATTGCTCGGCCAATTTACCGCGCTGCTCCTCGCAGCTTTATTGGCATTCCCGGCATGGGCGCAACCCGCTCCCTCCGTTTATGCCATCAAAGGCGCGAAAATTTACACTTTAGCCGGGCCGGCGATTGAGAACGGCACGGTGATCATCCACGACGGAAAAATTGCCGCGGTAGGCGCGAGCGTGGAAATTCCCGCGGGCGCACAAGTGATCGATGCGACGGGCCTCGAAGTCTATCCCGGGCTCTTCGATCCCGTCACTCAGCTTGGCCTGAGCGAGGTTGGCGCGGTTTCCGCCACGGTGGACGTGAGCGAGTTGGGTGACTTCAATCCCGAGCTCGTGGCCGCGACAGCCGTGAATCCCGCGAGCGCGCACATCCCGGTCACACGCGCGAGTGGCATCACTCACGTAATCGCCGCGCCAGGAGCGCCCGGATTTGAAGTGGACAAAGGCGGCGTAATTTCCGGGCAGGCATCGGCATTTTCGCTTTCGGGATGGACGTTTGATGAGATGCAAATCAGCCGGTCCGTAGCCATGGTCATCAATTGGCCCACGATTCAGACCCGCACGTTTGATTTCGGAACCTTCAGCTACAAGGAAAAACCATACGCCGACGCGAAAAGAGAATACGACAAGTCGGTGAACGATTTGGGCGACTGGCTGGACCGCGCTCGCCATTACGCGCAAGCAAAGGAAAAAGGCTCGCCCGCTCTCTACGAGCGCGACCTGAAACTCGAATCGCTCGTGCCGGTCGTCAAAGGCACGCTGCCTGTTCTAGTGATCGCGGGTGAAGCCCGCTACATCCGCGCCGCCGTGGAATTCTGCGCGAAACAAAATCTCAACATGATCCTTGCCGATGGCTCGCAGGCCTGGAAGGTGAAAGATCTTCTCAAGGAAAAAAAGATCCCGGTGATCCTCGGCCCCACCGAGCGCGTCCCCGATGAACAAGATGACCCCTACGACAAGCCGATGACCCAACCGGCGGAGCTGCACGCAGCGGGCATTCCAATTGCCTTCTCGAGTTTCGGTTTTTCATTTTCCCGGCGCCTCTCGCAATTTGCCGGCACCGCCGTTGCGTACGGTTTGCCGCATGACGAGGCCCTGAAAGCCGTGACGCTCAACGCAGCCCAGATGTTCGGCCTAGGCGACCGGCTCGGAACCATCGAGGCGGGCAAAATCGCCAACCTGATCGTGACGAACGGCGACCCGCTCGAAATTCGTACCCAAGTGAAATATCTTTTCATTAAAGGCGAGCTCACCAGCACCGACAATCGCCATCGCGATCTCTACGAGCAATACCGCAAACGCCCCGAGCCCGCGCATTAGAATCGCGGCGCCGGTCCGCAAACGCTGACCGGGCCGCGAGATTTCAGTACCGGAACGGAAGTCCCATCCGCCTTCGCGCTGGCGCCCATCTTGATACACGCCAAGCACATCTTCCGCCCGTCTTTTATTGCGCATTTTCGCTTTTGCACAATTGTTCCCCGCCAGTACCAAAGTACCATTGCCGCAATTTGTCACCGCCTATGAAAATTGAAATGGAAGGGAGAAATTGTCCCTGGCCTGGGGGCGGCTGACTGCCGTACACGACAATGGCGCCATTGACCAAAGACACTCTCGAAATTGCAAATCCCGCCGGTGAATCTGTTGTTTCGCAGTCAACTAATCAAGCAAAAAACGCTTCCGGTCATATGCGCTCCGACGCCGTCTCGCTCGAAGTATCCGTCCGGGTTCATGGCTCGAAAGTAAAAGACATCGTGCTCGGAACCACGCCGCATACCGAACCCTTCGAAGAGCAGACCATCACGATGATCATTTTCCCTCAGGGCGCGGTCCTGAAAATGATCACGCCCGTGAATTCCGGACAAATGCTCGTGCTCACGAATTTGAAATCGCGGCAGGACGCGATCTGCCGCGTCATCAAAGTCCGCCCAAACGCAAATCTCGCGGCCTACGTCGAAGTAGAATTCACGAACCGGCAGCCCGGATATTGGGGCGTTAATTTTCCCTCCGACGGGCCTGCAACTGTCGCCAAAGTCGCGCCCGCTGTCGAGGAGCCGCCTGCGGCATCCGAAACTCCGAAACCGTCGCAGGACGTTTCCTGGGCTCCCGCGCCACCTCCCATTGCTCCGGCGCCCAAGCCGCTCGATGCGAACCCTGTTCCGAGCGAAGTGAAACCAGTTGTCACTCGGCCGCAGACCTTCACTCCTCCTGCCAAGCCTGAGCCATCTTTCATTTCCATCGGTTCGCAGGAAGAGGTGCAGCCTGCGGCGTCAGCAACGGCGACAATCAAGCCGGGCTCGTCGCGCGAGGGCCTGCACGAAAACTTCGCCCCCTTCGCTCCGAAGAGCCCCTCGGCGACCGAAGTCCCGCCCCCGCCTCCCGCATCGCTTTCGATGCCCGAGCTGCGAGGCGACGCGGAGGGCGGGCCAGTGGACTCCGTGGCAGCGCTTGAAATTTCTCCCGCGCAAGAGCAGGAAATTCTGGCAGCCGCGAACCCATCGCCGTCGCTCGCTCCCTCAACCGAAAGCTCGCATAGCACGTTTGGAAGTTTCGCAGGCGGCGGGACTTTAGTTGCAGCCCGATCCACCTCGTCCGAATCCTTTGGCATGAACTTGGATTCGGGAGAAGCAGCGTCGATAAGCCAGAACGCGGCGTCTGGAAAGAATTGGATTTTGATAGCGGCATGCGTTGGTTTGCTCATCGCCGGATCGGTTGCCGGACTCTTTTATTTCCGAAGTCATGCCGCAAAGAGCAGCCCCGCCGCTGCGCATCCAGCAGCCGCAACGGCGACACAATCTTCGCCGGCAGTACAGCCGCCCGTCGCGGGCGATGCTGTTCAGCCAGCAAACGTCAATACAGCCGGGAACGTGGCGACGAATCCCTCGGATCATCAGGTGAGTGCCGCAAACGTCCCACTGGCTCCAGTCAATGCGACGAATCCTGCGAAGCCCCAGCCCGCGGGAGCCGCAAAGCAGGCCGCGCCGAAGGTGACGACCGACATGGTGGCACAGGCACTGAATGCGCATCCAACTTCATCCCTGCGCGCGGATGCCGGCTCAGCCGATGCCCCTTCGCTCGACGATGACTCAACGCCGGCGCCGCCGCAGCCGGACGCGCTTCCCGGAATTTCCACCTCGAATAACATTGCGAACCTGACGCCCCCCACGATTCAACCGGAGGGTCCCGTTAAAATCGGTGGAAACGTCAAGGAGCCGCGCCTGGTTTCATCCGTCGCCCCTGCTTATCCCATCGGAGCGATACAAGCTGGCGTCCAGGGCGACGTCGTGATTCAGACGACCATAGACAAAGATGGCAAAGTCGTGCAGATGCATGTCGTCTCCGGCCCTGCCATGCTGCGCCAGTCTGCTCTCGATGCGCTTCGCCGGTGGAAATATGAGCCATCCATGCTGGATGGCCAGCCCGTGGCCGTGCAGATGGAGGTAACAGTCAAGTTCCGCCGTTAACGACTCCGCCCCTCCTTCGGAGAACCCGCGTACGTTCGCCGCGGGCACAGCCTACCCGCCTTGCTGAGGCTTTTTCATCCTCTCCCGCATCCAATGGTAATATTGATATGCATAATTCTTTTCTGAATGGGCCGAGGTGAGCCATGCGAGAAGCTGTAATTGTTAGTTCGGTGCGGACAGCGGTGGGCAAATCTTCGAAAGGAACGCTGCGCGCCACGCGGCCGGATGATCTGGCCGCTGTCGTGATCAAGGAAGCAGTCGCGCGGGCAAAGGGCCTGGATGCGAAAGAGATCGAGGATGTAATTCTTGGCTGCGCCATCCCCGAAGCCGAGCAGGGCATGAACGTCGCGCGCATCGCCTCGCTGCGCGCAGGCTTGCCGGTGGACGCTTCCGCGATGACCATTAATCGCTTCTGCTCCTCGGGTCTTCAGGCCATCGCCCTCGCCGCCCAGCGCATCATGGCCGGGCAGGGTGATGTGGCCGTCGCCGGCGGCGCCGAATCGATGAGCATGGTTCCCATGGGCGGCAACAAAGTCTCGCCGAATCCCTGGTTGATGGACCATTATCCCGACGCCTATCTCGGCATGGGATTGACGGCCGAAAACCTGGCGAAGAAATACGGCATCTCGCGCGAGCAGGCGGATGAATTTTCGCTCGCCAGCCACAAGAAAGCTCTCGCGGCGATTGCTGCCGGGAAATTCAAGGATGAAATCGTGCCGGTGGAAGTGAGCTACACGGTTCTTGAGAATGGCGCGAACGGCTCCTCGAATGGCACGAAGCCCAAGACCACGAAAGTGATTTTCGACACGGACGAAGGCCCGCGCGCCGATACTTCCCTCGAGGCTTTGGCAAAGCTGAAGCCCGTCTTTCACGCGCGCGGGACCGTGACGGCTGGGAACAGCTCGCAGACGAGCGATGGCGCGGCGGCCTCCGTGGTAATGAGCGCCGAGCGCGCTCGCGCCCTGGGATTGAAACCGCTCGCGCGGTTTCTGGCCTTTGCGACGGCGGGTTGTCCCCCGGAGGAGATGGGCATCGGCCCTGTATTCGCCATTCCGAAAGCGCTCAAGATCGCAGGCTTGACGCTCGATCAAATTGACGTCATCGAGCTCAACGAAGCCTTTGCCGCGCAGGCTCTCAGCGTCATGAAGGTTGCCGGCCTCGATCCTGCACGCGTCAACGTGAATGGCGGGGCCGTTGCGCTTGGCCATCCGCTCGGCTGCACCGGAGCGAAGCTCACCGCGACGATTTTGCGCGAGCTCGAACGGCGCAACGGGCGCTACGGGCTGGTGACGATGTGCGTCGGCGGAGGCATGGGCGCCGCCGGAATTTTCGAGCGCGTGGCGTAACCTCAACCGCGCTTTGATTTTCTTAGCCGAGGATGTGCTCATGCGCCCTCGACCATCACGCTTCGAGTGTAGACCAGCGGGCAAGCTCCTGCGGGTCCGTCAGCATTTCCTAAATTGCTTCCACCGGCGCGCGCAATTCGATTTTCTTTTCGAGCTTGCGCGATTTCGATTTGGTTTCCATTAAGGTTCCTCCTCGATTGAAGTTTTCGCAGGCGCGCTACTGGAATTCCCCGCGGGAGCTGGGAAGAGCGCGGCAAGCCGTTCGACCGCCGCACCCAATTGAGGTTCGAACTTCGCCGCCTCGTTCGCCGCGAGCTTCCATGTGAAACAGCGCACGCCCACGACGCGCTGTGGCCCCATCGAGAATCCCTTCAGCTCGAGCGTCCCGCCGATTTCTTCCCACGAAAGGGCGACTTCCCATTTTGTGGTTGTGAGCACGCGTCCGGTCAGCTTCCCCGAATCGCCAAGATCGAGTTGCACCTTTTCGCCCGTTTTTCCAATCGAACCTGACTTGACAAGCCACCGCGATAGTTTCACTGGATCGAGAAAATAAGGAAGAAGCTGCTCGTACGCGAATGAGGCGGGTCGGATAACGAACAGGATTGTCCTTTTTCGCCCGAAATAATTCTCCAGATAGTGTTTCAGAATCGCGAGCGACATTAGCCAGCCGGAAGCAGTGCCTTCATACTCCTCGTTCCACTGCGCATCTTCCCGAAAGCCGGATTGAATCAGCCGCACCACAGTCGAGCCGCCCCGCCGCTCGATGCGCACCTCGAAGATTCCTGGCCTGTCCTGCGGCGGGTCCCAGCCCAGCACGAACAGACTCCCAGGAACGGCATCGAGAGCCTTGAATGGCAGCACGTAGCCGAACTCGTCAAAGAACCAGGTGATCGTTCCGCCTGGTTTCGCCTCGCCGGCCGCGCGGTCCACAAACCATTGCGCGATTTTTTCGGGATCGGCCCAGGCCTCCCAGGCTTGTTGCGGTGTCGCTGAAGTTTCGATCTCCGCACGAATCATGCGGCCCGTGTGCTCGAATTTCTTCTCCTCGTCCATGTTCATTGGGCTCCTTCGCCGTCCTCTTCCTGCGGTGACGGCGGAATTGGATAACACCCGAGAAGCAAGCGATACGGCCGGCCGGGCCTGGCAGTCCCGTCGGCCAAAGTGCTGGGCGATGCAAATCGCCCGATTGCATCCACGATGGCGTGCCGCAACTCAGCGGCAAATTGCGCGCGTTGTTCCGCGCTCTCGAAGCGCAGTTCGGAGCTGACCGAGAGCGTCGCGAGCCGCTTATTTTGTTGCGCAGCCTCGCGGCTCGCGCGGCCGAGTTCGGATTGCCCGAGCGACAGCAGTCCGAAAAGATACGCGGCGCTGAAAGCGTCTTCCGCTTGCTCCCGCGGCAGGCCGAGGCGTCCGAGCAAATCCGGAGAAAGAATGTAGCCTTGCGCGGTGGCGCGGAAACGCCGCTCGATCATGTTGCGCCGACGACGGTTCCCGGCGCGCTCGAGGAAGCGCGCGCGCGCCAACTCCCGGACGTGATAATTCACCTTCTGGCGGGGAAGGTGGAGCCGGCGAGCGAGACCTGCGGCGGAATCGGGCTCGCGCAGCGCGTCGAGGATGCGCAGGCGCAGCGGGTGCAGCAGCGCCGCCGCCCGCGGCATTTCCGCGACGAGATCCCACGGCGCCTGTGGAGAACTGCCTTGGGCTGCTTGGGCCATGAGCGCATTTCATAATGGACAATATACATTGTCAAGACAAATTATTTTGTCCAAATGATACAGCAGATTCTCCGGCTGCGCGCAATCGGATCGTACCGGCTCGCTTCGGCGAAGACCTCTGGAGCACTCGGAAGGGACAATCGGATTGGCGGCGCGGAATCCAGGCGCTCTCAGGCGCCTGGACTCCAGCCCCGGTTTTCACGCTTGGCTCAGCACGTCGTTCCGGAGACCGATTTCTAATCCCGGTTTCGGGATTAGAATTGCCCGTAAGTCATTGAAAACATTAGAGCGCGACCCGTTCTAATCCGCACAAAACGACCCCTCCGGACACCCCGTCGCACGCCGCTTGTCGACTCACCGCCCCGGCCACGCATCGAACAGATTCGTCGCGTCCACGGACCCGAGCCCCGTAGCCAAGTCGTAGCCGACCGTGGCGCGGTAAGCGGGCCTTGGGTGCTCGTCGGACTTCGAAAGCTCGCCAATGTCCGTTGTATCCGCCCCGAAGCAATCGTAGAAATTCCCATCGCTGGGATTTTGCCCGCAGGGAATGATCATGTCGCCGCGCGTGATGTCATTAAAGACGCAAGACTTTGCAGGAAGAACTCCGTTCGTCCTGCTTGCGTCGCACGCCGTCGCTCCTTGCTGCTGGAACTGCTGGGCTGCGAGTTTGTAGTAAACGTGGTTGGCGTTGCCCTGCCGACCATGCTTCTGATTAATCAGGGCTTGAATTCCCGCCATCGCTGGCGAGGAAAACGACGTGCCTCCGCCGCCTTCGAGGATCGCGTCGTTCTGCGCCGTGCAGGGTGCGCCGCCCTGGGCCACGTCCGAGAAGCATTCAACGTAGAAGCTTCCCCACGCGCCGTTGCTGGCGAAAAACGAAAGATCCGGCTGATCGCGAAGCCCGTCATTCGGAATCCCAGGCACGCCGGTTTGATAAGAAGGCTTGGGATTGCCCTTGCAAGTCCCGCTGACGACGCCCGGGATCGAAGGCGTGCCAGTGAAGCAAGTGCTGGGGCCGCCGCTGCCGCTGACGTCAATGAGAAAATTCTCGCCCGTGGTCGAATTGCAGAATCCCGAAGGGCCGTAGGATTGTGTGAAGCTGCCGTTTACCGGATCGCTGAAAATGAGCTGGCTCGTGCAGCCGTCGTTCCAGGGAATTTCAGGAATGTAAGAGAGCGCCGATTGTTTGGTTACCGGATCGTTTGTGGCGCTCCAATAGCGGCTGATGGGAATGCCGTTGACATCGGAATTGTACTGCGCCATGAAATCCGTGCCGCCGACATCCACAGCGTAGGCGGAAGCCGTATTGTCGCCACTGTTGATGCCCAAAATCGCGTAGTTCGTCGGTTCCACCGGAGCGCATTCATCCGCGCCAGTGTCGCCCTGAGCGATAAAGAAAGTGGTTCCTTCGGCCGTGGCCAGTTGCGCCTCGCGATTTTCCAGTGCAACTTCCGCGCTGCCGCTAATGGTTTCGCAAAGCCCATAGCTATCCGAGATGATGTCCGGCGGTTCAAAATCGATGAGGCCCAGAATTGCGAGGTCGAGTCCCATGGTGGTCGCTGAATTCCCGCACGCCGCGAGCTCGACATTGGCGTCCGGAGCCGCTGCGCTGACCCACTCGGCATCCAGGTCCGCTTCCACTTCGTCGCCATTCTGGCCGGGATTCGTGCACCCCGGATAAATCTGACGGAAATTGCCTTCCCTAAACTTATCCATGGCGAAAGTCTTGCGGAACGTGGCCCAGTCGCTGGGATTGGCCAGGTTGGAATCCTCGACCACGGCAACGGTGACGCCCTTGCCTGTAAAGCCCCGCGACCAAAGCGGGAGCAGGTCATAGATGGTTGCAAAATCGTAAGGCCCAAGCGTGTGGAATGTTTGGCCTTGAAACAACACGTTGAAATGCGGATGCCACGTATTGCTGGCGTGGTCGAAGGTCACGGGCCCGAGCCGGATCGAGTGCGCCTTGGGAAAAAAGTCGTGCAGCGACGTCACGCCCTGAATGGCGGGCGCGAGCGCAGCCGGTATCTGCGGGTCCCTGACGTTGGCGATGTGCTTCGCGCCATTGGCCAGCACCAGATTATGCAATTCCGTGTGGAACGCCTCGCGAACATTCGCAGCATTGCCGGAAAAATCGATCACGCCCACATTCGCGTAATAGTGGTCGATGGTGAAGCCGTGAGAAACCAGCCAACGCTCGATGGTTTCCTCGTCCTGTTTTGCGACGCCGAAGCGCGCGCCCAGTTGCTGTGGCGTCAGCCACTGGTGATACTGGGGCGACGCCGGATTGTGCATGGCCTCAATCAACTCCGCGAGACGTGCTTCGGCCTCCGGCGTGCGCTTCAGCGCCAGGAGCAGATGATCCAGTTGCATGCTATCGGCGATAGGACCGCGATCGTTCCGAGGGTCGAGCGCCGGGCCTGGTGTATTGCCTTCCAGAATTACGAGCTGAGTTTCAATAATCGCCCCGGTGATGGCGGGCTTGGCGCTTTGAGCGCGAGCTGAGGTTGAGCAAAAACCGAGCGAGATCAGGCATAGAATAAAGATGCGTGTACGCATAGTTAGAACCTCGCTATTTCGTTGGGAAGATTTTTGTGCTTCCCCCTCAGGCGCCGCCCCAACGCCGACGGAAGCAAAGCTGGCAAATGATAGAGAGGGGCGGCACCGGTGTCAAGCAAAGGGTAATGTCCTAGATCCGCTCAAAGCGGGCTCCATAGGGCGTCTCGCGCGTGTCCCGGCAATCGCCAATTCCATCAAACAGAAATCGAGCCATGTCACATAAAATAAGCCACTTACAAAATTTCAATCGCCAACTTTTCCCCTCTTTCCTGCCGCCGACCGCCCATGGCTGGAAGCCGCCGAGAATCGGTTCACGGCCAATTTAGGACACTGCCAAGCAAAGCGGAGTCAAACAACCCGTCGAGCAGGCCCTCCCTGACAGGATTGCCTCGCGGGCCATTCGCGGTTAAGATTGCGCTTGCCGCAGGTTCCTGCGACTCGCTCACTCGGAAAAAGAATGGCCCCGACAGCCTGGCATTTTGCTTTCGCAAGCAATATGAATCGAGCGCAAATGAAGTCGCGCGCGGGCGAAATTCTGGAAGAGAAGCCCGGCCGGCTCGAGAATTACGAGCTCGTCTTCAATAAGAAGGTTCGCGGCGGAACGGCGGGCGCCAATATTCGCCCCGCTCCGGGCAAAGCCGTCCTCGGCGTTCTTTACAAAATCAACGAATCGGCCTTCCGGAATCTCGATAGGTTCGAAGGCGCCCCGCAGCATTACCGGCGGATCGAAGTGCTGGTCCAAGACGAGCGAGGCGAACCCATCGCGGCCCAGGCGTTTATCGCGACGAAAGTCGAAAAGGGGCTGCGCCCGGCTCGTCACTATTTGAAGGTGATCTTGGACGGCGCAACCGAGCATGGCCTGCCGACCGAATACGTGGAGACAATCAAGGCTGCCGCCTCCTCCGATTAGGCCATTGCATCTGAAACAAATGAGAGAGACAATCAGATTTTATTGACCCCCGAAAAATAGGAGGCGAACACATCATGGCCACGGCACCAGTATCGCAAACGCTCAATCGCGGCGGCTCATTCTTGCTCTCAAATGTTACACCCGAGGATGTTTTCACTCCGGCGGACCTTACCGACGACCAACGTCTGATTGGCCGGACCGCCGCGGAATTTGTCGAGAAGGAAGTGGTGCCCCTCATCCCCGAGCTCGAAGCGCACAAGCCGGGCCTGATGGCGCAGACGCTCAAGAAGGCGGGCGAAATCGGCCTGCTCGGCGGCGGCATCCCGGAAGCCTACGGCGGCTCGGGCCTCGACAAGGTTTCCGCCACGGTGCTTGCCGAAGGATTATCGGCCTACGCTTCGTTCGGCGTTTCGCACGGCGGCCATGCTGGAATCGGCACAGTGCCCATCGTCTATTTCGGCACCGAGGAACAGAAGAAAAAATATCTGCCTCGAATCGCATCCGGCGAATTGCTCTCCTGCTATTGCCTCTCGGAGCCGCAGGCGGGCTCCGATTCACTCGCGGCCCGAACCCGCGCCGTGCTTTCGCCCGACGGAAAGAACTGGATCCTGAACGGCCAGAAGATGTGGATCACCAACGGCGGTTTTGCCGACGTATACGTGGTCTTCGCAAAGGTGGACGGCGAGAAATTCTCCTGCTTCATCGTGGAGCGCGGCACGCCCGGTTTTACCGCGGGCGCCGAGGAAAAAAAGATGGGCATCAAGGGAAGCTCCACGACGCCGATCTTTTTTGAAAATGCCCCGGTGCCGAAGGAAAACCTGCTTCACGAAATCGGCCGCGGCCATATCGTCGCTTTCAACACGCTCAACGTGGGCCGCTTCTCCCTGGGTGCCTATTGCCTGGGCGGCGGCAAAAAAGCTCTCGCAGATTCTTCGAAATATGCGAAGGAACGGACCGCCTTCGGCAAACCGCTATGCGAATTCGGGCTGATCAAAACGAAGCTCGGTGAAATGGCCGTCCGTCTCTACGCCGTCGAGTCCATGATTTACCGCTCGGCGGGAATGATCGAGGCGGGCGTGGCAAGCCCGGGTTCCGTCACGGACAAGACCCAGCAAGCCATGCAGGTGCTCGAGGAATACGCCATCGAAAGCTCCATCAGCAAGGTTGCCGGCAGCGAAACGCTCGATTATTGCGTGGATGAGGGTGTGCAGATTTTCGGCGGCTACGGCTTCCATGAGGATTATCCGGTGGCCCGCGCCTATCGCGATAGCCGAGTCAACCGCATCTTCGAGGGCACCAACGAAATCAATCGCATGCTCATCATCCAGATGCTCATGAAGCGGGCGATGGGCGGCATTCTGCCGCTGATTCCCGCGGCTATGAAGCTGGCAGATGAAGTCCTGGCCGGGCCATCGTTCGAGGAACCCCCTGCCGGCGCCTTCGCCGAGGAGGAGCGCTCGCTGGCACAGGCAAAGAAAATTTTCCTTTTGGCTTCCGGAACCGCGGTGCAGAAATTCCGCGAGAAGCTTGCCGAGCAGCAGGAAATCGTCGCATCCCTCGCAAACGTGGTGATGGATATCTACGCCATGGAGTCCTCGCTGCGGCGCGCTCAAAAGGCAATCGCTGCGCGCGGCCAGGCGGCCAGCGTGATGGGAGACGCCGCCCGCGCGTATATCTACGACGCGATGGATCGAATCGAAAAGGAAGCGCGCACGGCGCTGGCGGCAACGGCGGATGGCGATACGCTGGTCACGCAACTCGCCGTCCTGCGCCGCTTCGCAAAGCACAGCCCGGTGGATACGATTGCGCTGCGCCGCCGCGTGGCGGACGCCGTGCTTGCACAAGACCGTTATCCATTCGAAGGCCGCTGAGCCAAAAGCTTCAGGCGAAAGAAAACAAAACCTTGCAGGCGCACAGCCTAAAAGTGGCGCCAAAATTCGTCATGGTAGATGTATGGATGTGAACCATTTCGTTAGCCTGCTTGGGGAAACTCTTTTCTCTTTTTCCGATTATCTCAATTCGGGAATTTGACAGCCGCCCTGTTTTCAGCAGCTTACAGCCCGACCCTTTGGCCTCCCTCATGCATCTATTGAAAGTGAGGTTAGGCGAAGAACATGAAGAATGTCTTGGGAGCAGTAACCACGTTTGTTTCTGGGGTCGTAGAAAAAGCAAAGATTCGCAAGGGCTTGGTCTTGGGGCTGGCGATTTTATTCATCCTGCAGCTCTATTTCGTTCGGGAACTTCTTGCCGCTGAACTTCTTTTCGGGCTGGGCTTCGCGGTTTTGCTCGCACTGGGTGGGATTTTCTATCTCGTGGGTGCAATCGGCGAACGGGGATTGGATTGGGCGGAAGCCGGTGTCCGCGTGATTGGGGACTCGGCCCGCCGTGGCTACAACAGCCTGGAAGAAATCAGTAGAAAGCCATTCCGCCATCCACGTTCAGAGTCTGCCCAGTAATCGCACTCGACTGATCGGAAACCAGAAACAGGGCCGCGGCAGCAATCTCCTCCGCTGTCTGCGGCCTGCCCTGCAAGATTCCGTTGAGCATTTGCTGGAATAGCGCCTTATCATCCGCCTGAAAATATTCCGCGAGACTGCGGCCCAGCTCCTGCGACATTTTCGTTTCAGGCACAGGGCCGGGGCTAAGCGCATTCACGCGCACGCCTTTGCGCGCGGCCTCGGCCGCCAGGGTGTGCGTCAGGCCGATCAGGCCGGCCTTGGAAGCGGCATAAGGACTATTCAATTGGAAGGCGGCTTTGGCTGCCACGCTCGTAATGTTTAGGATCGAGCCCGATCCGCGCTCGTACATCTCCGGCAGCACCAACCGCGAAAGCATGAACGGCGCGCGCAGATTTACCGCCATCACCTCATCCCATTGATGCGCGAGGATTTTGTCGGCGGGCAGCACCGGGCCATAAATGCCTGCGTTGTTCACCAGAATGTGAACCGCGCCGAAAGCCTTGCGCGCCGCGCTGACGATTTTTTCGCATTCGGGCTCGCGCGAGACGTCCGCGGCCACCGCCGCTGCTTTGCCGCCCGCATCCTGAATTTCCAACGCGACCTGCTGAATCTCCCGGTCTGTTCGCGCCGTTATAACGACTGAGGCTCCTTGCGACGCAAATTTTAGCGCGATGGCGCGCCCTATTCCGCGGCCTCCGCCCGTGACCAGCGCAGCTTGTCCCTTAAGCAGCATCCTGTTTCCTCCCGAACTCCCCACCCCATCGGAACGAATTCTGCATCATAACATCGAGGCGATGGAGCGCAGGTTCAGACCATGGCGCGGAAATCACATCCCCAACAAACTGGCGGGAAAGGGACAGGTTCAGGTAAAATACACTGGTTTGTGGAGACCGATTTGACCCTTACTCATATTCAAGGGACCACCAACGGCGCCAAAACGCTCGTGCGCGTGCGCCCGCGCGGCTTTTGCGCCGGCGTGGTGCGCGCGGTTGACATCGTGGAACTGGCGCTCGAAGCCTACGGGCGCCCCGTCTTCGTTCACCATGAAATCGTTCACAACCGATACGTGGTGGACCAGTTGCGCCGCCGCGGCGCGATTTTCGTTGAGACCATCGAGGAAGTGCCCGAGGGCGCCGTCCTCGTTTTTAGCGCTCACGGCGTTCCCCCGCGCGTGCGCGACGAAGCGCAGGAGCGAAAGCTTCGAGTGATTGACGCCACCTGCCCCCTGGTGACGAAAGTACATCTCGAAGCGCTGAAATTTGCGCGTGAGGGCCGTACACTGATTCTTATCGGCCACCGCGATCATCAGGAAATTGTGGGCACTTCGGGAGAGGCGCCAGACCAGACAGTGGTCGTCGGCAGCGTCGAGGAGGTAGATTCGCTCGAAGTCCCGGACGCGAGCCGGCTCGCCTTTCTCACCCAGACGACGCTTTCGCTCTATGACACGCAGGAAATCGTGGCGCGCCTCCGGCAGCGCTTCCCGGCAATCGTCGGGCCGGCTTCGGACGACATTTGCTATGCCACGCAAAACCGGCAGGAAGCCGTGGAGGCTTTGACGCGCGAAGTGGAGCTCATCCTTGTGGTGGGCTCCGCCAACAGCTCGAATTCAAATCGGCTGGTGGAAGTGGCCAAGCGCGCGGGCGTGGCTTCCCGGTTGATTGAAGATGCAAACGATATCGACGCATCATGGGTCGAAGGCGTGAAGACACTCGGGCTGACCGCGGGCGCTTCGGCACCGGAGATTCTTGTCGAGCAAGTGAGCCAGCGCCTCTCGAGCTTTGGCTTTACGAACCATCGCGATCTCGATTTGATTCGCGAAGATGTGCGCTTCACACTGCCGCCGGAGCTAGCGGCCCGGCAGGGCGGAGTTGCGCGCTGAAGCGGATCTGACCGGGCGGGAGAATATCTAATCCAGGGAGCCTATGCGTGGCGGTGAAAATCGTCCGCCAGCCGAATAAGATTGCCCTTCTGGGCGCGCCCACAAGCGCGGCTGCCATGTCGCTGGGGCACGAAGGCGCGCCAGTCGCTCTGCGGACCGCTGGAATTGTTGACCGGCTCCGCACCATCGGCTATGAAGTTACTGACCTTGGCGACGATCCCCCTCAGCTTTACAAGCCGGACGAAGAAAGTCCCCGTGCTCGAAATCTGCCGAGGATTCTCGCCGCGATCGAGGCGCTGAAACCCCGAGTCGAACAAGCCGTCAAGTCCGGAGCGCTGCCGCTGATCCTGAGCGGTGATTGCTCGATTGCGCTCGCCACTGTGGCAGGCGTGCGCCGCTATTTCCGCAATGCTGGAATGATTTATATGGACGGTGACGCGGACCTCAACACCCCGGCGAGCACGCCCTCTGGTTGCGTGGATGGCATGGTGGTTTCTCACTTGAGCGGCCGCGGCGCAGCCGAACTTGTTCGTTTCTGGGGTGAGCCTCCATTGGTGCGCGAGCCGGATCTCGCGCTTTTCGGCGTAAGCCGTCTCGACCCGCCCGAGCGGGAAGTGCTCGAGCGCTCGCCACTTCGGCGGTATCTTTCGGCCGACGTGAAGCGCATGGGTGCCCAGGCGGCGGCCCAGGCGGCGGTTGAACGAATTCACAGCAGCTCGCACGAATTCATTCTGCACTTCGACGTGGACGTAATCTCCGATTTTCAGGCCACGAATTATCCGGGTTCGGGGGGACTGAGCCTCGATGAAGTTCGCCAAGCGCTGCTGATTTTCGCACAGCAGAAACATCTCGCGGCTATCGAAGTCACCGCCTACAATCCCACGAAGGACACGGATGGCTCCGGCGCAAAGCTCCTCGTCGATCTGGTTGCGGAGATTCTCGAAAGCCGCCTTGAGAGTCTGAAGGTCGCTGTTGCCGTTGGGGCCGCGCCCGACCAAGCCGCCGCCAGTGCGGCTGCAAGCCAGTCCTTTTCGCCTCCTCCCTCTGATTCCCCTGGAACATCGTCGTCTGCTGCCTCTTCAGCTGCGCTCGCTGAACCCGGGCCTTCCGCTGTGGCGGCGGGTGAAGCGTGGTCCTCGGATTCGCTTGAGGAAGAATCCGGAGCGGAAGCTTCCACGGCGAAGACCGCGCCGGAAGGCTCCTCAGACGAGCCGGAAGGACCAAAATCCTAGCACTGTCCACTCTCTCAGGTTGCGATGGGTCGTTCCCCCGCGAACCAGACCAATGACCTTGCGCCCCTCGGTAATCATCTTCGATGTAGATGGCGTCCTGGTGGACACGCGTGGATCGTTTCAGCGCACCACGCTCGAGACCGTCCGGTTCTTCACGGGAAAGGGTGTCACAAGCGCAGAGCTGCATCGGTGGAAGAATCGCCCAGGTTTCAATGACGATTGGAAGCTGTCACACGCCTGGGTGCGCTCTCTGGGAGGAGATTTCGAATATGAAGAGGTGAAGCGCAAGTTCGTCGAACTTTACTGGGGCGAGAACGGCAAGGGAAATGTGTCGGCGGAAAAATGGCTCCTCCCACACGCGAGCTTGCGGCGCTTGGCTGCCGTGGCCGAACTGGCCATCTTCACTGGCCGCATCCGGCGCGAGCTCGATTACACGCTTGACCGGTGGAAAGTTCGGCAGTTTTTCCGCCGCATCGTCACCGTTGAAAGTGTTGCGCGCCCAAAACCGGATCCGGAAGGCCTACTAAGCATCCTTCAGGGGCGAAATTGCGCACTGGCGCTCTACGTGGGAGACAATGTTGATGACGCACTTGCAGCACGAAAGGCGGGTATCCCCTTCGTGGGCGTCTTGCCTCGACGGAGCGAGGAGCGCCGCCATCGTGGTACTCGCCTTAGGAAGCTCGGAGCCGAAGCGATCCTCGGTGAAATCAGCGAGTTGGAGAAATGGTTAGCGCGGAAGCGGCCCGTGCTCTGAAGTCCTAGGACCTCCTTCCCAATCCCGCTCGGGACTTTCCGGTAGTACTAAAAAGGACACCAGTACCATTGTCCGAACCAGCCTTACCCCTCATATTCACTATCAGAGGCGGGGCACCAGCCCCACACTGTGGCTATGAATGCCAACACGCGAACTGCGGCTGCCCGGGCTTTTGTACGCAGCCTCAACATCCTGCTCAAATTCGCCCGCATGTATGATTTCGGCCACCCGCGCACAGCCAAACAATATGAAACTGCCTGGACCGAGTTACGCACAGCGTTAGGCGACACGGAAGCCGGTTTGCTGCTTTCCGTTTCCGGCGATCAGCTTCTCTTGGACGGCATGGCTCTCGAATCCGCCGCGGCGGAAAAGAGCTTTGCGCGGATGCTTTCGGCTGCGGGCATTGCCAGCATTCACTTTTCTCCCAAGGTTACCCAGGCCAGCCTGGCGCGATTTGCGCGAGGGTTCCCGACGGGCACGGGTTCGAAGCCTGCGGCGTTGGTCGAACAACTCAAGGCTGCCCTTCAGGGCGACCCAAATATTCACGTCAATGAGGTTTGTTTCGTTCCAGCCGATTCCTCGATAGCGAAGTCCTCGGTGGCGGCCCACATTACATCGCGCACACTGGGAATGGATTCCGCAGCGGCCAACGAACTCTTCAATGACCCCGAGAAACTTCTTCAACTCATCGTGGCGGCGGAGGGGACGAAGGGATCTGGAGGGCCGGGAGGCGGGGGGCCGGGTGGAGGGGGACCAGGAGGGGGTGGCCCTGGCGGTGGCGGAAATGGACCTGCGGGCGGCGGCTATGGCCCGGGGGGTGGTTATGGACCGGGTGACGGCTCGGGAGCAGGCGGCGCAAATGTTCCCGGTGTCGGTGGGTCAGGCGCTGGATTTTACTCGGGCGGATCGAATTGGCCCGGTGCAGGCGGTCCTGCTGTTGAGGGCGGAGTTGGCCCGGTGAGCGGCGCTGGCGCGCCAGCAGGCGGCGGGTCGAGCACATGGAACATTGTAGGCGGAAGCGGGGGGGGCACACCACTGGCCCCGGACGCGGGGGGATTCTGGCTCAATCAGGCGGGATCGGGGGGGCAAGCCTCTGGTTCCGAGAGTGGGACAGGTGGAGTTGGTGGCGCCGTGCCGGTTGGCACTGCACAGAATTATACAGCGGGGGTACCAGGGGGGAGCGGAGCGCCGGGCACCGGCGACGCAGGCACCTGGAACATCATTGGCGGGAGCGGCGGGGGAGCGCCCCTAGACCCCAATGCTGGCGGCTTTTGGTTGAACAAGGGTGACGGTGGTGGCTCCGGTTTTGGCACAAGCAGCACGACAAGCGCGTCTGGTTCGGCCGGAAGCGGACCCGGTGGCACTCCTGGCGTCGGCGGAGGTTCGGGCTCAGGATTCCCCGGTGCGGGCGGTCCGGGAGGCCCCACGGACGCCGGCACCAACAAGCGCATCTGGAGAGTGCCGCAAAATACCGGCGGCGAAGTCGAGCCCGGATTGCCCAGCCGCTGGGGTACGGCAACTGCTGGAATCCGCGGCAGCCGTTCCGCAAGAGCGGCTGCAGGACAAGGCTCGATGGCTGTTGAGACGGGGCTGATGACGTTGCAGGAGGATGAGCTCCAGGGAATTCTTCAGGTTTTGGCGCAGATTGCGCGGACCGGCGAACAATCGAAAGACAAGCTCGATCCCAATGCGTTCCAATCGCGGCTCTCGACTTTGCCGCGGCGCGCGCGATTCACCATCAGCCAGGCGCTCTCCGCGCTCGCCGCGCAGGCGCCCAATGAATCCTCGGACCGGCCAACGCTGCTGAAACTCGCAGAACACATCGCCATCCGGTTCGCTCTTGAAAGCTACGAGCGCGGCGACATCGAAGTGAATTCCGTGCGCCAGCTGCTGGATGAAATGAACACGGAACTGGATGGCCTGCGCAAAATTCTGGGCGTATACGAAGAGAAAATGGCGCGCGCGGGTATCGCCGTGCAGTCACACGTGGACCTGCTGGCGCAGCAATTCTGGACGGAAGTAACGGAAGAAAAGAAGAGATCGGTGCTCGAGTCGGCCGACGCCTGGTGCGTTCCCCCGGCGAAGGTGCGGGAATTCGTGGAAGGCCTGCAAGCCAAGGAAGAAAGGGAAGCGGCCGAAAAGATACTCCGCAATTACGCGAACTGCATCAACGATAAACATGATGAACATCGCCGCCAAGCAGCAACGGGTCTTGCGGAACTTGCCTCTCTCTATGCCAAAGCCGATGAACGCATGTTCATCGAGACGATTCGCCAGGTCGGCGTGCAGCTTGCCGAAGAGCGGGATTCCGAAATGCAGAGTCTTGTGGGCGCGGCATTCGTCCGGCTCTCGCAAGAAGCGACCAAGAAGCGCTCCTACACGGCAATCCAGCGCTCCGTCGAGCTGATTGACTACATCGAAGGTGAGCGGCCCGGCCTCGGAAAAACACTTCGCCCGAGAATCGCCGTGGAAGACCGGCTGCCGGAGTTCATCGAGGAATCGCTGAAAGTGGGAGAACTGCCGGACGGGCTTGCCGACCTCTTGCGCCGGATGCCGCAGCCAGCGTCCGAGCAACTGGCGTCGCGTTTCAGCCGCTCCGGGTTCCGCGAGGATTGCGAGCTTCTGGTTTCCATGATGAGCGTCCTTGGGCCGGAAGGCCTGGAGCATCTGCGCCGACAACTTCTCGAGGGGAAACCGAACGAAGCGATTGACGCCGTGGGCATCCTCGCGAGAGTCGATCTGGAGATGCTCGAACGCGTATTGCCCGATCGGATGAGGGATTGGAAGCGAACGGCTCACGACCGCGTGGTTCGGCAGATCGCTTCTAGCGGCGCGCCGGAGCGCGGGCGCCTCCTGCTGGAATTATTCGACGACCTGGATGCGCTGATTCGGCCTCTGGCGGTGGATGAAATCGGCATGAGCGGCGAACAATCCGCCGACATGCGCTTGCTGCGATTGGCCGAGGGAGATTTGCCGAGCGATGGGACCGAGTATTTGCGTCTGAAGGCCATCGAGGCGCTCGGCCGTCTGCGCACTGCCGGCGCCGAAGCTGTGCTGCGGAAAGTAGCGGAGACGCGCAAGACTTTCCGCTGGGCGAATCAGAGTGAATTGCGTCTGGTGGCCGTGCAGGCGATGGAGAAAATTGACCCCGAATGGGTGCGCAGCTTCATCCCGCGCAGCGGGCTGAGCATTGCGGAATTTTCTATTGAACCGCTCGACGCTGATCCGGAATCCTCCGCCATTCGCCAGCGGCGCTATCCGCGTTTGCGGCTCGAGCGATCTTTGCCGGGGACGACGACGAATCTGAAGGAAAATTGCCGCCTGGATATTCCGGAAATGACGCTGGGAGGCGGAGTGGCAATCTGCGAGCAGAGCCTCCACCCCGGCAGCATTGTGGGCATGCGGCTAAACCCGGCTCAGAAGTCCGTGAAGGCACAGACAATCGTTCGGGACGCGAATACGCAGGCGCGGGCATTCGAAGTTGTCGACATTGACCTCGAGGAGCGCGCCAAGCTTCGCAAGTTGCTGGTGCAACTGGGCAACGTGATGAAGCAGACCACGCCAAAGGAACGCAGCAAGCGGACCACACGCACGATTTTGTCCAATCCTGCGTAGGCTTCCGGCAAGAGCCCCGATAGATTTATTCCCTTCGTGGCAAAAATGCATTCGCTTTCGAGGATGACCTGCATCGCATGGCGCGCAGTGATCCGACTTTCAATCCAGCCGCCGCGAGCACACCGAAGCAAGCTATGCAAATCAGCAATGAGCGCGCGGCACTCATCCTCATGCTCTCGCGGCCGGCGATGACTAGAGCGGCCGTAAGCAGGCAGGAAACGAAGACAACGATGCGCGGTGACCAGCCACGGGCGAGGAGCAAATCGTGCGCAACTATCTCTTCCGTGTCTTTGATAAATTGGGGATATCGAGCCGCGTCGAATTGGTGCTCTATTGCCTTCAATTTCGGCAGAGCTCTCCGCGCAGTATGGCGAGCTGACGAAGAAACTCCTGAGTCGCAGCTTGCTGGCCTCACGCAATCCCAGCTACTTCTTCGCGATGGCGGCCTGGATCTTGGGGATCACGGCGCGAACCGAAGGCGCCGCCGGGCCATTCGGATCGAGCTTCAAGTAAGTCTGAAATTCATTGATGGCGCCCTGCCCGTCACCCTTCTTCAGCATGATTTGCGCCATCAACCAATGCGCCAGCGGGAAATCCGGCTGCGCAGCAATGGTCTTTGCAACTTGCGGCTCGGCATCCTGCCAGCGCCCTTGCGAGAAGCACGCGAAACCAAGCTCGTAGTGAGGCGCGGCCCCTTCCGCCGGCTCTGGAACTAACTGAAAGCCTTGCTTGAGAGCCTTCTCAGCTCCCACATAATCCTTTTCTTGATTTAAAGTTGCGCCCAATTGGAAGTACGCGTCCGCCTCATTGGGGTCGAGCTGGATCGCCTTCTGGAGGGCACCCTGGGCATCCTGCCATTTTTTTTGCTGGTTGTAAGCCGCTCCCAGCATGGCGTAGGCCTGAGGATATTGGGCGTATAGCTCGATCGCCTTCTTCAAGTGCCCAACGCCCTCATCGAGATCATGATTCTGGAGCGACTGCGTCGCCTTGTCGAATTCCTTCTTCGCCGGCCCGGGTATGGCCAGAGCCGCAGCCGAGATCGGAGCTCCTGCCACCGCAGCCGGCGGCGCGCGGCTCGGGTCCGGCTTTAGGGTAATGTCCCCGTACCAAGTGGAAGAATTCTGCAGATCCACCCTCGCTCTTGCTTCAAGATAGCCGGCCGCTTTGATTCGAATCAAGTAGATGTTATGGCCTTGTGGCACGAAACGGCATTTGCCGGCGCTGTCTGTTTGCCCCTCGTCCAGCATCTCCGTATTTTCCAAATCCATCTCGCATAGTGATCCCTGCGGAGCGGGCGAACCATCCGGCGCTCGGACTTGCACCTGGATTTGCATGGGGGCTTCCGACTGCGCCGCTCGTGCGCTGGACGGTAAGACCACAATTGCCAGCAACAGGGCAGCAATCAATTTACAGACTGCATTCATGGATTTGCACCTCTCTTGCCTGGCTATCATAATGTCAAGAATACTCTTAGAGCAAGTAATTCCGGCCAGACCAGCCACTGCGGGAAGTCCATGTGTCGGTTATTATCGCCCCTGGATCACAGCTTGAATCTTGGGGATGACGGCGCCAACCGAGGGAGCCGCCGGTCCATTAGGGTCGAGCTTCAAGTAAGTTTGAAACTCGTTGATGGCGCCCTGGCCATCCCCCTTCTTGAGCATGATTTGCGCCATCAACCAATGCGCGAGTGCGAAGTCTGGCTGCGCGGAGATGGCTTTCGTAACCTCGGGCTCGGCGTTCTGCCAGCGGCCTTGCGAGAAGTGTGCGTAGGCAAGCTCATATTGGGCCCCGGCGCCTTCCGGCGGCTCTGGGTCCAATTGAAAGCCTTGCTTGAGAGCCTTCTCAGCACCCGCATAATCCTTTTCTCGATTCAGCGTTGCGCCCAACTGGATGTACGCACCCGCCCCCTTGGGATCGAGCTGAATCGCCTTTTGGAGGGCGTCTTGGGCGTCCTTCCATTTTTTTTGCTGATTATAAGCCGCTCCCAGCATGGCGTAGGCTTGAGGGAACTGATCGTGAAGCTCGATGGCTTTCTTGAGGTGGCTGATCCCGCCTTCGAGATCCTGGCTCAGCAACGATTGCTGGCCTAATTCATATTCCTTGCGAGCTGGTTCCGGCACGGAAAGATCAATGGTCGAAACCGTCGGGCCCGTGGCACCTTTCGGAGATGCTGGCGGCGCTGGCGGCGTCGTTTCAGGCTTCGGCCTCAAGACCAAAAACGCCATGCCGGTGGGCGTATTTTGAATATCGACAGCCACGACAGCATCGAAGTATCCCGCCTGCTTGGCTCGAACAAGGTAGATTGCCTGCCCTGGCGGAGAGAAGTTGCATCTTCCAGAGCTATCTGTTTGATCCTGCGTGACCATCTCAGTGTTCTGAAGCTCCAATTCAACAAGAACGCCATTGGGAGCCGCTGAACCGTCAGGAAGGCGCACTTGAACCGAAATGTGCGAGTTACCCATAGGCTTGCCACCTCCCCCTGTGCAGCGGCATGGTCCGGAATCAGCAAAACCGCAGACACGGGAAGAAGAAGCAACCACACCAGAGGTCTGTTCATGGGGCCACCCCCGCGAGTCGATTGGCGGGATTATGACAAAAAAAAAGGGGGAAGCGCAAGGCGCTCCCCCCTTCGGGTTAGTGAGTTTGTTAGAACTCAAGTCTCATGAAGAGCCGACAGTTGAACGGCGCCTGAATGCCGTTACCCTGATATGCGTTGGACCCGAGGATGTTCCGCGGCTTTAGATAGTCCGCGTTTGGAGTACCGAACGACAGGTCAATGTCCTCGTTGATGTACTCAATCCGCTTCGTGTTGGCCACGTTGAAGAGGTCAGCACCAAAGCGGAGATGGAATCGTTCCGTCATGTTCCACAGATAATCCACGTGTCCGCTGACAGTCCCGGTCGTAGGCGTGCGTCCAAGCGCGCCGCGAACCCCGATTGGGATTTCACCGTTGTTGAGATAAACGGGGTGCGACGCCAGCTCCGTAATCGGAGTGCCTGTTGCGAGCTGGACGCCGGTGCCCAACGTCAGGTTCTTCAGCATGCCATGATCGAAGACGTAGCTGAAGTAGCCGTTCGCCACCTGCTGCCGGTCCTGGTTCAAGAGACCAGGCGTAAATTGCCCGCCGAGCTGGTTGAAGTTGCCGGGCGTGAAATCGAAGAGCGAACTGATGCCCGGGTCCGACTGGCCGTTGTCATTGCGGAACGCCCCCTCGAAGTTGCCGTACACTTTCGAGATTGTGTAATTCGCACGCAACTGCCAGTTGTGGGAGAACGACTTATTGACCTCCATCACCACCGCCCAGTACTTGTGAATCGGGTCAACAAAGCCGTCCGGGATGCCATCAGGAACGACGCTGCCCTCCGGCTGGCCGTTGACGCCAAGCCCGCTTGCAATGAAGCAAGCAGCGTTGTTCCCTTGTGAGTCGAATATTGGCTGGCTGAAACTGTTTGTGGGGAAGTTAAAGGCCGGCACGTCGCTCGTAGGTATCGGGCCGGTGGTCGGGCTCCCTGGCGCCAAGCATTGAGAAGGGATCACCGACGCATCTGGGAAACTATTGACCCCACCTATGACGCTGGGATGCGCCGAAGTGAAGTCGAATTCCTGCACGTTGGTGTAGATATCCTGAGTCTTGTGTGGATTCGTTATGGTGAACTGCTGAGTGATGCCGGAGTTTGCGGCTTCCGGAGGGATGCCGCCCTCATCCTCAACGATTCTCCTGAGGCTGCGGTGCATGTATCTCGCGCTGAGGACGACGCCGTGCGAGAACTCATGCTCGAAGCCCATCACGTATTCGTCCTCATATGTCAGCCTGGTCGCGTGGTGAATTGCTTCCAAGCTTTCGGTTGAGCCGAATATCGGGAGATTGAGGCCGGGAAGGCTCGAGGTACCCGGTGCATTATTCAAGAGATGGGCAGCATCCACGATGGGAGTCACTGTGCCGAACGAATTAATTGTGGCAACTCTATTCCCTGCCTCAGGACCTGTTGTCGGAACTGTGTAGGCAGGAACCAGAGCCATGTAAAACAGGTCGAGTTCGTTAGTCAAGGACCGCTCCGCCAGGTCGAGCGGCAGGTTGTAGTTATAACGGCCAAAGCTAAACGAGAACTTGGTCCTGCGGTCACCCCAAGGATCCACGATCACGCCGAGAGCAGGAGACCAGTTGTCCGTGAACGTGTAATGTACGGGCATTCCCGGACTCAACCCTGCGCCAAGCAAGCGCTCCTGCTGCCAGCGGAGGCCCGCATTCACGGTCACATATTTGTTGATGGTCCAACTATCGTTCCCGTAGCCGGAGTGATTCCTTCCGGTTGTGTTGAAGTGTTTGAACCCATCGGCAGAGACGCCGAACTCGCTACGGAGCAGCTCGAGCGCCACGGGCTGCATACCCAGCCCCGGGACGGGCAACAATGCGCACAGTGCGTCGCTGGTAGCGCTGGCTTTGGTCGCGCAACCGGGCACGATGTCGAGGTTCCACTCGTAGTTAGCGAAGGTATTGGCTGGGGTGCTGATTGGGGGCTGCCCAATTGTTTGAGTGGCCCACGGGCAAGTCGTAGTGGTACCTACTGTGGTGCATTGGAAGCCGAAACCGGCAGCCTGGTTGTCCTGGTTGATGGCAGGAGCGACAATCGCCGGACCGGAGTTGGCGCGACCGCCGTCGTAGTAGGGGCGAGTGTAACCATACCCGATGTCGATGGCATGCTGGCCCCAGAAATTTACAATCTTTGATGTGTTGATATGGGCGCCATAACTTTCGTCATCGGTATTTTCCGTGAAGCCCTTGCCAATGGAAGTAAACTGCCCCTCTTGGACATTTGGCGCGACTGTCCCGGTAAAGTTCTGTGCACCACTCGGGCAAAAGCCCGCGCCTCCCGAAACTCCAGCGCAAGTCTGAGTCTGATCAATGATTCGGGAATCGTTATTGTCGTAGCCGCTCTCCGTGAACTTGTTGTGCTGCCAAGTGGCGTCGATGTTGAGGATCCAGGTTGGAGAAAGTGTCCCATTGTACCGTGCCACCACGTCGCGGTTCCCGAAATCCAGCTTGCTATAGTCGGTGGTGTTCGGGAAGCCGGTAATCCCCTGAGTGTAGCGAGCCCACGGGGCTGAGTTGGAGTAGGTGGGGTCGCCGAAGACGGATCCTTCCAGCGTGTTCTTGTCGTTGATCTTGAAGGTGAGCTTGGCGGCATAGTTGTAGCTTATCTCCCGGTTTTGCTGGTCTCCGAGTGCAAAGTTGCCCTCGAGAGGCGGAGAAATTCCCTTGATTTGTACCCACGAAGGATCGAACGACCCGAAGAAGAACAGCTTGTCTTTTCCGGCCACGGGAACCGGGCCGCCGATTTCTCCCGAGGCATCAAAGTTGGCGTCGTGTATCACCTTGCCGAACGGGTTTGCCAGGTTGTAATCATCGACGTTCAGCCGCTGGGCCTCAAAGTCATACGGCTGGCCATAGCCGGCGAGCGCTCCGTGATACTGGTTGCCGCCGGACTTGGTTACGATCTGGACGACTCCACCCGTGGCGCCGCCGTATTGCGACTGGATGCTGCCAGTCTTTACCTGCACTTCCTTGATGAACGTGAGGTTGATGCCCGTACCGACTGAGCCATACACGCGGGAATACAGCCCCAATCCGCCGAAGGCCGTATCCGTGATGCTCACGCCGTCGGCGATGTAAAGGTTCTCAAGGCCCGTGGCGCCGCCAATCGAAGGATTCGCAGCACCAGTGCCACCGCCGCTCACAACGCCGGGAGCCAGGTAGAAGAGGCCCGCGACGCCGCGCTGCACAGGGAGCTTATTGTAGAAGTCGTCGTTCAAGTTCGTGGCGACTGCGGTGGAGGTAGTGTCCACCGTGACAGCCGATGCGACGACCTCAACCGTTGAAGTGATGCTACCGGGTTCCAACTGAACGCGGATGGCCGAAACGCGTCCGACGTTAATCGTCACGTCCGGCACTTCCGCAGCCCGAAATCCCTTCATCTCGATCCTGACCTTGTACGTGCCAGGAATCAGGTCTTGGAAAATGAATACTCCCAATCCATTTGTTGTTTGATTCTGGTTTCCAAATGGGCCGGTCAGCGTCACAGACGCGCCGACTATCGCGCCGCCGGTAGTATCAACGACTGTGCCGTTCAGTGAGCCCTTGGCTGCCGATTCCTGCGCAGGTGCGCATGGCGCAAAGGCCACCACAACGGCCAGCACTAGTACTCCAAAAAGCATCCATCTGCTCTTATTCATTAGAGCTCCTCGCATCTTCGTGTTTGGGATTACCCACCATACCCAGCGAGCCCCCCATGGACAACACACCCAGGACAACGCCGTGACGCAAGGAGATGCAATCGGATATCCTAACATCACTAGATATAACGCTTTATAATTCATATACATACATAGCAGGCTATGCTCGAAGATACAATTTGTGGAATTTTCGTTTGAGGTAGGATATGGAAAACGATATATATGTCTGACTCAGCGACGACAAGGAAGCCCTCGGCGAGTCCCCTTGGCGAAGGCGGGATCTTGGGGCTCCTGGAGGTTAGGACTACTCCTTCGAGGTCGGGGCAGGATGCAGAGAGCCGGAGGTCTTCATCAACTCTTGCCCTTTCTTCTCGAAATCATCACCATTACGGGCGTCACCAATGCGTCGATAATAGGAGGCAAGAGTCAGGTAGATAGGACCATTCGGGGATTTCAATTTTATTGCAGATTGCAGAAGATTGATTGCGTCCTGGGTGCTTCCCGTCTTATCCAGCGCCTCAGCCAAGCGCAAAATCGTCTCTTCTTCCGTGTCACCCGTGATGGGGATCTGGCGTGCCAGTTGCGCGATAGCGGGAAACGCGTTTAGACCAAATTGGAGATTTACAAGGGCGGTCCGTATGTCCTCCTGCCCGGGATTCTTGTCAAGAGCATTACGGAACCACTGGACGGCGCTATCTTTTTCCCCTAAGGCGAGATAGCACAGTCCACGTTGATAGTCAGTGGTTCCGTTACGGACATCCTTGGAGATTCCCTCCCCGTCGAAAACGTCCCAATCTCCCGTATCAGGCGCTTCGCCAATAAGTCGGAAAATCAGAGTCCCGGACGCCTTCTCTTGCCCTTCAGTTGAATTCAATGTGAGCGTCAAGAGATAATTCCCCTGCGCCCAATCGCCAAGGGGGATCTTCTTGCCGGTCAGAATTGTTCCGGTCGAATCAATTTGCTCCTTCGAGACCAAGTCTGTCACAACTCTGGCTTCACCGACCGCCCCAGGACGACCCATTGCGTACCGCGCTTCCAGGTTCTGGACGCTGGGTCGGAGGAGCTCGTTCTGTCCTGCCCAAATCTGATAAAAGAATTGGAGATTCATCGAAGGACTTAGGATTAGCTCTCGCGGCAACTGCGGAGAAAACTTTAACCCCGCCGCACTGAAGGGAACCATGCCGGAGAATTCTGGCTGGATGTTTTGGACCGACGAAAATGCAACCAGGGGAGTTGCCACTAAGCCATTGCTGGGGACATCCGGGATTGCAATGTTGGATTCCGCCTGAAAACCGACGGAGTTCACAAGGTTTGTGAGCAGAAACTTCAGGTGATAGGTGCCGTGCGGAAGTGGGAGCCACCCTTCGTATCCGAATAGCTTGGTCTTAACCTGTTCAACTTGGTCCGCAGTGACCAGGTGCTTCAAGGGCCGTTCCTGCGTAAAAATGAGTTTGTCGTCGGGCCCGTATACTTGAACGCGCGCCTCAACCGAGAAGTAGTAATTGCCTTCCGCATCCTTCCCCAACGCAAAATCTTCAGGTTTCTTAAGTCTAAGTAAATAATGGACTTTTACGTTCCCTTCCGGGTCTCGCAAAGGCGTCGTCATTACCCCCAGCGTCTCCCCCCCCACCAGGATGCGCGAACTGGCGGTCATCAGCGCAGCGCGGCGCTGCAGTTCATGTACATTGGCGGGGCTGTTGGCGAGGTCATGGATTACCGACATCATTACGTCGGATTGCAGGCTCCGAATTGGGTTTTGGGTATTTACCGGCTCGTCGGGCAACAAGGTCAGAGATATCCTCGCCACCTCTTGTCCCACATCGCGCTGAATCATCTGAATGGCGACCTGGTCAGTCGTTCCTCGTTCCGTAATCAGTTCCTGAGGCCCGTCGAAATACGGGCTGTAGGTTCTGTAATCTCCGAAGTTGTCTTGCTTGTAGAAAAGCACGTAGAAAAATGGTGGCAGGGCGGGGCTCACAGTCTCGTAAAACCAAATCAGCATGGGACGGACTCGGTCAAACCCTTGGTAAGTGGCCATCTGCTTCGGAGGCCCAAGGGTAATATAAATCTGGCCCCTCGGCGTCGACCATCCGGGAACCCGCTTGCCTATCCCAAAGTGATCATCCGCATACGCCAGGCGCTTGTAGTGCTCTTCCCTATAGGTGTTGACTGGCGAGCCCTGGTCCGGATTACGGATAGCCCAAAAGTAATCGATAAATTTTTCGCGGTCCTCATCCGTAGTCAGCTTCAGAAATTGAGCCTTCTCCTGGCGCGTAATGATGTAAGCGACATCTCGATTCAGCCACTCGCGGTATTGCGCAGGCAGCTTGCTGGATTTGTCCTTTGCAGAAACTGGCGTGACAACAACCGCAGACAAGAAAAGGAGGGCGAGGATCAAAGCCAAAAAACGAGTCAGATTGCGCAACATCTTGCTCCTTGAAATGCGTTCCCAGAGCGCATCGCCGAGCCTCAAGCTTGCTCTCGGCCCGCGCGATTCTGCGAAAATCCCCGCTCCCGGCCACTCCCGTGAGCGGATAGGCTCATTATGAGGGAGATTGAGGAGATTGGTCCTCAAACGGCGGTTATGGGCAGATTTCCCCCTAGCCTATAATGCTCTCCGCCCCATACCTTAGAGATTCGAATTTTGATTCTAGCGTTGCCCTTGGGGAGCGTCAAGTTGTGGTAGTAGAGCGCTCGTAAGCGGCCGAGCGCTGCTGGAAGGACCTCTGCGGACTTTCACAACGCGATTGAACTTAAACGTGATTGTTAGCTCGATGCGACCGCCGATGTCGACTGCGGAGATGTTTCGGCAGGCTCAGAAGCTCCCTGGGTTCGCAGGACTAGTACAGGGGACGAGGAGGTCCTGACGACCTTCTCGGTGACCGAGCCGAACGCGAGCCGCCGCCAGCCAGTCATGCCATGTGTCGCGATCACGATCAGGTCCACCCGTTCGTGCTCGGCAGTGCGGATAATCTCCATCCCTACGTCGTTTGCCAAGCCCACGATGGATCGCGCGCGGATCCCCTTCCCTGCATACTTCTTAACCAATTCTCCGAGCCTCTTCTCCGCGTCTTCGATCAATTGCCGCTCGTATTCGCCCTCGTGGAACATTGAAACGCCGCTGGGCAGCTTCGGTACCACTGGCACGACATGAACTAGGAGAAGTTCCGAGCCGAACCGCGAGGCGAGGTCAGCCGCTACGTCAAGCGCTTCGTGCGATGGATCGCTAAAATCAATGGGGGAAAGGATCAGTTTTGGCGGCAGCATCGAGAGTTCCTTATTGGTGGGCGATGTATCGGTGCGGAGCCTCTATCACACCCATCCTTTACCAGCATCTTCTGCGCATATTAATGGAATATTTCTCCTCTGTGAATTCCACAGAATTCGCCTTTCCTTCCCTTCGTGGCGCTTCAATACATGACGTGAGATTTGAAAAGGAGATATCAAGGAGCGCGCCTTCGTAGACTTCTGTTTGCAGCCATGGGCCGCGGTGGCCTCAACCACCGGATTGGTAGCAATGGCGCATCCGACAAAAAGTCATTCAAGAACCTACTCTGACGCGAAGATCCTTCGGTATGAAGAAGAAGGTCAATAGTGCCCCGACCATCAAAATTGCTGCGATGATGTACAAGGCAGCGGATTTGTCGGGCGAGAAAGCCCTGGCCCAGATCGGAATATTAGGTCCGAAATAACCGCCCAAATTTCCCACCGAGTTCACTATCCCGATACCAGCTGCAGCCGCGGTCCCGGCCAAAAATGCCGATGGCAACGGCCAGAACAACGGCATGGACCCAATCACCCCCAGCGTCCCGATGGACAAGAAAATGATGGCCAGAGCAGGTTGAGAAGCATAAACCCCGCTTAAAATTAAGCCGACGGCTCCGGCCGTAACATTCAGCACATAATGCAGCCGCCGCTCTCCCGTCTTATCCGAATGATTGCTCAGAAGGATCATCCCGATCACCGCGACACCATACGGGACCGCGGTAATCAGGCCAACTCCGAGATAGCCTTTTATGCCGAAAGCCTTCACGATCGTCGGCAACCAAAAAGCAATCCCGTACAAGCCGATCATCAACGTGAAATAGATCGCGCACAGCACCCAGACCTTTCCGCTCGTGAAGGCATCCACCAATTTGTGTTCGGTCTTGTGCTGGTCTTCGGCCAAGAGATTACTTGCAAGCAAGGCCTTTTCTTCCGCCGTAAGCCACTGCGCTTCCTCAATGCTGCTGTTCAGGTAAAAGATCACCCAAAAGCCGACCAGAATCGACGGGATGCCCTCGCTCAGGAACAGCCACTGCCAGCCCGCCAGATTCATCGCTCCGGATAATCTATCCATGATCCAGCCCGAGATGGGATTGCCGATGACTCCGGAAACTGCAATCGCCGCCACAAACCACGCGGTTCGCGTGGATCGGAGTTTCGAGGGATACCACAAGGTGAGATAAAAGATGACGCCCGGAAAGAAGCCCGCTTCCGCTAGGCCGAGGAGAAACCGCATGGCGTAAAACGACCATTCGCCCTTTACGAAGATCATGCACGAGGATATAACGCCCCAGGAAATCATGATCCTGGCAATCCACATGCGCGCTCCGAATTTCTTCAAGAGCACGTTGCTGGGAACTTCAAAAAAGAAGTATCCGATAAAAAAGATTCCCGCGCCGGTAGCGAAAGCCGCATCGCTCAGGGACAGATCTTTCAGCATCTGGAGTTTCGCAAAGCCCACATTGACCCGGTCGAGATAGGCCAGAATATAGCAAAGGAAAAGAAACGGAAGTAGACGGACGTCTGCTTTTCGATACGTTTTCGCTTCAAAGTTTTCGTCGGTTTTCATTGTGCGTGCGCCTCACTTCCTTGCATTCTGAACCGGAATTTGCGATGGGGAACTTTCGTGGGCGCATCGTACGCTTCTCACGCGCTGGACACAACGAATTTGGCGCCCTTGCCCCCGTGGAGAGGTAGGCCCCCACTATGATTCAAGCCGATACCACTTCCGACACGAGTACTCTGGATCGCGTCAAAGCCGAAGGCGGAGTGTTGCAGTAGCTCGTTCCATCGGTTAGATTTGCAACGATGGGGCCCGGGTGGCGGAATGGCATACGCGGGGGACTTAAAATCCCGGCAGCCTATCTAGCAAGAGAAAGCACCAAAATGCGGCATCGCGAAAACAGCCTGTATTCTTGGTGGTTTTCAGCGGTTGCTCCGCGCATCATCGCGCAGGGCGGCGAACGAAAAAGAAAACCCAACCGACACCAGAACCGACACCGAAGCCGGCACCCCATTTGGAGTAATTCATCCGAGTTCCTCACAGACGTGCGCCTTGGGCTTCCTGTGCGCGGCGTCGAGCATCCTGCGCGATTGCCAAACCAACCGAGACCCCCGCCATTGTCGACTGGGAGCGGGATTCTATTTGATTGCATAACAATGTCGGCTCCTTTCTCCCGAGCCTGCGGTCGTCAAGCAACCACAGTCTACTCGGGTCGAGGGAGCCGACATTGTTATGCAATCAAGTGAAGTACTGGGACTGGACTTTTCCGGTTATCCGACTTATCAGGAGTTAGCCTGCCGCTGATGGGGCCGATTGCTGCTTGTCCGGCGATTTACCACAAGTAATCCGGCGAGTCGAAAGCCCTTTCGGCGGCATGCCCATTAGTCATTGATCTTACGCGTCACGCGGAGCCGAACGGGCTGAGCCAAAATCACAACCTTTCGAACAGTGTCAAAATGAGTCGGCCACGCTCCTTGCCAGACGAGAATGTCAGAGCTCGCGGAAGGGTCTTGCGGCCAAAAACTTCCGGCGCAGACTGTCGTCACGAATAGAGTCAGCTAGTGACTGGATCACAGCGCGCGCCCGCCCGAGAAGTTCCTCGCCAGTCGAGTCATTCTTGGCCCGCCGAGCCGCTTCGGCCGAAGCCGTCAGGATTTGCCACTCGATCATTGGACAGGGATGGCCCCCAAGCAAGTCCAGGGCGGTTTGATACTCTCGACGGGCCTCCTCCGTGCGTTCTTCAAGCGCGGCGATATCGCCGAGGAGTTTGTGCCCCCAAGCCTGGTACTTGCGTGCGCGAGGCATCTCTGCGGCTTGGAGCGAGGCCGCAGCATGCATGGCCGCCATTTTCAAATCTCCTCGTGCGATCCAATAACTCGTCATCTCTGCCTGCATGCGGATGGCATAGCGCCAGCGGAACCACACATCCTGATTGAAAAGTTGCTGGGCCTGCTGCAGGTGTTCAAATGCGCGGGCGGGCTCGCCCAGCGCGAGATAGTCGTGCCCGAGGTTGACGTGGGCGTTGGCGCGCCCCTCGACTACGCCCATTTCATCGGCAAGGTGAACATTCTCCGTATCCAGTCGTAGGGCGGCCTCCAGGTCCTGCATTTCTCGGTAAATCCACCCGATCGTATTGGGGAGGCGCGGAAGCCAGTAGCGCTCGCCGTTCAGCTCGGCGAGCCTTCGGCCTTCTTCGAGCGCGCGTAAGGCTTCCGACAAACGTCCCTGATTGCCCAGCGCCATTCCACGAAAGAACAGATTTTCAACGATGTGAAAGCTGGCGCCGAGTTCCCGCGCTTTTATAAGAGCCCAGCCCGTCACGCGCTCGGCTTCTGAATAATCCAGGCGCCATGTGTGCAGAGCACCCAGATAGCTGAGTGCATCAACGACGCCGAGCTGCACGCCTTTCTCCTGCAGCACAGGAAGTGCGCGTTCATAATATTGTTCCGCCGTGCTAAGATCCCCGACGCACAGTCGGTCGCACGCCAGGACCGATTCCGCGGCGGCCACGCCGACGCTGGACCCGGCCGCGCGCGCAATTTCCAGGGCGCGATTCGCGTGCCGTCGCATCTCCGCCATCCGTTTCAGGTTGAAAAGCGACATCGCCGTGCCACAGAAGGCATTGATTTGCCCCTCCTTGTCATCTAATTCGACTGCCATTTTTTCCGCCAAGGCAAAATCTTCGATTGCCTCATCAAACTGAGACAACGTCAGGTGCAACCTGGCCAGCTCGAACGCTGTCGCCAGCACGCGGGACATCCGCTCCGCGCCGTGGAGTTTTTCCGCATTGGTGATGGCGCGGTTCGAAAGAGAAATCGCTTCGCGATTCGCAAACATGCGCGCAGAGTTCTGCGACGCTAGCAAGAAGTAATCCGCCGCACGCGCGAAATCTCGTGCCGCCTCAAAGAGAAGCGCCAGCATGGAGGCGATCTCCGCGCTGCGCTCGCCGTAAAAAGCAAGCAAGGCTTCCGCCACCGCCGCGCTGAGAGAGGCTCGGCGTGTTGGCGCCAGAGCGGCATACAATGCGTTCTGGTAGAGAGCGTGAATGAAGGCATATCGGAGCGTCAACGTGGAATCGGGAAATTCCTGCTCGTGAATTTTGCGGACGAAAAGATGAACGCGTTCGAGAATTTCAAGCCGCTCCTCGACTTCGGCGGCATCAATCTCGAGCGCCCGCGCCGCAACTGCCGAATCAAATTCCTGACCCTGCACGCTCGCCGCTGAAAGCAACCGCCGCTCGGCATCGCTGAGCTGATCGATTTTTCGCTGGATCATACTGCGGACGGATTCGGGCAGTTCGCGCTGGATTTCCGGTACCGACTCCACCAGCGACCAGCGGCCTTGCTCCTTTTCGGCGATCACCCCGCGATTCCGCAAGTATCGGATCAAATCAACCATGAAGAGCGGGCTGCCTTCCGTCTTGGCATGAATGAGCGAGGCAAATTCTGGTGGGAACCGGTGTTCAGGGAATTCCAGAGTGAGGTAGCGCTCGACATCTGCTGGGGTCAAGAAAGCAAGCGGAACGTCGCGACAGACGCCACGCTGCTGAAGCACTAGCTTAACTTCAGCAAAGGGATGCTTGGACAGCAGTAAGTCGGAGGGGCGGTAGGCGCCGACAATCAACATTCGAAGCGAATCGCACTTGCTGCCGATGTAAGCGAGCAGGTCTACCGTCGAGACATCGGCCCAGTGCAAGTCGTCCAGGAAGAATACCAGCGGCCTGACCCGCGAGGCCTCCTGCAGGAAGGCGATTAGCTCGCGCTTCATGCGTTCCTGCGAGGCGGCCTTGGCTTCCTCCATCACCCGAGAAACCGAGGAATCGTTCGCCGCGAGGGGCGCGACCTGGACGTACCAGGTGGGCGCCACTCGTTTCAGCGTGCCGCCAATCGAAACGCCGGCTTCCCCGCGAAGCAGGCTTTCGAGAGCCTCCAGAAGCGGCAGGTAGGCTTCCGTGCCGGCCAGGCGCTCAGAACATCTTCCTCGCGCGATGCTGCAAGCACAGCCGCACGCGACCAGTCCTGCAAGGAAATCCTCCACCACGGTGGTCTTCCCGATTCCGGGCTCGCCCGCGACGCACATCAGGAGGCCGCGGCCCGATTCCGCGGAGTCAAAAGCGGCGCGAAGCTCCGCAATCTCGCGCTTGCGGCCTACCGTGTGGCGCTCGATTGCCACCACTCGCGGACCGGTTTTGCTGGCAGGACGAGTTCCGGCGAGACCTTCAAGATCCGAAGCCACTTCTGTCGCGCTCGGCCGAAGGCGCGGGTCCTTTTCGAGCAGGCGCAGAATCAGGGAGTCGAGAGCCGCGGAAACTGCCGGGTTCAAGCGCGAGGGAGGAAGCGGTGTTTGCGAAAGAATCGAGTGCAAGACCCCAATCTGCGAGTCCGCCGGGAATGGGTGCTGGCCGGTGCTCAACTCATACATGACAATCCCAAGAGAGAAAATGTCCGTGGCGCTGTCTGCCACCTCGCCCCGCGCTTGTTCCGGCGACATGTACCGAACCGTCCCCACAATGGCCCCGGCCCCAGTGTCACCAGCGGTCGCCGCAAGCGACGTCACGGAACCGATAGGAACGAGACGGGCCAAGCCGAAATCGAGCACCTTCACGTAGCCGTCGTCGCGGACCATGATGTTGTCGGGCTTGATGTCGCGATGAACGATCCCGGCGGCGTGCGCGACCGCCAGCGCTTTGGCCACTTGCTCGCCGATCCGCGCAAGCGACTCGAGGTCTACGCCTTGACCGATCATTTTCCGGAGCGTGCGCCCCTGGATGAGTTCCATGACGATGAACCGGTTCGACCCGGTCTCGCCGATTTCGTGAATGGTCACGATGTTGGGATGGTTGAGCGCAGACGCGGCCCGCGCCTCACGGACGAATCGCTCGACGGCGGCGGGGTCACCCACGATTCGTTCCGGCAGGAACTTCAGCGCCACGCAGCGTCGGAGCTTGGAGTCTTCAGCTTGGTAAACTTCGCCCATGCCTCCGGCACCGATTTTCTCGACGACGCGGTAATGGCCGAGCGTCTGGCCAATCATGGGGAGTTGCTCTGGGCGCGTATCTTAGGCCGTACGTAGAAGCTAGTCAACAAAGAGGGACAGCTTGTCGATCAAGTCCTGATAAACGCCCAAACCGGACATCTCTAACAATGTCGGCCCTGT
>Ga0187816_10000014_pt1 | contig 38922 bp, 30 predicted proteins | sample NC_wetland_sal_i_16_FD_132960 | JGI IMG/M metagenome (GOLD analysis project Ga0187816, IMG submission 132960) | Wetland sediment microbial communities from Neuse River Estuary, North Carolina, USA - SO4_1 | ecosystem: Environmental > Aquatic > Freshwater > Wetlands > Sediment | place: USA... | reverse complement strand
TGGCTTTGCCGTCCGGGCCGACCAGGATTTCGCGCGCCATGGCATGGGTGATCAGCGTGAGCCTTCCCGTCTGCATGGCAGGAGGAATCAGCACCTGGCTGGAGCTGAAATTCGAGGCCGTGACGCAGCCGCGGCCACACTGGGCGCAGTAATGGCACGAGGGGCGGCCATGGAGCGGCTTGGTAAGGATGGCCAGCCGCGCGGGAATGCAGGGAATGTTCAGTTTGTCGCAGGCTTTTTTGACGAGCAGTTCGTTGCAGCGTGGCTTGGGCGGTGGTAGAAAAACGCCATCCGGTGCACCGGGGAGATTCTCCTTCGTCCCGAATACACCGATATACGACTCTACCTTGTCGTAGTAGGGCGCGAGGTCGTCATAACTGATCGGCCAGTCCTCGCCAATGCCGTCGCGGGTCTTCGATCTGAAATCGACCGGCGCAAAGCGCAGTGCAATGCGCCCCCAATGATTCGTGCGGCCTCCCACGATGCGCGAACGGAACCACTGAAAATTGGCGCCGGGAGCGGAGGTGTAAGGCTCGCCATCAATTTTCCACGCGCCATTCGGTGCCAAAAATTCGCCGAAATTCTCCGCCGCTTTACCGCCAACACCAACCCCCCGATGCGGAACGTCGTAGGGCCACACGAACATCTGGAAGTCCTTGGCCGGGTTTACGGGCCCGCCGGCTTCGAGGAGCGCGACGGTTAGACCGCCCTCGGTGAGAATCTTCGCGGCCATGCCCCCGCCGGCGCCGGAACCGATCACACAGACGTCATATGTCTTAGGGGAGCGAATTACCTGAGTCATAAGGGGCCCTACAGTTCACCTTATCTTCAGTTGGGAAACAGCACATTCAATGGAACGCTGCGGCCGCATCCACTGCAGCTGCAGCGCAAGAGCCTGCAAATTGGTGGCGGTGCTTCTCAAGCACCAAGGATTTCGTTGCGGACATTCTTCAGGACATAGGCGGCGCGTTCCACACCCACTTCGCCGGATAGAATTGGATCCTCGTTTTCGATGCTGAGAACGCCCTCGTAGTTGATGTCCATGTAGGCCTGAAGGATTGCCTTCCAAGTCGCTGCACCGTGACCGTAGCCGACCGCGCGGAAGGCGTCTGATGCCAGCGGCAGGTCCGCTTTTTCAAAAACGAAGTTGAGGACGCCATATTTGGCAACATTTTCCGGATACAGAACGGTGTCTTTCATGTGCGCGTGATAGATCATGCCCTGCTTGCCAAGAAAATGAATCACTTCCACTGCGTCGCAGCCCTGCCAGAAAAGATGGCTCAGATCACAGTTCGCGCCAATCTCTTCGCCGACGGCCTCGCGGAGCCTCAAAAGCGTGCGCGGATTGTAGACAACGAAGTTGGGATGCATCTCGAAGGCGATGCGATGAATCCCATGCTCGCGGGCGAATTTGGCAGCCTCTTTCCAGTAAGGCACCACCTTTTCTTTCCACTGCCACTGCAGCATCTGATCGTACTCTTCGGGCCAGCGGTACGTGATCCAATTGGGCTGCGTATCCGTGGGCGAGCCGCCGGGACAACCGGAGAATCCGACGATGACCTTCACCCCAATGCGCTCGGCAAGTTGAACGGTCTTGCGGAAGGTCTCGGCGTCACGGGCGGCATGCTTGGAGTCAGGATGGACGGGATTGCCGTGGCAACTGAGTGTCGCCACTCGTATGCCGCGGTCTTCAAATTTCTTTACCCACGCTTTGGCTTTCGCCGAATCATTATAAATCTCGTCGATAGGACAATGATTGGCGCCCGGGTAGCCGCCCGTACCGATTTCCATGACCTCCAGGCCGAGGGCGCTCACTTTATCGAGCATTGCGTCAAGGGACAGATCCGCGTACACCGGATCGAAAACGCCGATGGGGATTTTTCTTTTTGCTCCAGTCGACCCCTGGGAGGACCGAGAGGGGGAGCTTCCTGGGGGAGGGACGGTGCCCGCCTCTGCAAATTGCGAAGCACCGGGAACAGCTGAGGCGAGAAGGCCTGTACCACTGGCAGCGAGAAATTGTCTACGATCAAGACCAAAGGAAGAATCCGGACTATTCGGACGGCATACGCTCATTCGAGAGCCTCCACGAGAGATGAAAAAAGATGAAGCGGAATAACGGAAAAATTATACGCCCGGGAGAGCGAGAGAAGGAGCAAATGTGAGGATTACCTGTGCGGCCGCAAGGTCTCCAGAGGCGGAACCGAGGCAGCCGTGGTTAGGGCCCGCTCAGGTGGCACTTTGCCATTCTGGAGAGCATCCACGAGCATCTCAATGGCCTGGCCAGTATTCGGCGGAATATAGATCGTTGCGGTCAGGAGCCCGCTGCGGACCCAGGATTGTCCGGTGTTGGGAAGTCCGTCGCAGCCGAGGAAAGGAAGATTTAGCCAGCGGTCCCTCTCAATTTCCGTGGGCAGTTCCTGGAACGCCTTGCGCGCTCCGATGGCCATCGCGTCGTCCTGGGCTGCCACGATGTCGATGCTGGCCTTCTTGGAGGTTGTCAACTTCAACCAGGATCGCACCGCGCGCTGCGAGCTTTCTTCCGTCCATTGCCCCTTCAACATGACTAGGTGAATGTTGGCTGGTTTGGCCTCCTGCATGCCAAGCGTGCGATCTTTCGCCGCAGAATTTTCCGATGGCCCCTGAATGTAAAGGACCAAGCCGCCGGTCGGAAGAAGCGAGGCACATTGGCGTCCCTGAATGCGGCCGATTTCCACGTGGTCCGAGCTGACGCTAAAGACGATTGCCTTCGCCGTTTGGCGAAGTTCAGGAACATAATTGGCGTCGCGATTGAGGACCGCCCATCCCATTCCGACGCCGACCGCGGCACGGGCCACCTGAGGCAGAGCGGTTCCGCCAACGGGCTCGAAGATGATCGCGTCCGGACGATCCTCCGGCACCGCTTGAACCGCTTTCAGGATTTGTGTGCTCTGATTGATTGCGTCGTTATCGGCGTAGAGAATCTCAACATCCGCATTAAATCTTTGCCCCGCCTGTTCCGCGGCACGGGCCTGTTCAATCTGATAATCGTTGTCACTCGTCGTCAGAGAAACCAAGAACCTTAGCTTTCGCATGTACTCACCAGTGGATTATTCCTTTTTCTTATTTCTTTACGATACACCGGTGCTGCGCAGAATGCGCACAAACCTCGGGCCAGGTTTCGAAGGTGAAAATGACGGAGCAGAGAGAGAAATCCCAGACTCAAGCAGGAATTCACGGCTCGCGTGACACCTTCTTCGGCAGCAGGCGACAGCTAGAACTCTAGAGATGGGTAAAGCAGCGCAGCGGGAGGGATGGAATGGGTTAAAAGGCGCAAGCACAGTATAAGCAAAACTTGGTCCGGTTATAAGTCATTAGCTTACAATGGGTTAGTACTATGCCAAGACGCTCGGCATGGTAAGCCACTTGCACTCCTCTCCAGGGAGGCAGCGTCTGTGCAGATGCTGGCGAAGCGTGTCGAGTACCTTACGGGAGGAGCCCAACTCCTTCCCTCCAGCCTATCCCTTAATCGAAAGAGCGAACACAACAGAGTCGTCGAGCCGCGGTGTGCTCCACGCGTGGCGCCATCCCCGGTGCTAGGCGAAGCGAAAAGCGAGTGGTTTGGGGAGCAACTATGAATTGGCAGGAGGAATACCGAAGAAAGACGGTCGGGCCGACGGAAGCCGTGCAGTGCATTCAATCCGACATGCGCGTGTACATCCACCCGGGCTGTGCCGAGCCTGAAACGCTGGTGGAAGCGCTGCTGGCGCGCGCACCCTTCGTGAAGAACGTGGAAATCTTGCACCTGATGACCACGGGCCGGGCGGACTATATCGCGCCTCAGTTCGAAGGGCATTTCCGGCACAACGCCATGTTTATCGGTCCAAACGTGCGCCAGGCGATTAACGACGGGCGAGCGGACTATACGCCAATATTTCTGAGCCAGGTGGAAGAGCTATTCGAAAACGGCCAGATGCCAATTGACGTTGCGTTGATTCAGGTGTCTCCGCCGGACGCACACGGATTTTGCAGCTTTGGTGTGGGAGTGGACGCAACGCTGACAGCCGCGCGCTGTGCAAAGTTCGTGGTCGCCCAGGTGAACGACCAGATGCCGCGGACGTTTGGGGATTGCTTCCTCCATGTAAAAGACATCGACGCGGTGGTGGAAGTTTCACGTCCACTGTGCGAATTGAAACCGATTCAGATTACGGAAGTACATCACGCCATCGGCAAACACGTGGCAAGTCTGATTGAAGACGGAGCCACGCTGCAACTGGGAATTGGCGGCATCCCGGATGCCGTGCTGCTGGAATTGACCCACCACCAGGACTTGGGAGTGCAGACGGAAATGTTGAGCGACAGCGTGATTCCGCTCATCGAGTCCGGAGTGCTCAACGGAAACCGGAAGTCCATTCACCGCGGGAAGATTATTTTGGCTTTTGTTCTGGGCACGAAAAAGCTCTTCGATTATGTGAACAGCAACCCTATGTTTGAATTTCACCCCAACAAGTACACCAATGATCCCTGGGTGATTTCGCAAAACCACAAGATGGTGGCTGTGAATTCCGCCCTCCAGGTCGATATTACCGGCCAAGTGTGCGCGGATTCCATCGGCACAAATTTTTACAGCGGGATCGGCGGGCAGGTGGATTTTATCCGCGGGGCATCGCACTCCAAAGGTGGCAAGCCCATCATCGCGATTCCCTCGACCGCAAAGGATGGGACGATTTCACGCATCGCCCCCATGCTGGACCCCGGCGCGGGAGTGGTGACGTCGCGCGGCGCGGTGCACTACGTGGTGACGGAATACGGCGTCGCTTACTTGCACGGGCGGACGATCCGGCAGCGTGCCGAAGCCCTGATCGCAATTGCCCATCCGAAATTCCGCGAAGAATTGTACGCGTATTGCGAGAAGACGCGGTGGCTGCAACGGCCCGCGCTCCAGGAAAGGTGAACCATGGCCACACAAGCACGAGGCAAAGTCACCATCGATACGGAAGAATGCAAGGGCTGCGGCGTGTGTGTGGATGCTTGTCCGCCGAAGTGCTTGCTTCTGCTGCCGGAATTGAATGCATACGGCGTGCACCCGGCCCATTACACGGGCGAAAAGTGCTCCGGCTGCGGGATCTGTTTTTACGTTTGCCCGGAGCCAGGAGCCATCACGGTATACCGGTTAATCGTGCCGAAGGCGGTCATTCCACAAACGGAGGGAAGCCATGCGGCAGCTTTGTAAAGGCAATGTGGCGGTTATGAAGGGAGCGGTGTTGGCGGGGTGCCAGGCGTACTACGGCTACCCGATCACGCCGGCAAGCGAAATCGCCGAAGCCGCGGCGGAGTATCTTCCGCAGGTGGGCGGCACGTTCCTGCAGGCGGAGAGTGAAGTGGCCGCGATCAACATGGTCTACGGTGCGGCATCCGCTGGACAGCGGGTAATGACGGCTTCGTCGGGACCGGGACTGAGCCTGATGCAGGAAGGCATCTCTTATCTGGCTGGTTCGGAACTGCCCTGCGTCATCGTCGATGTCGTGCGCGGCGGTCCGGGGCTCGGGAATATCGCGCCGGAGCAGAGCGACTACTTCGCCATGGTCAAGGGCGGAGGCCACGGCAATTACAAGAACCTTGTGCTGGCGCCCGCTTCGGTACAGGAGATGGCGGACCTTACGATGTTGGCTTTCGATTTGGCGGACCGCTACCGTAATCCGGCGGTGGTGCTCACGGACGGTTTCATCGGACAGATGATGGAACCGCTGGAACTGCAGGTGCGCAAGATCGACCAACCGGCAAAGCCATGGGCCGTGCGCGGAACAGAGGAGACACGGAAGAACTTGATTTCCTCCATCTTTCTGGAACCGGACGATCTGGAAGCGCACGTCCAGAAGTTGGACGACAAATATAAGAGGGCGGCAGAGCTCGAAACACGCTATGAGCTGTACAACGCAGAAAATCCCGAAGTGTTGCTAGTGGGCTACGGAATCGCTTCCCGTGTGCTGCGATCCGTTGTGGATATGGCAAGGAAGGAAGGGCTCCGCGCGGGGCTGTTCCGTCCAATTTCGTTGTGGCCATTCCCCGCAGATGCTTTGCGGAAGGCGGCGCGACGCGCACAGATGGTCCTGGTGGTGGAGATGAGCACAGGCCAACTAGTGGAAGATGTTCGGCTGTCTCTGGATGGGAGAGTGGATGTGGAGTTTTACGGGCGGACGGGAGGAAATGTGCCGCTCGCGGATGAAGTGTGCAAGGAACTGTTTGAACGGATGGGCATGGTCACGGAATGGGGCGTCTGATCTGCGCCAAAACCAAAGAAGAGGTGGCATCGTGGACGAATACCAAGTGATTGAGGCAAAGTCACCCGTCTTTTATGAGAAGTACGAGCGAAAGTCCGAACTGCAGAACCAGACGCACTATTGTCCCGGCTGCGGGCATGGCGTGGTGCACAAGCTGATTGCGGAAGCCATCGCGGACATGGGCCTACAGGACCGCTCGATCTTTGTCAGCCCAGTGGGCTGCTCCGTGTTTGCCTACTACTATTTCGACATGGGCAACGTCCAGGCTGCGCACGGACGCGCACCCGCAGTTGCGACGGCGGTGAAACGGGCGAATCCGGAAAGCATGGTGATTGCGTATCAGGGCGACGGAGACATGGCGGCGATCGGAACAGCAGAAATTATTCATGCGGCGAATCGCGGCGAAAAAATCACCGTATTTTTCGTGAACAACGCCATTTACGGAATGACCGGCGGGCAGATGGCGCCAACGACGCTTATCGGGCAGAAGAGCACCACCTCCCCGTGGGGACGCCGTCCATCGAATGAAGGCTATCCGTTGCACATGGCAGAGTTGCTGTCCACGCTGGAAGCGCCCGTATATGTAGAGCGGGTGGCGCTGAACGACAACAAGAACATCATGAAAGCACGTAAAGCCGTGCGAAAGGCGCTGGAGCTGCAGCGCGATGGGGCCGGTTTCACTTTCGTCGAGGTGTTGTCACCCTGTCCGACGATTTGGAACATGACGCCGCAGGAAGCGCGCAAATGGATCGAAGAGAAGATGATAGCGGTGTTCCCTCTGGGTGTGTACCGCGATCGCAAACTCGCGCCGGTGGCCGATAGCGTACCGCAGACCACAGTGAACAAACTCTTCGGGCTTGAGGAGCCAAAAGAGGAAGTATCGCCGGTTGCGGTTCCTGCCGAGCCGCATCCAGATTTACGCTTGAACATCGCGGGATTCGGCGGACAAGGCGTTCTACTCCTGGGGCAGGTCCTGGCGGAGATGGGCATGCATGAGGGCCGCGGGGTGAGCTGGCTGCCTTCGTATGGGCCGGAGATGCGCAGCGGAAGCGCGCACTGCTATGTGTGCCTGTCCAGCGAACGCGTGGGCTCGCCGCTGGTGGAACATCCCGATGTCCTCATTGCCATGAACGAGCCTTCCCTGCACAAATTCACGAAACAAGTGGGGCCGCACGGCACAATTCTTTATAACAGCGCAAAATTGCCGGCAGGTTTCCCGCCGCAGGAGGCGATGATTTATTGCGTGCCTGCAGCGGAGATTGCGGATGGGCTCGGCACCACGAAGGCCGCCAACATGGTCATGCTCGGGGCGCTGCTGGAGTTGACGCATACTATGCCGAAGGAGAGCGCATTTGCGCTGCTGAAGGCAAAAGTGCATAACGCCAAACTCCTCGAAGCAGACTGCCAAGCGATCGATAAGGGAATGGAATGTCTGCGGAAACAACGGGAAGCCGCCCTGGCAGACGCACACACACAAGAAAGCCAATTGGCCCACAGCCGATAGCGTTAGCCTATTTCCACTTGCCATTCCTCACATAACCGAAACATAGCGTTCCGCTTCCAGATCCACCAGTCGGCACTATTTCGGGTTCTCGATGGCCGGAGGGAGGGGGCCGCTTCGATGGCCGCCCTCACCGTGGGCGCTACAGGAAATACATGCGAGAATACGAGAACCGGGAAACGTTCCCGTTGGGAATGGCATTGGTTTCTTGGGCCAAAATCAGCTGCGCCGCGTTCGCTAGCGCCTCTCTTATGTATTTGCTCCTTGACGCGCAGCCAACGCAGGCTCAGCAAGCCATCCAGTTCACCAACGTGACGCGCGCCGCCGGAATTAAATTCACCCATTTCAAAGGCAACAAGGGAGTTTCCATCAATCTGGAGGAGTTTGGCCCCGGTGTGTGTGTCGCAGACTTTGACGGCGACGGCTGGCAGGACATCTATTTCGTGAACGCTCGTGATCTTTACGACCGCGGCATCAAGGTGCAGAATGCGCTTTATCACAACAATGGCGACGGCACCTTCACCGATGTCACTGACAAAGCAGGCGTTTCTGGCACCGGCTTTGGCCTTGGCTGCGTCTGGGGAGACTACGACAACGATGGTCACCCTGATCTCTTTGTCACGCAATACGGCCGCAACGTCCTCTACCACAATAACGGCGACGGCACATTCACTGACGTCACTGACAAGGCCGGAGTGGCGGGAATGGAATTCCGCACCTATTTTCATGCTGGCGCCACCTTCTTCGATTACGACCGTGATGGCAAACTCGATCTTTACGTTGGCGGTTACGTTGCGTTCCCGCCCGGAGCACAGCGCTACTGCAAGCTCGCTGGCCTGACCAGCAGTTGCCCTCCCAGTGCCTACGAAGGCAGCCCCAGCATGCTGTATCACAATAATGGTGACGGTACTTTCACAAACGTAACCAAACAGGCCGGCATGTACCAGCCCAATGGCAAGAATCTTGCCGTCGGCGTAGGCGATTATGACAATGACGGCTGGCCCGATCTGTTCGTCGCCAATGACGGCATCAACTCCTACCTCTACCACAACGAGCATAACGGCACTTTTAAGGAAGAAGGTTCGCTCAGCGGCATGGCTTTCACCGGCCAGGGCCTTGCGATGGCCGCAATGTGCATTTCCCTCGGTGACTATGACAACGATGGCTGGCTCGACCTCTATATTTCTGATTTCCAGGGGAGTTCAGATCACGTCTGGAAAAATGACGGCCACGGCCTGTTTGACGAGGTCAGCGATCACATCGGCATCACCATGCCCACGCGTGGCGTCCTTAGCTTTGGCGGCGGCTTCTTTGATTATGACAATGACGGCTGGCTCGATCTTTTCATTGCCAATGGCCACGTTTATCCGGAAATCGAGCAGGTCTTTCCTGAAATTCACTATAAGCAGATCAACTCACTCTTCCACAACAACGGCCACGGCAAATTCACCGATGTCACCAAGACTTCCGGCGACGGCTTCGATACTCCTCATGTGGGACGTGGCGTGGCCTTCGCCGACTTTGACAATGATGGCTTTGTCGACGTTGTGATCGCCAACAACAATGATCCTCCTCTCCTGCTTCACAACAGCGGCAACAACGGGAATCACTTCGTCTCCTTCAAACTCGTGGGAACAAAGAGCAATCGTGACGCGATGGGCGCCCGGCTTAAGCTCACCGCCGGTGGCATAACCCAGATTCGCGAAATCGAGGGTGGAGGCAGCTACATGTCTCAGAGTGATCTGCGCGCTCACTTCGGTCTCGGCTCTGTGACAAAAATTGATAAGCTAGAAATCAGTTGGCCGAGTGGTACGCAACAAACCTTTACGGATTTTTCGGGCGATCAGTTCTACAGTATCCAGGAAGGCACTAATGCCTTGGGTTACCAAGCCTTTGTAAAGGCGGGCCGAAACAAGGCTGCCCCCGCGCAAGCAACCAAATCCTCCGCCGCTCACCCCGCGTCCTAACGAAATGTACAGAAAGTTTCCCAATCTTTTCAATTAGAAGGAAATCGAAAACGGTATTATTGAGGCTTCTCGTTCGCGGGTGGTGGGGGTGTGGCTGCTGTGAGGCTACGGTGGATGGCAAACTCCTTCTCCGCCTCTTCTTTTTGTCCTGTGCGAATGAGGGCGGTGGCCAGAGTGTAGTGGACAGAAGGATTTCCGGGAGTCAGGCGCTCGGCAACGCGCAAAGGGGCAATCGCCTCCTGATAGCGTTTGACGGTAACCAACGAAAACCCCCAGCCAAGATACGCTTCTGAGAAGTCGGGGTCGAGTTTCGCCGCTTCGGAGAATTGGGCGATGGCTTCATCCCAATTCTCGTCCCTCCTTGCCAGTTCTCCCAGGATGTAATGGGCGCCGGCGTTCTTCGGATCGATTTCGATCTCTTTCTGAAATTCCTGTTTAGCGCGCTCCATGTCCTTGGCGTCCGCGTCGGGACGAGAGAGCAACGACCTGCCGAGCAAGAAGTGCAGCCCGGGGGAATTCGGCTCTTTTGCGATCATGCCTTCATATTCTCGTTGGGCTTCGCCCCACTTCCCTTGCATCTCAAGCGCTTCGGCGTTCAGTTTATGAGCGGGAATGGATTGCGGGGCGGTGCGGCCGAGGTCCTGAGCTGTCCGCGTCGATAAGTCGGAGTAGGCATGGACAAGGACGAAAAGCACATCGGGATCCTGGGGAAACTGCCTGCTGAGCAGCCGGATAAAATCCATGATGGAGTCGCGGTTGTCCAGCGTCAATGAACAGCGCAGCCCGACTACGCCGGCCTTCTTCTTTGTTTCTGCTGACGCCTGGCCAGTCATGCCGCGTTTGAGCGCGGGAACAGCTTCCTTGCAGTGTCCTTGTTCCCCCAGGGTAATGGCTTTTTCCACTGTCAGTGCCGAACTCGCCGCAGGTCCAGGAGGAGTCTTGGGCGCCTGGGCAAGGAGAGGCGCAGCAAAGAACAAAGCGCTGGCTAAGAAGGAGAAAAACGTGGCCGTACCTGTGTTTCTGGACATTCGCTTTTAGTGCCGTTGTGCCCGAAAGAAGGCTGCGTTGGGAAGCGCCTCCACTAAATAAAAATGAGGCAGGCGGGGGTGTACGCCTGCCCCATTATACGTAGTTTCGGTTTAGTAGTAGAGCTTCAGCGCAAACTGGATATTTCTTGCAGGTTGCGAAGTATTGATAACTCCGGTGGTGTTTTGATCCACTGTTGTATTGGGAGCGCCGAGATTGACGGCGTTGAACGCGTTCAGGAAATCGGAGCGGAATTGTAATTTGAATCGCTCCGCGAGCTGGAAGTTTTTCTGTAAGCTGATATCCCAGTTATAGTATCCGGGTCCGCGCAAACCACCCAGTTGTGGCGCACAGGTGCCGAAGCCACTGGTATTGTTTGTATAGTTGGAAGGGTCAAACCAGAGGAATCCTCCGCCAGTCCCCGCCGGAGCCGGACTTCTGCCGTATACGGTGTTCGTACCGTTGCAGTTGGGCCGAATGCCACCGGAGAACGTTCCCGTCGGGTCGCCAGAATTATTGTACATAGCCATGGGGAAGCCGCTGCGGAGAGAAAGAATCGGGCTGACCGTCCAACCGCCCACGATCGCGTCGGCAGCCTTATTCATGTTGGTGCCGAACTGTTTGCCCTTGCCAATCGGCAAGTCGTAGACGGCGTAGGCAGTGAGATTTTGAGTGGCATCGTAGTAGCAAGGCGCCCACTCCGCCCCGGGATCGTAGACGTTCTGCCAATAGGGGCTGGCAGTGGTGGATTGTTTGTTCGTCGACCACGTGCCGTAGTAGCCGGTGTTGTTCGTCATGCACTTGGAGTAGGTGTACGACACCTGATATAGCAACCCATGTCCCATGGTCTTCTGGAGCACGGCCTGCAACGCGTTATACATCATTCTGCCGTTCGACTGCGTACCGGAAATCGTACCCCCGGTTGAGTCAATCGCCGCGGCCAATTCCGGTCCTACACCATTCAGCAAGTATAAGCTCGGAGATGAGCAGGGGGGCGTACCGCATGCAGTGCTCGGCTGCGCGACGAGCTGGTTATATTTAAACGGCACCATCAAGTGATTTGCCACCTGACCGACGTAGCCAACCTGGAAAGTCAGCGTTTGCCCGAACTGATGCTGAATCGTCAGATTCCATTGGTCGTCGATGGCAGGTTGAACGTTACTATCCCAGAGACGGAATACGGCTCCGTCGTAACAGGAGAAGTTCGGACATGACAGACCGGTATTTGGCGGTGCAATAATGCCTTCCGATGAGGTGGTAAGAGGCAGAGCATAACTCGTGCTTCCTACCGGGGTGTATAACGTCTGGAATTCAGGACTTCCAGGCGATCCTCCATTGAATGGTGCGTTGAGTGGCAGGCGCAAGTTGGTTCCTGTCCCTTCCAGATAATCCGATATGGTGAAAGCGCCACGAATCACGGTTTTCCCCTCAAACCGTCCTCCCGGCGTGTAGGCAAACCCAAGGCGCGGCTGGAAATCCTTAGCGCCATAGACACCGTTATAGAGTGCGCGGCTGGCGCCATTCTGATTCGCGTATTGAATTTCGCCGAGCCGGATGTTGTAGTTCGCTTGCAGATCGTTTTGCTCATTCCACGGAGTGTGAGCTTCGTAGCGCAAGCCCAGAGTGAGGGTGAGGTGGTCCGTTGCGCGCCAGGTATCCTGCCCAAAGCCCGCAAGGATATCGGTCGTCTGGGTCCAGGAGCCGGTATAGAGGCCGCGGCCGTACGCACTGGGCAGCCCCAGGAAGAAGTCGGCTAGCCCGTTCCCTCCAATCGGAGCTGCGCCGCCAGTGGTCGTGGTGGCGGAAGAGGCAGTGAAGTTGGGTTCAAAAATCAAACTGCCCAACTCGCCGCTGTTTCCCGAGTAGAACGTCTTGATGCTGTTAAACCAATACTGTCCGCCAAATTTCAAAGTATGACGGCCACGCGTCCAGGTGACCGAATCATTGAATTGCCACACCTGGGTATTGAAGTTCTGCGCGACCCCGCTGTTTCCGAGGTTGGTGTACGTGCCGGTGCCTATGGACGACGGCGTGCCTCCATTCAAGCCGAGTTCAAGTAGACCGGCAAGTCCAACCGGATTGGAATTCGCGATTCCGATCGATTGGCCAAAGTTCCCGACCGAAGAACCCCACGCCGGCCCTGTGGCCAGCGTGATATGGTTCCAGCCAAAGCGCAAGTCATTGACAAGGGTGGGAGAGATGGAGCGAGTCCAATCTCCCACGACGTTCCAGATCGGGGCCGTCGAGAGTCCATTCGCCATTAGCGGTTGCGAATTCGTGATCGGATCGATGTCCTCGGCTCGCGTGAATCGGCCGGAAACCTGATCCTTTTCAGAGATTCTGTAATCCACTCGAATGTCGCCTTGATCCGCGTTGTCTTGCGACCCCATGGAGTTGAGGGCGTTATTTACTGTGCTGCTGTTAATGGTCTTGGGGTACAGCGGCGAGGCGAACAAGGCCGCAGCTACGGGACTGATCATGTTAGACGGAACGATATTGCCGGGGAAAATGGGGCGGGTTGCGTTTGTAGCCGCGGAAGCTTTGCAGGGTATACCGTTCACGCCGGTTCCAGCGGCGCATGGGTTGTAAAGTTGGTTGGCTGGAGTATTGCAAACACCACCCCCGCTAAAACCGGTTGTACAAAGTGCGCTGAAATTGCCAGCTTGTTCAGCAGGCGTGAGTACCGTTATAAACTGGCCCGACGGTGGAAAATCCAATCGCTGCCCCTGATAATCGACAAAGAAAAACAGCTTGTTCTTGATCAGGGGGCCGCCCAACGTGCCACCAAACATGTTCCAGCGCACCGGCGGGGTGGGAATTGGCGCAGCGGACGGATTGATTTTGTTTGACCAATTGTCGGCATTCAGAACGTCATTGCGGAAAAATTCCCAGACGTCGCCATGAAAGCTGTTCGTACCAGACTTGATGGAAGCACTGATGATGCCACCCATGAAATTGCCGAATTCTGCAGGCGCATTCTGGGTAATCATGTTGAATTCCTCGATGGCGTCCGGGGCGGGCTGGTAACCCACTAAATTGTCCGATACCTGGTTGTTATCCATGCCGTCGAGCAAGAAGTTATCCGACTGCTCGCGATTGCCATTGATCATCGGTCTTGAGCTACTGTTGCCATTGGCATCCTGTACCCCGACCCCGTTCGTAAAAGAACTAGGGTCTGGATGGACGGCACCGGGAGAGAGAAGGGTCAATTCAATGTAGTTGCGAGTGGCAAGGGGCAGAGCGTCGTTAGTCGTTGAATTGATGATGGTATCGACTTGCGTGCTCTCGGTTTTCAGAATCGGTGCGGCGCCAGTCACTTCAATGGTTTGGCTGACCTGGCCGACTTTAAGTTCGACGTCGACACGCGCCACTTGATTCAGCACCAGAGTGAATGGCGGGTACAGGGAAGTCTGAAAGCCCGTTTTCTCTACGCGGAGGTCATAGTTGCCGACCGGGAGCAGCGGGATGCGGTAGATACCCGCGTCGTTGGAGACAGCCGTATAAGTGGTTCCGCGTTCCACGGACTTGGCGGTGATTGTTGCTCCGGCAACGGCCGCACCGCTCTGATCGGTGACAGTACCTGTGATTGTGGCAGTAACTTCCTGAGCGAAGGCGGAATTCGCTCCACAAATGAGTATCATGAGCGCGAGGCAACAAAGGGCCAGCGCCCCTGACTGCAATTTTTTCATAAAGATCCTCCAATGCTAGCTCGCGGTGCGCGAGCAGCCTCTCCCCGGCTTGATACGAACGGCAGACAAAGACAAGCACCCCTAAATCAGCGAAAAGCTGACATGATGGCGAATAGCTATATAGCACGAAGAAATGCTTGTCAAGAGGAAAATCTTAATTTATAAGAGAAATAAGATGCGCGCACTATAGCAGCTGTGAATTTCTGCTCTATATCACTGAGCCGGGCAGGGGAGTGGGTGCACCCTTACCCTGCCTGCCGGACAGCAACCGGTAGCCGGCCTAGAGCGCAGGAAAAGAGGAAAATCTGTGGGTGCGGACCAGAAATCAGGCTATCATCCGGACAATATCGATTTTCCAGTTAGGTCCAAACACCTTTTTCGACTGTCGAGGAAAATCAAATGCCGGTAAAAGCTCGCAACGGAGTTCCAGCGTATCAGAGGATCCAGGGCACTATCCGCAAAATCATAGAGTCTGGAGATCTGCGTCCAGGTGATGCAGTTCCATCCGAAAGAGAGCTGGCCAGAATTCATGACGTGAGCCTGATGACCGCTCGGCACGCCCTCGCCACACTGGAACAAGACGGCGTAGTGGAACGACGGCGTGGCGTGGGAACATTTGTCTCCACACCCAAAATTCACTTCAACAAGCTGATGAGTTACACGGAGCAGATGAGGAGCCGAAGCTTGCCCGTCGGCTCTAAAGTGCTCTCGGCAAAAATTGTGGATGATGAAGAGGAAGCCACAGCACGCCTTTCTCTTGCTCCGAAAAGCCCAGTCCTGAAGCTGGAGCGGCTGAGGCATGCCGCCGGAGAGCCCTTTGCCCTGGAGACGTGCTATTTTTCGGCAAAGCAATTTGCGGGCCTGCTCTCCGAGCCGTTAGAACGCGATTCCTTGTTTGCAATCCTGGAGCGCCGCTATCGCGTGGAAATTGCTTACGCCGATGAAGAGGTGGACGCGACGGCGGCTGATCCACGCACGGCGGATCTCCTGGGCGTGCCCAAGCGGGAACCGTTGCTGCGTTTCCGTCAAGTCATCCATTCCACAAAGGGCGCAGTCGTTGTTTACGTGCTGGGCCTGTACCGGTCCGATCGCCACAACCTGGTGATTCGGCGATTCCGCTAGAACCATGTCTCTTCAGGGCATAGCGCGTTGCTTCCTCTTCGTAATGGTGCTCAACGCATTTCTGTGGCCGCACGGCACGTATTCGCAAACGCCTTCTCCCGGGCCGGGTGGAGATGTCATGCGCGAGATGAGCAGTTCGTTTGAAGCGCTGGTCAAACGTGTTTCGCCGGCGGTGGTGGAAGTCCTGGTGACCGGCTACGGTTCCGAGGAGGAAGATGATGAGAAAGGATCGAGTGCCGTGGGTCGCGAACGCAGTCTGGGTCCGGGAGTCATCATCGACCCGGAAGGATACATTGTTACGAATTTCCACGTCGTTAAGGGAGCAGACCGGGTCCGAGTTGTCCTGACGCCCACGGTTAGCGAGGATTCACAAGCAACCTCGATGCTGAAGTCCAAGGGCCGCATCCTGGGCGCTCGCATTGTTGGCGTCAGCAAAACAGTCGACCTTGCGGTTCTGAAGGTTGAAGCGACTGGACTACCCACGCTTCCGCTGGCTCGCTACGATCACCTTCACAAAGGAGAAATTGTTCTGGCGTTCGGCAGTCCCGAAGGCCTGGAAAATTCCGTGACTTTTGGTTTGGTCAGCTCTGTGCTCCGCCAACCCGATCCAGACGACCCCATGGTCTACATTCAAACCGACGCGGCCATTAATCCCGGAAATAGTGGCGGGCCGTTGGTGGATGTCGATGGGAACGTCGTTGGCATCGACACTTTCATCTACACGAAATCTGGGGGAAACGAGGGCATTGGCTTCGCCATTCCCAGTGGGATTGTTCGCTATGCGTACGAACAGATTCGCAAGTACGGGCGCGTCCGGCGACGGACCATCGGCGCCGACCTGCAATCGCTTACACCGGATCTTGCCGGTGGGCTGGGATTGACGGACACCCCGGGCGTTGTGGTTTCCGATGTCGAGCCGGGAGGACCCGCGGAGCACGCCGGTCTGCGGGTGCAGGACGTCATTGAAGCCATCAACGGCATGGCCGTGGACATTGTGGCTCTGTTCACGCTGAGTCTGTACTTGCGGACCACTGGCGATGAGGTGAATCTACAAATTCTTCGCGGCGCCAAGCGGCTCAACTTAGATGTACCCGTGCTTGAGCCGCTCCATGATATCAACCGGCTCGCGGACCTATCCGATCCAGCCAAAGACCTGATCCCCAGGCTTGGAATCATTCGGGCCACGGTCACTCCAGATGTAGCTGAGCTGGCTGGACCATTGCGCATCCCCTCAGGCGTACTGGTCACTTCCACCGTCCCCAATCGCCTGGCCGTCGACTCCGGCCTGCAGGAAGGCGATGTGATTCACTCCTTAAATCGCGCGCCAGTGAAGACCATGGATGATCTACGCGCGGCATTTGGCCAACTGAAGCCCGTTGACCCCGCCGCGCTTCAAGTGGAGCGGAATGGCAAATTGACTTTCCTGACGTTTGAGATGGAATAGGCGAGTTGGCAGTTGCTGCGTTTCCCAGTGGTGAAATATTTGTTTGACAGCTCAAACCATTTGCAGCACTCTGCCGCCTATGTTGGATCCAGCAATCAGACGTTTGTTGGATGCTTATCCGGCCATTTTTCTCGCGTGCCACCGTCAACACGTGCGCGCGGACGAGGCTGGAAAATCCGTCACTGAGCATCAAGCCAGCGTTCTGGACCACTTAGACGAGACGCGCCCCACAACCCTCTCGAAGTTGGCCGAGCACATGGGCGTGGGCCGGTCGGCGATGAGTATTACCGCAAAACGATTGGTCCGCGGCGGATACATTAGGAGGACGCAAGACAGGAACGACGAGCGTTGTGTCGGCTTAACCCTGACGCCGGCGGGAGCGCGGGTGAAAGAGCAAAACACGGTTCTTGACCCGGAACTGGTGAAGAAGATGTTTCGTCTGATGTCCGCCGATGAATTGGAAATGGCGCTGCAAGGCATTGAGTCCTTGGGCAGACATGCCCGGATTCTGCTTCGCCAAAGAAAAAGAGGAGGCAAACGATGAAAGTCCTACTGATTTTGGCCGCTGCGGTTGTTTTTGTAATTCTTGCTGTCGTGGCGATCGGGGCGCTACTGCCGAAGCGCCATGTTGTATCGCGCCGTGCCTCGTACCGCGCGACGCCGGAACAACTCTTTTCTCTGATTGCAGGCGCTCAGAATTGGCGTCCCGATGTGACGCGTTGTGAAATGCTCCCTGCCGAAAATGGCCGGGAGTTGATGCGCGAAACGACGAGTGACGGCCAAACGATGACCTACGAACTGCTGGATCGTAGACCGCCTACATCATTGGAGCGCCGAATCGCCACCGAGAACTTGCCGTACTCCGGGACCTGGAGCTTCTTGCTCCAATCCAATGGAGAGAACACTATCGTGCGGATTACGGAGGACGGCCAAGTTTACAATCCCGTTTTCCGGTTTGTGGCGCGTTTCATTCTTGGCCCTACGCGCACGATGGACACTTACCTGCGCGCGTTGGGTAAAGCGACGGGACAGGAAGTGGAAGTCCACGATTGACGTCGCGGCGCCAACGTTCTCTGCAAACTTGTATTGTCGGAGAGGAGCAGGAATTGACGTGCGTTTCCCCGCTGCGTCACGTGGCGGGGAAGATTAACTGCTATGATACGGGCCAAACGATCCATCAACGACAAAATATCAGAAAACGTCCCGTCTGTCCCCCGTTTTAGATACAGGTTAGCGCGCATGCTCGCTTCTGCCACTCATTCGTGCTTCATGGTTTACCATTTGTGTATAATTATCTTTCTGTTGGCGACATGCTATATGATTGTGAATTCCGTACTCGTAGAGCCCATAAACCTAATGCGGTTCCTCAAGCGGACCCATTTTAATATTCACTCTGTCCGGAAGCATGAATTGCACTTCGACACCATCCTTCAATGGCGTGTGAACCCACTCGAGAGAATACATAATCCTCATCTCGTCTTTCGTTCTGCTTTGTTCGAACCGCCAAGTTCTTAGGTTCCGCATTGCAAAATCGGCAAGAGCTTGTTGCTGACTTGACGTGATCGCGCCCCAATCAGGGATGCGAACGTCAGAAACAGCGCCGCTTTGCTCAATCCTAGCGGTCAGTGTAACTGTTCCGGAGCCATCCTCTGACGTCGCAGCGATGTGATCGAACGTGACTAGGCAACGATCATGAATTTGCAGTTTGCAGGAAGGTTTTCCTGTCACAGGGAGATCGATGCGCGTGCTGAAGGGCGAATTGACACCAACGCTCAGCGCATCTGGCACGAGGAGCAGATATTCCTCATGTTTTTCTGTGGAGTAATAATATTCAGCGTGCCTCATCGATGCCCACCGTACCGCATTCTCCGTGTACTCAACCCCAAGCGGAGAATAGTTGACGGCCGCTCTATAGGAATTGAATATGCCCACCGACACCTCTGGGGCTCGATACTTTTGCTTCAAAACATTCGCCAAGCAAATCAACTTCTCGCGCGTAAAATCCTCTGGTCGAATCGAGATGTCAAGGAGTATGGTGGGCGCTGTGTAGTCGTAATTTTTGCCCACGCGGTATACTGGCGCTTTGCAGTTCGCGTATAGGTTAGGAGTTTCCGCCAAAAGCAACGGAAGAACCACTAACCAGTGAAGCGACCATTTCCAACCCAACTTTACCATTAGCAGATTCCTCCTATTGCAACGCACAACCGTATTGCACGAGCATTGCATTTATGACGTCGGTATTTGAACCGGTCAATCTCCGACACCCCATACCGTTAGGAAAAATAGCGGTGGCACACGTCAAGGCGTAATAAAGCGAGGGGTCATCCATTCCGGACAGATTATGTAATGTCTCATGTAAAACGGTGGATTGAGTTAGATCTTGCAAGGCAGTTCTGTTCTGAGAATCCTTTCCTTTCCCTGTATAGACGTAAATATCGGTGCTGGTGAACAGAGGTTGGATCTGAGCTTCAGCGATGATCCCCCCCAAGACCCCTTTCCGTCTGGTGGATTGAAAGGCCAGCATTCCGGCGTGTTTAAGGATATGAGCCGAAGGTTCTCTTCATTAATCTCGTTTTGCGTCCATGTGCCAGCGTTATATCTGCTGATGAAGGACTGAGGAAACCGGGGACAGACGGGACGTTTCCCGTATCATTTGTCAAAGGTTAACACTTCCTGACCTGAGGCACACATGGGTTTGGGGCGGCGGCCTCCTTTTACCGTCTCAGCGCTCAATCTGTCGGCCATCCGCCAAAACTGCTATGCCGCTTATAGCCAGAGGATTTTAGTGGCGCGCCCAGGGAGATTCGAACTCCCGACCTCTTGCTTCGGAGGCAAGCGCTCTATCCAGCTGAGCTACGGGCGCGCAGAGGGAACGCAAACAACTTCCGTACAAGTTTAGCCTTTCTCTGGCCCCTCCGCTAGTGGACTCTCCCCCCGTGTAATGCTGCCTATCGTCCGTCTTGCAGCAAGGGCTTCCCTATCCCTTGGAGCGATTCTTGATGTCGCGTGCCAGTTTCTCGATCTCTTCCGCCTTCTTCATCAAGTTCAGGCTCATCACCTTGCTCGAGTCCGTCTTCTCGACTTCCTCTTTCAGCTCCGTGACTAGTTGATAGAGCTGCTCGACCTTCTTCTTCATGTCCTTGTCGTTGTCTTCCAGGACTTTCTTGTCGGCGTTTGGAAGCTTTGGGCTTTCGTCCTCGGGCACAGGGCCGTGCCGGGGATTCTGCGGCGGCACTACGGGATCCTGCGTTCTCATCGGGTCACTGGCGAGCTTCGACGAAACACCCGCCAAGATCAGGCTTGCCAAAAAAACTCGTCGTGTCTCCATGTGCCTCCCTCCTCTCCCCGGGCCTCGCGCAAGCGAGTTCCTGCACTGCACGGTCTCCCCACCAATGCTATACTCGCCCCCCGATACTTCTATGTCTAGTCTTCTATCCGAAATCCCCGCACTCTCGGTCTCTAACCTGTTGCATCTTGTCGTCATTATCGTCGCGGCCTTGCTCATTAACCGTGTTCTGCGTCTGGTCACCAAGCTCATCGTCAAACCGGCTACCTCGCAGACTCGCGCGGCGCAGGCCCGTGAACAGCAAACGCGCACGCTGGCTGGAGTGGTTTATAGCGGCGGTAGCAAGGTGGTCTGGGCGCTGGCATTACTCATGGCCGCGCAGGAGTTCGGTGTCAACGTCACGCCGGTTGCAGCCGTTGCCGGGCTCGCCAGCCTTGCCATCGGGTTCGGCGCCCAAAACCTGGTGCGCGACGTCATTACCGGCTTCTATATTATTCTAGAAGATCAGTATTCCGTGGGCGATACCATCCAGGTGGCTGAGACCATTGGCCGAGTCGAGCATCTAACTTTACGGCGAACTGTTGTCCGCGATGCGCGGGGAGCACTCGTGACCCTCTCAAACGGAGATATTCGCACCGTCGGTAATCTCAGCCGGGACTGGTCCCAAGCATTTGTGGACGTTGCCGTTTCCCCGGAAGTTCCGCAGGAGCGTGCGTTGCAAGCGCTGGATGCCGCCGCCGCGGAGTTGCGGAATGATCCTTCGTGGTCTCAAGCGCTGGTTGACGGGCCCCGCATCCTGGGCTTGCAGTCTTACGACCAGAACGCTTCCACTGTCCGGCTGCAGGTACGCACTGCGCCCGCTCGGCACGAAGATGTTTCCCGGGAGCTGCGCCGAAGGATTCAGATCGAGTTTCAACGGCAGGGAATCCCCTTGTCGAATGTGCGGCGCGTAGAGTTGGTGAGTTCTTCGGGATCGCTTCAGCCGAATCCACCTGCTCACTCCGCGTGATTCACTTAAGGAGAGTTCGTTATGTCTCAGATTAGCTACGAAGAAGTGAACCTCATGCTGCGGCTGTACGACCTCCGCCGGGAGCCCCGGTTGCGCGAGGCTCGCGCGTGGTTTGTTGAGCGCTTTCAGGCCGGCACGCCCGAGGAACTCATTGTGAAATACCCCCAGGGCAGCCAGGAGAATACGTACATCCGCATGGTGATTAGCTATTGGGAAATGGTGGCCAGCATCGTCAATCGCGGCCTGATCAACGATGAACTTTTCTTCGAAAGCAACGGAGAAATCTGGGTGGTCTGGGACCGCATGCGCATGATCGTGCCCAGCTGGCGCGCTGCGTTCAAGAACCCTTCTCTCTTTTCGGGCATCGAAGAAACCTGCAAGCGCCTGGAAGCGTGGCGGGAAAAGCGCGCGCCCGGATCGAGCGAAACGATGCGGCAGATGATGGAACAGACCCGCGCAAAGGTCAAGTGAGAAAAGTTCGCAGCTATTGCCAAGGGGTTCTCTTATAACTGAGTCGTCAGAGTTGTAACTCCTCCCTGTGGAATCTCCGTCGCATCTGCACTCTGTGCTGGACGCGCAATCCGCACACAGTTTCGCCCCGCTGCCTTCGCGGCATAGAGAGCTGCGTCCGCTTCCTGGATAATTTCGTCCACCTCCCGATTCTCGAAATCGGTGGACAATGCCAATCCAATACTGATGGTGACCGGCAGGGATTTCGAACGCGCCTGAAAGGGCTTCCTCGAGATGGCAGCTCGAATGTTTTCAGCACGCACCGCCGCACTCGAAGCATCGCACTTGTTAAGAATGACGAGAAATTCCTCGCCGCCGTACCGCCCAACCATGTCGTAGGATCGCACGGAATGGTGTAGCCGCCGCGCCACTTCCCGCAGCACAACGTCGCCTATGCTATGGCCATGCTGGTCATTTACGAGCTTGAAATGGTCGATGTCGCACATCATCACCGCCGTGCAACTCTTCTCCCGGCGCGAGCGATGAATCTCCCGGGACAGCAATTCCACGATGACGCCCCGGTTCCAAAGCGACGTCAGCAGATCGTGAGTGGCCTGGAACCTCATGCTTTCCCGCGCTTCCACCAGGCGATCTTCCAGTTCCAGAATCCGTTCGCCGGCGCGCAACCTCGCTTTCAGTTCTTCCCCGTCATACGGCTTTGTAAGGTAATCGTCCGCCCCGGACTCCAGCCCCTGCACAATTTCCTGCTTGGACTCTTTCGAGGAAAGCAGGATCAGGTACGTGTACGCCTTATCTTGGCGGTGACGCACCTCTCGACATACCTCGACACCGTCCTTTTTTGGCATGATCCAATCAAGCAGCGCAAGACGCGGCGGATCTTCTGCCGCCAGTTCTTCCAGAGCGCGGACTCCGTCGCTCGCCGAAGTTACCTCATAGCCCGCTCGCTGCAGAGTTCTCACCAGCATCATCCGGGAGAGGTCATCGTCTTCCGCGATCAGAACTTTCATGCCTTCACCTCCGCCAGCTGCGCGTCTACCTCAGGTGACAGTTCTGCGAGCGCCTGCGCGAGTTGCGCCAGTAAACTTTCCGCCTCCTCGCCCTTCTCCTGGCGGGAAGCATTTTCCAGCTCGCTGGCTTTTTCCGCGGCGCGGTTCATGGAGAGACTCCTGAGCATGCCCTTCAGGGTGTGAGCTGCACGCGCCACCCCAGCCAGGTCTCCCTCAGCGAGTGCCTTTTTTGCTCTTTGCACATTGGTTTGACTGTCTTCGCGAAATACGCGGAGCAAGTCACAGAGAAAATCCCGATCGTCGTCTAAGCGGTCGAGAAGCTCACTCATGTTCCACCCACTCACCGCTGGTGTGTTTATCGGCGAAAGGGGTGCTTCGCTTTCTTGCTTGCCATGGTTCGTCACGCGCGCGATCTCCTTCTGCAGTAATTCACGCCGGATAGGCTTCGTCAGATAGGACATCTCCATCTCAGCCGCCTGGTGCTCCGTTGCCTTTCACAACGCGCTTCGCCACCCCTAGCATCCGCGCGTCCATCTTCAGTCCGGCGTTCCGCGCTGCTGCCAGATTGATCTGAAACCGGACAATATCCTGTTCATAACTCAACTGTACGATTCCCCCGGCGTTCAGAAATCCATCCGCTTCGCCGACGCTGAGCACATTGGCCCCTCTCACGCTCTCCAGTATTTTCGCCAAGCGTTTCTCTTCCGATGCGCCGACGAAAAGTGCCTGACAGCCTCTAAAATCCTGCTCTTTCTGCACCCATCGAACTTCCACCTTTCGATCGTCAATCGTCGTGCTTCTCAGTTCTTCCGTGAGTGGAAATACAAGCGAATGGTCCCCCGAGACACAGAACCGGAACGCTCCGTCCTTCGCAGTGAACGCCCCCTCTGGCCATTGCACGAAACTCAGCATCTTTTTCAAATAAATTGCCTTATGAAGCGTCTCTGGTTGCACCGACTGGCCCAGCGCGCTGCCTGGCAAGCAACAAAGCACGCACGCCCCGAAGACCATGATCCGCAAAGCTCGGAGTGCGCTCTGAATCGTCACTGCCCTTCCTTTCCCCATGGCCTCATTCCGTCTTGTCTTTTATCGACACGACTGCATCCCTTCCCGCATACTCGACGAGAAACTCCTCCTCACGTGCAAGATGCACACCACTCTCAAATTCCGGTCTTCTGCATCCGCCGGAAAACACGGCACTTGGGGAGTTCGCTTTTTCTAGGCGGGGGGTAATGTTTCGAACCGGAACAGTCCCCTCTTCACCGATTCAATTCTGCTCACCCTCTCGGCTGCCTACGCGGCCAGTCGGTAGAGACTTCGCCGCGCGGAAGGCGATGGTTCCCATCGAAAACTGAAGGGAAGAATGTTAGATGAAAAGCAGCTTCTTCAAGTATCTGGTCGTCGGCTTGGGATGAAGGTCGCGCCATAATCCACCCAACGACTTTGTGGCCTTTGGCTTTCGGCACGTTCTTCTTCACGAATGCGATATAACCAGCGATTTGACCAATGGTGTCTCTAGGAGGTTCTTCGTTTTCTCCGGTGACAGTTGGAATTGAAGCGGTAATCTGTGGAAGAGTAGTAACATACGTATTAACCTCGCTCACCGGCGCGCTCCCGCCTTTCAAACGGAGAATCCGCTATGCACAAAGTGATTGAAGTACTCGCGATTGGTTTGCTCGCATTCTCGTGGTGTGTAGCGACCGCGCAACCGCAGTCTTCGACCGCATGGGTGCGGCGCGAAAAGACAGACCGCTTGCGGGATATTACCTACGCGACGTACTCACTAACGGGAAAGTTTCTCACCCCACCCGCAAATGGCAGTCTCCCGAATCCGGTCATGGTTGTTCACTGCCTGCCCGGTAAGGTCGAGAAAAAAGGTGTTCACGGTTACACGAACGGAAAATTCACAGATGGTTTCATTCAAATCGGCAGCGTCGTTGATTCTGAGGAGGCCAATGGAAGTGGTGTGGCCGTCAACTTTAGGCTCGATGACGGAAAAGTTCGAACTGAAGAGTGGGGGCGCAGCACTAACTTTTCGGCCATCTATTTCGCAAGCCCCTTCTGTGATTACTGCGCTTTTGCCAATCTACTTTACGGTCACGGTGTACTCCACAAGGAAAACACAAACCCGCAGGTTCGCAAAGTGGTCATCGGCGTGTCTGAATATCTTGGCGGTGAAGTAGTGATGCAGTTCGATATGCCCGACGCAACGGAAGTCGCGGAAGGGTGCGGTATTGTTCTGCACAAGTAATTCCTGCCTTTCACAATGGAGAGATGAGACATGCCCAAGTACAGCATCGTTGAGGGTCGTGACTTCACGGGAAACAAAACGTGGGATGCGCTGCAAGCCGCATCCGATGAGCAGCTGGAAAAATGGGCAGCGGATGAGAATTGTAAGCAGCGCGATAACGCGGCGCAAGAGTTGGAAGATAGACGCCAAAGGCGCATCGCCGCTGAGTATCGTGCTTCCATTGCTCCAAAGCCGCAGGAGCAGGATTTAGCCTCCATGACCAGAAGTAATGCAGCGGGGATGCCTTCCACCACTGTTACAACCAGCCTGAATCTTGGCACAGTTGTATTTGTTGGGTTTGCGCTCCTGAGTCTTTTCGTATCCTTGGCCGAAGGGGTAGTGCCGATTTATCTTGTCGAGGCTGCCCTGTGGGCTGGTCTAGCTTGGTACTGGGACAAAAAAGGTTCCACCAGTCAATCCGCCACTCTGATTATTTTGCTGTGCGCTATGACTGTTGCCGCTGGGGAAGGATACCTCGTTGGCAGAAATTCCAAAGCTGGCGTTGGGTCTTCAGACCCCTACGCTGAATTTGGCGGCAGCATTGGAGCCAGTCCCACCACCAAAACCACCCCTGGCCAATCTGGACTGGATATGAGTAGGTTCCAGCCTCTCACGCCAACCGCCCCGTCAAACTCCATTGACAGGTGGCTTCAGGAGCATCCCAACCCTCCAGCGGTAACAGCGCCGGAACATCCCAAGAAAGCAAAACCTGCGCCCGTTCTCGGCTATGCCACGGTGTTGAAAGAAGAAAACATATATATGCGGTGTGCTTTCAACACTGGGTATGAACCTTGTCTAATGTACGATGCAAACGACTCCAGCGGCACCATTGCGAGATTGAAAAAGGACGACCGAGTCGAAATCTTGTCCGAGAAGGTTCGCGCACCGGACGGTACGGATATTTACAAAGCTAGGTTTCAACAGCATGTGGGGTGGATGGCCGCAGATAACCTCGTTCTTGAAGCGCGATAGCCTTCCTCAGCGAATAACGGTTCGCCTTCGGCGTGTGGCAATTCCCCAGTCCAGTCGTTGCCCCACCTTAGGGAATGGCACTCGGAGGCCTGTCACAACCCGAAAAAACCAATGTCAGTTTGTCGAAGTCGGTAGGCAGTGCCATTGACGCCCCGCCGTCTCCCATGATACATCCGTATCATGCCTGAAACCACCAACCTCAACATCCGCAATTTCTCTCCCGACCTCCTACGCAAAATCAAGTCCGCCGCAGCCTTGCAAGGGAAGACGCTGCGCCAGTGGGTAATCGAGGCCGTTCAAGACAAGCTGCGGAGGTCGAAGTGATTCACGTCCATAACAGGCGGGTGGGCCACAGATTGAGCGCTGAGACGGTTTGACTGGGTGCCGCACCCTTTGGGGTTTAAGGGTGCGGGTTTTCTTTTGGGTTTCCCTGTTTTTCTTTGATTCCCTAACGAGAAATTTGGAGGCGCGGGTGGGAATCGAACCCACGCATAAAGGTTTTGCAGACCTCTCCCTTACCACTTGGGTACCGCGCCTCGGACTATTAGTATAACGAAGTTCGTCAACCCGTGTCAGGGCTGGCCGGTCTCCTCTTACGGTATGTACACTTGTGGGTTTTGCTTCCGCCAGCGGCACTCCTTCGACATGTCCGCAGGATTCCGAGTGAAAACGAAAACGGCCACCGACAGGTGGCCACTTTCACGAGAAATGAAATCACCGTTGCTTCGTTTCTTTCGCGGGTTCCTCGATCTGCGCTTCTCGCAAAAACCTCGCAGACTCTTCCGGCGGTGTGGGATTGATGTAAAAGCCCGTCCCCCACTCGAATCCCGCCACCTTGGTCAGTTTCGGAATAATCTCGATGTGCCAGTGGTAGTGGTCGTTAATCTCTTCTCCGATGGGCGAGGTATGAATCATGAAATTGAACGCCGGGCGATCCAGCACTGCATCCATGCGCATAAGCGTGTCTTTCAGCATTTGCGCCAGGCTAGCGTACATGGAGCTTTGATTGTTCTCGTAAGCCGAGCCGTGGACCTTTGGCAATAGCCACATTTCAAACGGGAATCGCGGGGCGTACGGCGCCAAGGTGATGAAATGGTCGTTCTCCCCGATCACTCGCTCGCCGGTGTCGCGTTCCTGGCGAATGATATCGCAGAAAATACAGCGTTCTTTTTCGTCGTAATAGTGCCAGCAATTGTCCACTTCTTCGCGCACGCGCCGCGGCACAATCGGCAGCGCGATCAATTGCGAATGGGGGTGCTCCACGGAGGCTCCCGCCGCTTCGCCGTGATTCTTGAAAATCAGCACGTAACGGAAGCGCTTGTCATTTTTCAGGTCGAGCATCCTGTCGCGATAGGCCCACAACACATCCTCGACGGACTTTTGCGGGAGCTGCGCCAGCGTGGTCTGGTGCTGCGGCGTCTCGATAATTACCTCGTGCGCGCCGATACCGTTCATTTTATCGAACAGGCCTTCACCCTCGCGGTCGAGTTCCCCTTCGATTCCCAGAGCAGGAAAACGATTTGGCACGACGCGGACGTTCCAGCCCGCGGCATTTGCTCCGGTGCCGTTTCGTCCGTACGCGAGGATCTCCGGCGGCGTCTTCCCCTCATTTCCCGGGCAGAAGGGACAATTGCGCGGCGCTCCCGGAAAAACACTTTCTCTTAGAAAATCCATCGGACGCTTCCCGCGGTCCGTGGAAATAATTACCCAACGCCCGGTAATAGGATCCTTGCGTAACTCCGGCAATGCACACCCTCCAAAATAACGTTCTTCCTCTTGTTAGATGCAACTTATACAGACTCTGTGTATTGTACTCTTCCTCGCGCCCAATGGAAGTGAGGGGTGAACTTTCTCCTGCTATCTACGGGAAACGAGGGACAATTCGGGGCTGAGGGCGGCTTTGTGCAGTCGGACGACGGGAGGCCGACCAGGTGTAGTTTCGATGGCCACAACATCGAAACGCAGGGGGCATTCCTGAATGTGCCGCTCGCGGAGGAAATAGTGGGCAGTACGTACCAGGACCTCATGCTTCTCTTTCGTAATGCTCAGTTCCGGCAGTGCGGGCTGGCCTTTTGCCGCCAAACGTGTGCGAACTTCCACGAACGCCAACGCGTTGCCATCGTAACCGATCAGGTCCAGCTCGCCCTTTGCACGCAGGGGCATGTAATTTCGCGCGATGAAAATATAGCCGAGGCGCCGCAGGTACCAGTAAGCATACGTTTCCCCACGCACGCCAATCTGCAGCGCCTCCTGCTTTTTCGCCTGGGCTGTGGCTTCTTCCGCATCACGCAGTCCGTGCCGTGATTTCCACTTCACCCATGCAAAACCAATGCGCGCTATTAGCCCGATCATTTATTACTCTATGAGTACTACACTCTGGAGTATAAACAAAAATCCCGTGGCCGTCAGTTTTTTCTGCCGCCACGGGATTTTCGCCGCTTTACAGTGTTTGTTCGACTTGCTGGATGGACTCTTCCATGATCCGAATCGCGCAGTCGGCCTGGTCCTCATCAATGATCAACGGCGGCGAGATGCGGATGGAGTTTTCGCCCGAACCCAGCGTCAGCAAGCCTCTGTGGAAGGCATTGACCACCACTTTGTCGCGCAGGTCCTGGGCTTTCTCCTTGGTGCGCTGGTCGCGGACAATTTCCACGCCGATCATCAGGCCCTTGCCACGCACATCGCCGACAATCCTGAACCGTTTCGGCCAATCGTTGATCTTGCTGAAAATGTAGTCGCCCACTTTTTGCGCATTGGCCCTCAGTCCGCCCTCGATTAGATCAAGAGTGGCGAGCGCCGCCGCGACGCAAACGGGGTTCCCTCCATAGGTTGTGCCATGCGAGCCGGGCCTCCACTGCATCACGCTCTCCTTGGCGATGAACGCGCTGATGGGCATGCCGCTGGCGATGCCCTTTGCGGTCAGGACGATGTCCGGCGTGATTCCGGCATGATCGAATGCCCACATCTTTCCCGTGCGACCCATGCCTGACTGCACTTCGTCAAGAATCAGCATAATGCCGTGCTTGTTGCAGATCCGCTGCAGTTCCTGCAGGAAGAAGAGCGGCGCGGGGATGAAACCGCCTTCGCCCTGGATCGGCTCTACGATAATCGCGGCGACTTCCTCCGGTGCGAACAAACGCTTGAAGATTTGCTGTTCGAGCAGCTCGATGATCTCGCCACCGCACGTTTCCTTGCCGTGGCCAAGCGCGCAGCGATAGGCATAGGGATAGGGAATGTGCTCGACGCCGCCCAGCAGCGTTCCGAAATACTTGCGTTGCGTGCTTTTGGATGCGGTCAGCGATAGCGAGCCGAGTGTGCGCCCGTGGAAGCAACCATAGAAGGCGATCAGCTTGTCGCGTTTCGTGGCATAGCGCGCCAGCTTGATAGCGCCTTCCACCGCCTCCGTGCCGGAATTGCCGAAAAACACTTTCCATTGGTGCGAGTTCGGCATTGTTGCCACCAATCGTTCCGCCAATTGCGGCATGTGCCGGTGATAGAAATCCGTGCCCGCGATGTGGATGAGTTCCGCGGCCTGTTTCTGAATGGCCTCCACCACCTTCGGGTGACAGTGTCCCGTCGAGCACACCGCGATGCCGGCGCAAAAATCCAGAAACGTGTTTCCGTCGGGATCTTCGATGATCGCGCCGCTGCCGCGTTCCGCCACCAGCGGATAATCGCGCGAGAGCGACGGCGAAATATATTTGGCATCGTACCGGATCACCTCTGTGGCTTTCGGGCCGGGCAACGCCATCTTGATGTGGGGCAGTTTGGTTTCCGTGGACGTAATCATAATTCCTCCAAATCACTTAATCTCGTTTGTGCGAACAGGAACTGCAGCGGGGAGAAAGCAGGGGCGAATGCGGACCACACCATCGCCATAACCTGCTGAAGATAAGTGACTTAATCTACGCTAAAGAGGCTGGGACGAAGGCTGGACGGGCGAAATTTCCGCGGCACGCGGGATCCTACCGCGACTCGGTCATGCTTGAGAAAGTGGAAGTATTTCATTTGCGTTTCCAGCGAACGCTGCCGTCTTTCATATCTTCCAAAATTATACCACGCTCGGAGAGTTCTTTGCGGATGCGATCAGACGCGGCGAAGTCTCGCCTCTGCCGTGCCGCCTGGCGCTCGGCGACCAGTTTTTCGATTTCCGCATCACTCGCTGCATCGCTGCCTGCGTCGTAGCCGAGGGCTTTCAGCTTTTTGGCGTCATTGTCCTCTAACACGGCAAAAATCTTGTCGAACGTGGCCAGAAACTCCCTCGCGGCTTTCACCTCGCCTTGCCGGAATTCTCCCTTGTCCATGGCGATGTTGGCTTCGCGCACAAAATCAAACATCGCGGCAAGCGCTTGCGCAGTGTTCAAGTCCTCGGAAAGGCCGCCATCAAAATCACTCGCAGCCCTGGCAATGCGCTCGGCCATGCCGTCTTGTTTTCCTGCGGGGAACTTTTCATTTTTCAGGCGCGCCGCAAAATTACGCAAACGTTCCACGGAACTCGTGGCCTGCTGCAATCCATCGAAGGTGAAATTCAGTTGCCGCCGGTAGGGCACGCTGGCAAGAGCAAAACGCAGCGCCGAGGGTTTGTAGCCCTTCGCGAACAGATCCCGCAGCGTGAAAAAATTGCCGAGCGACTTGGACATTTTCTCGCCTTCGACCAGCAGGTGCTCTGCATGCAGCCAGTAGCGCACGAACGGCTTGCCCGTGGCCGCTTCGCTCTGTGCAATTTCGTTTTCGTGGTGCGGGAAGGCCAGGTCGATGCCGCCCGTGTGGATATCGATGGTCTCGCCGAGGTACTTCATGGCCATGGCGGAGCATTCGATGTGCCAGCCCGGACGTCCCGGCCCGATCGGCGTCTCCCAGAAGTGCTCCCCTGCTTTGGGCGCCTTCCACAAGGCGAAATCGCGTGCGCTCTCTTTCTCGTACCGGTCATTATCCACGCGCGCGCCAGCTTGAATCCCGCTGAGGTCAATCTTGGACAACTTTCCGTAGTCCTTGAATTTCGTGATCCGGTAGTAGATCGAGCCTTCGGAATCGTAGGTGTACGTCTTCTTCTGCAGCCTCTGGATCAGCTCAACCATCACGTCGATGTTGTCCGTGGCGCGAATCCAGTGCTCCGGCGACTCGACGCTCATCGCTTGGCAATCCGCGAAAAACGCCTCCACATACTTTTTCGTATATTCACGAATGCCTACCCCGGCGACGGCAGCATTGGCAATGATGCGGTCGTCGACATCCGTCAGATTCATTACATGCGTAAGCTGGAAGCCGCGCAGCTTCAGGAACCGCCGCAAAATGTCCTGGAAGACGAACGTACGGAAATTGCCGATGTGCGCGAAGTCGTACACTGTCGGGCCGCACGTGTACATGTGCACTTCGTTCGCCTTCAACGGGATAAACGGCTCAACTTTTCCCGACAGCGTGTTGTGGACCTGGATTTCGTGCATGGACCCTCAGTTGTCCCTTTCTCCTGTTTAGCAAACGAACGATTGTATCTGACGCTTTGCACGCGCCGCAATGACAGTGGCAAGACACCTGTCCTTATCTGCAATGCTGATGGGTTTGGCAGATTGGTGTTTCCCCAGCACTACCTCGACGACAAGAAAGCCACTACGGATTGCGCTTTCTGTCGTCGAACTGAACATCTGTGTATCGGAATGCCCTGTAATCCAAGGCAGTTTTGTGCAAAAGGTCACGCCTCATTGCGAGAATGATTTCCCCGACAGTTTTGCGTCCAATTTCGGGGTCCGGGTCAGATCCTCTGCTATCGATAACAAGACGGACCATCGCATTCACCGATTCAACGACTTCATCAGAGGCGTACAGCCACGACTGATACTGCTCCTCAAAGAATTCTCTTTTTAGTTGACCGGAAGTAGTGGCGCCGATGAATCCCTGAAGTTTTACGAGGAGCTTCGCATATTTTTCTTCTTTGAATCGGGTTATCGATTCTTCGCGTTTGGCACGTGACGTGAACAGATAAGTCAGAAAAACGCCAATCGCTGCGGTTGCTAACGGAACGACACCGATTAACCATTCCTTCATAAGTTGAGCCTTCCTTTTCTTTGCTCGTCGTATGACATTCTTCGAGCCGATGGTACAGTCCAAGCGTAGCGCAAGAAGGCAGTCGTCACGTCCCCAAACGACACCTGCCGTGAGAGGTCATCTGCCTTGGATCCGCGGAACATGAATGCTGTCTATTCTTCGCGCCGGATGAAGCGCCGGTATGAGGTGTGGTTCCTGCGTTATGGCCTGGCGGACGGTACGGGGGCATGGTGGTTCAGGTATCTGCTGATGAACCTGGGCCGCAATGGCTGTAGTGCGGAGTCTTCGGGCCTGCCCGTGCAAGTTTGGGCCACGTGGTTTCCCAGGGACGGAAAACCGCAGACCTTTATCCAGGGTTACCCAGCGGACGCGCTGGAATTAACGGGACGTCGCGAACTTCCCTTCCATTTCCGCGTGGCCGAAAATGGCATCGAAGAAAACACCTGCTGGGGCGATCTCCACGTCGACGGGCGCGCCGTCTCCTGGAAGCTTCGTTACCGCTCGAGTTTCGGCGTGGTTCTGAGCGATAAAGGCTGGATTGGTTTTTCAAAGTCGCCGCATTCCAACGCGCTCTTTTCCGGCGAAGTCGTTTTCGACGGAACCAAGTTTTCCGGCGATCCGCTCGGCTTCGGTGTACAAGGACACAACACTGGATACCGCCACCGCACCTACTGGCGCTGGATGCATGCCTACTTTCCCAACTCGCAAGGAACCGCCAGCACCCTTGAGGCGCTGGTTTACGATATGCCTTTCGGCATGGTGTTTCGCAAAGCCATGTGGTGGCACAATGGCAAACCCACGGTTCTGGGGCGCTTCCAAGAAATCGAAGTTGAGCGCGAATCTTCCAGGCTTAAGTGGAAGTTTGCCGCTCTGGCGGCCGATGGCTCTCCGGTCGAAGCCACCATCGAAGCTCGCGCGCCGGGCATTCACCAACTTCCTTATGTGAAAACGGACTGTTCCGGCACGTTTCCTGTGTCGAACGCGAGTCTTGCTCACGCGGTCGTGCGCTTCGGAAAGGGCGGCGGCGAAGTCTTGGAGACGCAAGGCGGGGCGGTGCTGGAAATGGGAGGCGCTTGATTGTGACAAAAGGATCGCAATGGAACGCGGAACTCTACGATGACAAGCATTCGTTCGTCTGGAAGATGGCGGCGGGAGTCTTGGAGCTGCTGGAAGCAAAATCGGGAGAGCGTATCCTGGATCTGGGGTGCGGTACCGGTCATCTGACGGCACAGATCGCGGGAACCGGCGCGAAGGTCGTGGGCGTGGACAAATCACCCGACATGATTCAGCAGGCCCGCGAAAAATATCCTGCTCTGCAGTTTGAAGTAATGGATGCGCGGGAGATGGCCTTCCGGGAATCCTTTGACGCCGTGTTTTCGAATGCGACGTTGCATTGGATCAAAGAACCCGAGCGAGTTATCGCTGCAATTGCAAAAACGCTGCGCCCGGGCGGCAGATTCGTGGCGGAATTCGGCGGCAAGGGCAACACGCGAGAGCTGCTGGCAGCCGTGGAGCGCGCGTGGGCAAAGCTGGGCATGCCGGAGCCCGCGCCAAAGCCGTGGTACTACCCGAGTATCGCCGAGTATGCGGCGCTCCTGGAGGAGCACGGCTTCGAGGTGACCTACGCGATTCTCTTCGACCGGCCAACCCCACTCGAAGATGGCGAGCATGGCCTGCGCAATTGGCTCGAGATGTTTGGCGCCGTGTTTCTGGACAAACTCCCCGTCGACCAGCGCGAGCAAGCGATTGCCGCCGTGGAACGGGAGGCTCGGCCCGCGCTCTTCCACGATGGCCGCTGGGTGATGGATTACCGCCGGCTACGCGTGGTAGCTCAGAGAGGGTCGCCCGCCAATTCTGTGACGCAGAAGCAGAGTTAGATCGAATTGCTTCCGAATAGCGCGTGACTCGGGCGGAATCCCGAGAACACGCTGTGATCCGTTGCGAACTAGGTCACTTCTGTGGATAGGCGAATAAACATCCGATGCACGCTGCGAACGCCAGGTGCGCAACTGTTTTTATGCCTACTTGACTTCATTGGGGTCGCGACCAAGAATAGGTCGCACGGATTCTTAACTAATCGGCGTATTCATTCCAGAGGGCCTATTTAACAACCAAGGAGACCAGCATGAAGCGAATCATATTCATTTGCATGGTGCTGCTTGTGGGCGTGTGCGCCGTATTCGTGCCACCAGCGGTTGCCCAACATGAGCATCCCGCAGGCGACCCGGGCAAACTCGGCAAAGTGAGTTTCTCCGTTTCTTGCGAACCATCGGTTCAGCCGCAATTTAGCAGCGCCGTAGCGATGCTCCATTCTTTTTGGTACGAGAAGGCTAGCGACACTTTCGCTGCTATTGCACAGAAAGACCCCACGTGCGGCATGGCCTACTGGGGAATCGCCATGACGTACTACCATCAGGTCTGGCAAGCGCCCGGCCCGGCTGATCTAGAAGCAGGAATTGCCGCGGTAGAAAAAGCAAAGTTAGCTGGTGCTAAGACACAGCGCGAACGCGACTATATTGCGGCGATCGAGACGTTCTACAAGGACGCCGACCAACTCGACTACCGCACTCGCGCCTTGGCTTACGAAAAGGCCATGGACCAGCTGCAAGCGCGTTACCCTGACGACCATGAGGCCGCGATTTTTTATGCGCTGGCACTGCTCGCCACCGCGCCGCCAACCGACAAAACGTATGTGAATCAGAAAAAGGCTGGCGCGATCCTTGAGCCACTATTTACAGAACAACCAGAACACCCCGGCATAGCTCACTACATCATCCACGCCTACGATTATCCACCGCTGGCTGACAGGGCTTTGGGCGCGGCGCGACGTTACGCCCAGATTGCGCCAGACTCACCGCACGCGCTCCACATGCCGTCCCACATCTTCACGCGGCTCGGCTTGTGGCAAGAATCTATCGATTCCAACCTGGCCTCGGCAGCTTCAGCCCAAAAAAACAACGCGCCGGGTAACGAGCTCCACGCGAAGGACTACCTGATCTATGCCTATCTCCAGGGCGCACAGGATCGCGAGGCGAAAAAGGCGCTCGCATCCCCGGCGGCAGGGCGCTCCGATGACCCTCAATACATGAACTGGCTGTACGCCATGGGCGCTTCGCCTGCGCGCTACGCTGTGGAGCGGCATCGCTGGGCAGAAGCCGCCGCGCTCCTTATACCGCCGAATACTTTTCCCGGCGGAAGGGCAGCGTGGACGGAAGCGAACCTGCATTTCGCGCGAGCCCTCGGCGCCTCACATACGGGGCAAATCGATGTTGCCGAAAAAGAGGTACACCAGCTCGCATCCCTGCGTGACACGCTTACGCAGGTCAACGACAGCTATTGGGCTGACCAGGTGGATATCCAACGCCAGACCGCCACCGCATGGATCACGCTGGCCAAGGGCAATCCCGAAAACGCTCTCACCCAGATGCGTTTTGCCGCTGAGCATGAGGACCGGACCGACAAGAACAACGTCACCCCAGGAGTTATCCTGCCAGCTCGCGAACTGCTTGGGGAGATGTTGCTCGAACTGAAGCAGCCTGCGCAAGCGATGATTGAGTTCGAAGCCACGCTGCGCACGGCGCCAAATCGATTCAACGCCCTATCCGGCGCCGCGCGCGCGGCCAAGCTTTCCGGCGATAAGGAAAAGGCGAAAACATACTATGCCCAGCTCCTGTCCATCTGCGCGCATGCGGACGGAGAGCGGCCCGAACTTCAAGATGCACGCTCGCTGTTGGCCCAGAAATGAGCTGGTGCTCGCGTAGCCGCAGGTGGACGAACTGGCAAGCCAAGACGACCTGAACGGGGCTTGGCCAGAGTTATGGAAGTATCGTCGGCAATCCGGAAGTTGTTCGAGAGTAGTCTTCGGAACTGAGCCACTACTCGGGACAACGTAACCTGCCCTTCTTTCTACTGCCTGGACAGCAGGGGAGCCCTTGTGGCATGTGGAAAATGGCCACTACAGCTTGAGTAGGCCTTTACAGCCCAAACGCCTCATGCTACGCTTACTTCCCGTACCGCCATCTTAGCGCCAGGCGGCTGGGCCTCTGACTGAGAACCTGCCAAACGTGTGTGGTTTCTGCCTGTTACAGGCAGAAACGTCGCGCCGAAGAACCTCCCCTCGAGGAAAGGAAAGTCGTCTCTCTTCGCGCGGTATCTCCCTGGCCCCTTCACTGCCTGTTTCAGGCATCGTACGTGCGGTAGTGCATCGCGAAGCGGAAGTACACGACAAAAGGGGACACCTTGCTTAAGCTCCGCAAAGTGGAAATCGTCGGCTTTAAGTCGTTCTGCGAACGCACCGTGGTCACCTTCAGTGGCAACGGCACTACCTGCATCGTGGGCCCCAATGGCTGCGGCAAATCGAACGTTGTCGACGCCATCAGTTGGGTCCTGGGCGAGCAGAGCCACAAGACCCTTCGCGCCGAACGCATGGCCGACTGTATCTTCAATGGCACCACCAAGCGTCCGCCGATGGGCTTGGCCGAGGTCACCATCACCATGGAAGATCCGGAGTTGGCGGAAGCGGCAAGGTTTGTCCTCGAAAGCGTTTCTGCCGCGGAAAATGCCGATCCCCCCGCAGAGATTTCGGCGAGTATCAATGCCCAGGAAGCGGAGTCCGTTCCAAGCGAACAAACCACCACGGAGGAAATGAGCGAGCCGCAGCCTGACCAGGCAGACCAGGCTGCCGCGCCGGCCGAATCGGGATTCATCGCCAAGAAGCGCAAGAAAGCCGAAAAGCCGGCTATGGTCACGAAGCCCGGCGAAGTGGTTGTCAGCCGCCGGTTGTACCGCAGCGGCCAAAGCGAGTACCTAATCAACGGTCGTGTCGCCCGTCTTCGCGACATTCAGGAAATGTTCATGGGTGTCGGCCTTGGCCCCGATTCCTACGCCATCATCGAACAGGGGCGCATCGGGCAGATCCTCGCCACCAAGCCCATGGAACGCCGCGCCATCATCGAGGAGGCCGCTGGCATCACCAAGTACAAAACCAAAAAGCGTCTCAGCGAAGCCAAACTAGAATCCTCCAAAGTCAATCTCGCGCGCGTCAACGACATTGTCGTCGAAGTCGAAAAGCAGTTGGGTTCCCTGAAGCGCCAGGCAGCTAAGGCTCGCCGCTATTCCGAAATTCGTGAGCAGATGCGCGGCATCGTCCGGCAGATGCTTGCCGGCAAGGCCCGTGAACTGGATGCGGAAGCGGAACGCGTCGCCGCCCGCTTGGCCGAGTTAACTGCCGAGGAAACGCAGCACGCCCAGGCTATCCACGGGCAGGAATCGGATCAGGACCGGCTCAGCCAGCGCATCTATTCGCTGGACGCAGAAATTCGCCAGAACCAGAACGTGTTGAACCAGACCGCCCTGGAGGTCGACCGCTGCGAGAACCGCATCACGTTCAATCGCACTCGCAGCGCGGAACTCGCCGGCCGCAACGAGCAACTGGCTGCGGAGCGTGAAACGGTGACCGCTCAGCATCTCGAATGGGAGCTCAGAAACTCCGCCCAGCAGCGGGCAGTGGAAGCAGCCAGAAAGGAATCAGTGACGGTGAACGCTCGCGTGGAAGAACTTGCCGCGCGCGCTGCCCTTCGCACCACGCAAATCGCGGAATCGGAAGCGCGCATGGAGTCCTTGCGCCGCGCTGCCTCGGAGGCCGGCGAAAACATCCTGCGGCTCCATGGCGAGCAGAAGCAGGCCGAAGAAGCGCTTGTGCATCAGAAGGAATCGTTGCAAAAGCTGGAAACGCGCGAAGCGGAATTCCTGGAATCGTCAATCCGCGCGCGCGATGACGCCGAGCAGGCCGCGCAAAACTTGCAGAACGCCATGGGGCAGGCGAGCGAGCTGCAACAAACCGCCACACGACTCCAGGCCCGGCTCGCGGAATTGCGCCAGAATCGCGAACGGACCTCCAAGGAATCGGATTCCTTGCGCGATTCTCTAGCCAGCATTCGCGCCCGCCATTCGACCCTTACGCGAATCCTGAACGATCATTCCTACACGGGTGAAGCGGTTCAGAAACTCTTTGCCGCGAACGAACGCCATGGCGGCCAGGATTTTCGCGCCGTCGGCGTGCTCGCCGACTATGCAGAAGTTCAGGAGCAGCACGAAGCCGCCATCGAGCAGTACCTGCGCGAGGAACTCGAATATGTCGTGGTGGAAACCTACGACCATGCCCGTGCCGGAGTCAGCATGCTTCGCGAGGAAGTGGGGGGCCGGGCCACGTTCTTCGTCGATTCCCTCCGCAATCTGAAGCTCGATGAATACGAGCCCATCATCCATTTCCGATCGGAAGATGGCGTGATTTCGCGGCTGGATAAGCTCGTGGAATTCCGAGATCCGCTCGGGCCGGCCGCAAAGCAATTTCTTCCCCGGCTGCGCAACGGCTACCTCACCCAAATCAGCGCCGCGGAAAAGCTGGCCCGCGAGTACCCGCAATACGCTTTCGTAACGCCGGAAGGCACCTGCTACCAGGGCCGCATGGTGACCGGCGGCCGCCCGGATGAAGCGGGGCCGCTGGGCATGAAGCGTGAACTCCGCGGCGTCACTGCGGAAATGATTCACCTGGAAGAGCGATGCAATACCATCCAGTCCGAACTGGAGATGATCAACGCGGGTCTGCGTTCCACCGAGCAGGCCCAGGAAGAGTTGACGGTTCAGCAACGCGAGGCCGAGCGCAACCTCTTCGCCGCCAAGCATCGCCACGAACAGATGCAGAGCGACCTCGCGCGCCTTGGCCTGGAGCTTACGGTCTGCCAGAACGAGCTGACCCGTGTCCGCAAGGAAATTGATTCCGTCCAGCAGCGCGCCCTGCTTGCCCAGATGCAGCACCACCAGGCTGCCTCCAGCCGCGC
>Ga0187816_10000013_pt1 | contig 39407 bp, 56 predicted proteins | sample NC_wetland_sal_i_16_FD_132960 | JGI IMG/M metagenome (GOLD analysis project Ga0187816, IMG submission 132960) | Wetland sediment microbial communities from Neuse River Estuary, North Carolina, USA - SO4_1 | ecosystem: Environmental > Aquatic > Freshwater > Wetlands > Sediment | place: USA... | reverse complement strand
TCAGCGGCACGGGCGCCGAGCACGACGGCGGCCCGGCGTTCACTGGAGCTGGCGCCGAGACCTTCTCAGGGAGTGGCACGGAAGCCGACGGCGGCCCGGCCTTCGCGGCGAGCGGCGCCGTCACGTTCAGCGGCGCGGTTACGGAAAGCGACGGCGGCCCGGCGCTTGCTGGCACTGGAATGGTCGTGCTCATCGCTACGGGCGGCGGCTTACTGCCAGTCTTCGACGGCGCGAAACCAAAAAAGCGCAAGAAGAAAAAAAAGCGCAAGCCGCAACCTGAGCCAGTCGAAGCCACCGGCCAGCTTGCGAGCGCTGGCTTTGCGCTTTCCGGCGCCGGCGAGCTTCGGACACCAGACGCCACTATGCTCATCTCTGCTCGCGCGCTGCCGGCGCCAGCACCAGCAGTGTTTCGAGAAGTTCAGCCAGCGCCAGCCTTTGAGCGTGATGTAATGGCCGATGAGGAAGAGGACCTGCTCTTGCTGGGATGGCTGTGATGCTACTTAACACGGTTCATCCAGACGACTGCTGCACCAGGCGAATCTCGAAGGACCTGCGAGACGGCAAGCTCGACACGGTCGACACCTGGGAGTGTCCGAAATGCGGCACTGAATGGCGGCCGACGATTATCAGCCTGGCGCCTGGTAAGCTCGTCACCCTCGACCAGGCGCAACAAATCCGCCACTGGGAACCCGTTCCGGCCGTAGCTGTTGTACACTTGCGCAAGTGAAGCTCTACTTGATGCGGCACTGTCTGACGGACGAAGGTCCGCAGATGGACTCGACCCGCCGGCTCGACGACGTCGGCCGGCGCCAGGCCAAGGTCATGCGAAAGTTCATGAAGCTGGCCGAGGTCAACCCCGACGTCATCATCAGCAGCGACTTTCCGCGAGCGCTTGAGACTGCCCAGGAAGTGCGGCGCGGCGACACGCCGCTGGTCATTGACGCCCGGCTGCAGCCCGACTCGACGCCAGCGAAGGCCTGGAAGGCCATCCTGGCCGCGGCTTCTAAAGCTGAAAAGAAACAGGACGAGGAAGACGGCCAGGTGAGCGTGCTGGTCGTGACGCACGGGCCGCTCATCCAGCAGCTGCTCGCTGATGTCGCGTTTTGTTTTCAGAACGAGAAGTGGCCGTACCACCACGGCGCGGTGAGCTACATCAACACTGCGGAGTCGGCGTTTCGCTGGTATGTCAACCCGAAGCTGGCCGCGCACCTGGTGGGAACCAACCCGAAGAAAGTCGAAAACCCAGTCGGCGAGTCGCTCGAAACCGAATTTGCTCAGCAGACCCTTCGCCTCGCCGAGCACCTGCTGCGAGCTGAGAAGGCGGCCGTAATCGACCCGCTCGTCGGCGCCTATCGCGACGCGCTGCGCGATCGCTGGGCGCGCCAGCGTGTTCGCTGCGTCAAGGCCATCAAGAAGCAGGGCGGCAACCTACTGGTCGACTACGGCATGATAAAGCAGTTTGCGCAGCTCGCCATTGCTGGACCTGATGAGAAGTTCCAGAAGACGGCTCGCGCTATCCGGCTGAAGGCCTACAAAGCCGGCGCTCGCTTCGCGCTGTCACAGCTCGCAGTCGCCAAGGAAGCGAAACGGCCGCCGGCCTTGCCGGCGCTGCCTGGCCCGGATGACGGCTACCTGCAGGCGACCGACGCCGGCGTCGACGACACCAGCGTCGCACGCATTGGCACGGCCATTGACGCCGCGACCGCGGCCAGCATGAGCCTGGGCGCCCTTGTGCAGGCTGTGCAGCGAGAGTTCAACAGCTGGACCGACGCGCCGGCAGACCAGGTGCCACGCTCCGAGACCGTCGCGCTAGACTCCGTTTCGCAGGCTTACCACGGCGGCAGCCGCGATTACGTGACCGACTGGCGCGGCGGCAACGGCCCGGTTGAGAAGAGCTGGGACTGCGAGCCCGACGCTTGCGACGACTGCCAAATGAACGCAGACGCCGGCTTCATCGACTCCGAGGCGCCCTTCGACACCGGCGACTTCGAGCCGCCGGCGCATCCAAACTGCCGCTGCAGCTTGAGCTACCAGGCGACGCCGGAACAGTGATATACTTCCGGCCATGAACGTCCCTCAGACGATTGCTGACATCACGCCGAATGGAACGGCCACGGCGGTCTCAACGAACACCGCGCCGGCTCTGGCCACCTGGATACAGTTCACCGCGCCGAGCACGAACGGCGCCGACGTGCGCGTCGGAGATTCCAACGTCGGAGCGAGTCGCGGCGCCACGATCGCGAAAGGGACAAGTCTCATCTTCCCGCGAGTCGACTTCGACCAGGGCCGCTACGACCTGACGACGATTTACGTCTATGGTGCGAGCGGAAGCGACAAGGTAGCCATCACCTACCTGCCCTGACCGTTCCACGTGGAACGTCACAGCTCCAGCTGGATCCCGCGGACAATCTCGACCGCAGTGCGGCCGTTCATTTCGAGCTTGTCGATGTTCTGAAACGCCCGAAGGACCGCCTGGCGCATCAGCTCGGCGCCGCGAACCATGTGGCGCTGCTGGGTATTCTCTTTTGACGTTTTCCTGTAGGTTCTAAAGTACTTACTCCAGCACTCCAAGCAGTACGAGCTGTTTCGCGCTCGCGGATTACTGGCGCAGGTGAAGCACAAGTCGTGTGCTCGAATGACGGGAGCCTCTGTCAGCAGCTCAGCGGCCATGTTGTAGATTTTACACAAACTCCCTTGCTGAAACAAGTTCACCCGATTATGCTCTGGAATCAGGATGCGGCTTACCGAAGGTTTCCAGGCGGTTGCCTTCCGGCTTCAGGAAGACGCGACCCAGCTTTCTCAGCGAGACATCTGCAGCCGGCTCTCCGACGCCCTGCGCGACATCGGCTCTGACAACGACGAGTACTACTACATCGTCGACATCTTCGGCGATGACCAGTCGGGCGACGTGATTTACAGCTGCAACGGCAACCTGATGAAGGCGGCCTATGAGTTCTCCACCACCAACGGCAAGCAGGTGGCCGCGATCGACGTCGAAAACGCCGTCGACGTCATGCCGCGCACCAGCTACGAAGAGGAAGCCGACGACGAAGACCATTACGCCTCACTCGAGTCGGCCTTCAAGCGCGACAAGCTGTACACCGAGCTGCCGCTCTACGAGCGTTTCATCAGTAAGGCCGAGCGCGCCGGGGCCGACGCTGGCAGCTTCGCCGGCAAAGGCCAGAGCTTCCCGATCCTGAAGCCGGGCGACGTCATGGCCGCGGTTCGTTCGATGGGGCGTGCGGGCTCGGCCAACTTCGGCATTTCGACCCTCAAGGCGAACATCATCCGCATCGCCAAGAAAAAGGGCTGGACCAAGTATTTGCCGAAGTCCTGGCAGAACGGCGGCGACGACTCCAAGGAGTCAAAACACGCAACTGGCGTAGGGTCGGATCCCGGGGGGCTTCGCCTGGTTGAGTCGGCCACCACGATGGAAACCATCGTCCTCAAGGAAGCCAAGGCCGACTATGAAATCAAGCTCATCGCGCCCGGCAAAGGCAGCTCAGCTTTCTATCCCAAGGAAGTGCTGCAGCGTGACGGCCCGAAGGTTTTCAAAGCTGGCACGCACGTGTACCTCAACCACCCGACCGCGGCCGAGGAAGCTCAGCGGCCTGAGGGCGACGTGGCGAATCTCGCCGGCGTGCTCACGACCGACGCCGCCTACCAGGAGTCGCACGCCAAAGGGCCAGGCCTCTACGCTCGCATGAAGGTCTTTGCAGACCACGGGCAGATGGTTGAGGAAAAAGCGGCCCACGTCGGGATGAGCATTCGCGCCTCAGGCAAAGCCGAGAGCGGCACGAAGCGAGACGGGCTGCCGGTGTTGAGCGAGCTAACCAGCGCCGAGTCGGTCGACGTGGTTACCCGCGCCGGCGCCGGCGGAATGATTTTAACCGAAGCGGCGCGCGGCGCCGAATCCCAGCAGCAAGGAGCTGACATGGACCTCAAGGAAGTACAGAAGCTAATCGACCAATCGACTGGCCCGCTGCGTGAGCGCGCTCTGCGCGGCGACGCGATCGTCGAAGCAAACCGCGCGCTCGCCGGCGTGAGCCTGCGCGAGAGTGCCAAGCAGTACGTTATCGACAACGTACTGGCGCAAGGGATCCCAGCGACCGCCGCCGGCGAGCTGGACGCCAAAAAGCTGGTCGAGCGCATCGAAGCCGAGTGCAAGCGCATCGGCGCCGTGCTCTCTGAGACCGGCGTGCGCGTCGTCGGCATGGGCAGCCAGCCCGTGCTGAAGCCCAAGGAAGCTAAGCGGCTGAAGGAAGCGGCGAAGCAGGACCGCCGCGAGTTCCGCGAGGTCTTCGAGGAATTGGGCCTGCCCAAGGAGGCCGCGAAGTTTGCGGCCCGCGGGAGAGAGGTAGCCTAACGTGAAAAACCAGGTCTTTACAGGGACTCCGACGAGCCGGCGCTTTGCGCTGTGCCCGACCACGGTCAAAAGCGGCGACCCGGTTCTGCTGGGCGTCATTCCGGCGTTCGCGCTCGACGACTATTCGAGCCTGACCGGCGGCACTACCTTTTTGCTCAACGGCACGTTTGCCACGACTGTCGTCGGCCAGACAGCCGAGTCGCCGCAGACGACGCACAAAATCAACCCGGGCGATGCGCTGTACGCCACCGGCACGCTCGACTCGACCACCAACGTGACCACCGGGCTGACCATCGACGCCAATTCGAGCAATACCCGTTTCGGCAATCTCGACCCGAACTATGTCGCTGTCAGCGCTGGCGCGACCGACACCGCGGCCAACGTCGAAATCACGACCGGCGGCTAAACACGAGGCGGCCGAACACTTTCACAAGGGGGCATGATGCAACTCGATTTTCAAGCCGCGGGATTGAAGGGCGAGAACCTTCCCGCGCTGCCGTATCAGTTCTCGAACCAGGGCGAAGTCAACGGCACTCTGGGCGCCATGGGCTTCGCCGCGGCACAGCGCGAGGCCGGCGCCGTCCAAGAGCGTCGCGTCCGCGCGGCTGCTCGGCTCTATGCCGACGCCCTCGCTGGCCGCGTTGACCCGTTCCTGGTCAAGGAAGCCATGCGGCCCAAGAACGAATGGGCCGTGGCGCACCTGATCGAAAAGTACCCGGGCCTTTATGGCGACCCGGGCGGCCGTAATCTGCTGGGATTGCGCGAAACGATGAGCGTTACCGATTACCAGTCGCTCTTTGTCGACGTGCTCGACCGCATGTACTACGGCTTCTATAACGCCTATCCCATCCCCAACAAAGGGCTGGTGAAGATTCACACGCTGCGCGACTTCCGCATCGTGAGCCGCTACTTGCTCGACGGCGTCGTCACGCCGCTGACCGCGATGGACGCCGCGGCGCCGCCGCCTCAGCGCGCTCTCTATGGCCCGACCCCGCAGGACGGCGCCACCTACGGGCCGACGACCTCGACCGCGCCCATCCAGTACCAGCCCAAGCTCTACCATGCGATGACCTCGGTCAACTGGCGGGCGTTCGTCAACGACGACCTGGGCATCTTCAAGGACCTGTCGAACCGCCTGGCCATCGCCGGAAACCGCGGTATCCACAAGTTCATCACTTCGCAGTTTGTTGGCAGCTCTGGGCTCAGCTCGACCCTGTTCAGCTCTGGTTACAAGAACCTCATTACGACCACCTACGGGGCGGCTTCCAACAACCCGCCGCTGAGCATCCAAGGCATCCAGGACGCCTTCAAGGTGCTGGCTGGCATGCTCGACTCGGGCGGCGACCCCATCCTGATGACCGGCAAGCCCATCCTGGTCTACGGTCCCAGCTTGACCGCGACCGCCCAGAACTTGAAGACGATGCTGACCAGCTACGTGGCCGTCGAAGGCGGCACGCTCAGCTCGGCCAACTTCCCGGCGCAGCTCGTCCAGGTGGGCAACTGGGCGCTGCAAAACATGGAGCTGGTGCTCGACCCCTATATCCCGATCGTGGCCTCGGGCGCGGCTGGCAACATCAAGCAGACCCTCTGGTTCATCGTGATGGACCCAATGGCTCAGATGCGCCCGGCCGTCGAGGTCGGATGGCTGCAGGGCTTCGAGACGCCGCAGATTTACCAGAAGGTTCCGAACACGCAGCGCATCGGCGGCGGCGTTGAGCCGATGATGGGCGACTTCTACACCATGGATCAGGACATGAAAATTGTCACGGTCATGGGCGCGGCGCAAATCGACGGCCGCTCGGTAGTCGGATCCACTGGCGCCGGCAGCTAACCGGCGGGGACGTTTCCTGGGATGCGTGCCGCGCTGCCGTTCGGGTGTCCGGGCAGCGCGGCATTGTTGTTTTTGCTTATGAGCTTCAGCTATGGACCTTTGGCCAGCCCGCCGACGGTGAACCCGCCGATCGACATACCGCGGCTGCTCATCTCCGACACCCAGCAGTTTGCGGCCGACGGCATCACACCGATCTACATTTTTGCGGACGAGGAAATCAACCTGGCTACCCTGGCGCAGGGCTACCAGTGGCAAAGCTCGATGTTCTACTCGGGCGCTCAAGGCCGGAACCTTCCGCCGACGCCGGTTTCCTACCTGCGCATTGCGGCCATGCTGCTCGACTCCATTGCGTCGAACAAGGCGCGCCTGGCTGGCATCCAGCAGATGTTGGACGTCAAGCTCGACGCTTCCAAGGCTGCCGATGCGCTCCACACCCAGGCTGACTCCTATCGCCAGGTCGACGACGAGTCGGGCGCCATGGCCATCATCGAACAGTGCCCCACCTATTGGAGCTTCCGCGATCGCTTCTGGGCTCAGGTACAAAGGCAAAGTGGCGTATGAGACAGGACCTCACCTACGAGTTTCTGTCTGTGATGCCCACAGCGCGGCAAGCCGGCGCCATGATAAGCACGGCTACCTTCCAGCAGCGCACCAACACAGTCAGCTCGACCGGCCAGCCTGACCTGGCGGACTGGGTCAACGTCGCGGGCCTGGTCAACATCCAGTGCCAGCTCTCAGTACAAAGCGCCTTCCGGCCCGACCAGGGCGGCGTCCGGCGGATGCCGATGGAGTTCGACACCATCAACCTGCGGCACTTGCTGCTCGGCAGCTACTACCCGGCCGTGCTGCAGCAGTACACCGTGCTGGTCGATGGCACCCGCTACGAGATTATGGCGGTCGAGCACGATTCTACGCACAACCAGACGCGCTGCGCGGTGAGGATTTACACCCTATGAAGCTCATCGTGCGTATGGAAGGCGTCGACACGCTCACGCTCAAAGTCAAGTACCTCATCCGCGGCGCCATGAAAGGACTCAAGGAAGGGACGCCTGAAGCGGCCAACCTGTTCGTCGAGGAAGCGCGCGCGCTGGTGCCGGTCGACACGGGCAATTTGCGCGACCACATCCACGCCCAAGAGTTCGAGTCAACCGACACCCGCTACACGATGCAGGTGGCGCCCTTTGTTCCGGCTGACAACAAGTACGGCTTTGACCCGGCCTATGCGCGGCGCATCGAGTACGGTTTCTTCGATAAAGACAGCCTCGGGCGCGACTACCATCAGGCGGCGCAGCCTTACATGCGGCCGGCCTTCGACAACAAGCAGGACGAGGCGGCCGCGGCCATCAAAGAGAGCGTGTATACAGAGCTGGATGCCGCAATGGCGAGCGTAGCGGCGCGGAGACGATGACCCTTGAGCAACAACTCTACACTGCGATTGCTGGGAACGCCGGCGTCCAAGCTCTGCTGGCAGTCGACGCCGGCGGAAATGTCGCTTTCTACGACAAGCAGCTGCCACAGCAGAACGTCACGGGAGCAGGCGCCCTCGCCTACCCTGCGGGTGTCTACCAGCGAATCTCGAGCCCGCGCCTGTTCGTACACACGCCGCTCGCTCAGCAGGCCTCAGCCGGCCGGGCGCGGTTCCAGCTTACTTTCTGGGCGACCGGAGCGACTTCGACGCTCACCCTCGGCCAGATCGACGCGGCCGTGCTCGCGGCCTTCCGCGGCTCGGACTTTTTCTTTCCATCAGGCTCGCCGCCCGTCGACCGCGGCAACTTTTTTAGCTACGACTCGCGCATGGAAGTCGAGCCCAACACTCAGCCGCCGCTCGCTCGCTTGCGCATCGACGTGCAGTTTTGGTTTCAAGACCAGTAAGGAGAACAACTAAGCAATGACACCGATTGCCGTTCCGGCCATCAATACCCTGATTCAGTTGGCGGATTCCAGCTCGCCGCCCAACTACACCACCATCGCCAACGTGGGCGACATCACGGGCCTCGGTCTCGCCGCGACCGTGGTGGACGTGACCAGCCACTCGACCACTGTACCGTGGCGCGAAAAAATCACCACGTTGCTCGACGCCGGCCAGCTTGCCTTCAAGCTGTACTTCGTTCCCGACGACGGCGGCCACCGCAGCTTGTTGGCGCTATTCACCGGGCGCGTGCTGAGCAACTGGCGCATCGTGTTCCCCGACCAGGACGCGACCAAGTACACCTTCCAGGCCTACATCAGCAAGTTTTCGCTGACCGAGCCCGTGGCGGGCGTCATCGAAGCCTCGGTCACGTTCGAGGCGGTCGGTCAGCCCAACTTCTTGGCCTAACCTTCCTGGCTGAGGCGTTGCGCAGAGGGCGCGCTTAGTGGTGGGCGCGCCCGCGCATCGTTGCCAACTATGACAGACACAACCTTTGGCCATCAGGTCGCTATAGCAGTCGTGCTGGTCTGGCTGCTGCAGCTCGTCAAGCGTACCGCGTGGTTTCCCTGGCTCAATGAGCACAGCGACACCGCCAACCGCATCGTCTCAGTCGTGGCTGCCGCGATCGCTGCGGCCGGTGTCACCATCAGCATCATGGGCGACCTGGAAGGCGGCGGCTTTTTCCTCATCAAGTGGCCACCTCTGGCTGTGATGATCAACGGCGCGAGCCACTTCATCCTGCAGATTTTCATGCAAGAGGGCATCTATCGGAAGTTCTTCAAACCGTAGCGGCGCCGCTGGTGTAAAATAGTGCCCAATGTCAGACCTCAACACCACACCAACCGAAAACCCCAAGGTCACGCTCGGGGGCAAGACTTACACGTTGAAGTTCAGGCTGTACGACATCGTGCAGCTCTGGAAAAATCACAAAATCGACCTGGCTACGCGCTCAGACCTGAAGGGCGCCGAAGCGCTGGAGCGCATCCCGCACATGATGTCAGCTGCGATCGCGCACGAGGCGGACCTGCCGGCCGAGGACATCGCGAAGCTGATCGACCTGGCGGACTTGCCGCTCTACGTCGAAAAGGTCGTCGAAGCGCAAAAAAAAGTTTCCCCGGAGGCGGCACAAGCGGCAGCCAGGCTGCAGCCGGAAATCCAGAGCGCGGCGCCGGCGAATGGTATCCCAACCCCGCCGACGAGCCCGAGTTAGACGGCTTCGAGGACCGCTGGCTTGAGCTGATGGCTCTGGGCCTCTACGACCTGGGCCTGGCGCCGGCGGTCTTCTGGTCGCTCACCATGCGCGAGCTGGACGTGCTCTGGAAGCGGCACCTGGCAGCTGAAGAGCGGCGCGATCGCCGCGTGGCGCTGCTGGCCACGATGTACGCCAACGCTCACCGTGACGAGAAGAAAAAGCTGTCGCCCTATGAGCTGGAAGACTTCATGCCCAGGCGCCCAACTCCAGACGCAGTCGCTGACCCGCGAGCCGACCGCGGCGCCGGGCCGTACCGTACCCAGACCGTCGCCCAGCAAATCGCCATGCTGAGGGACTTCACCGAGGCGATAAAGGCGCGCAAGCATGGCTGACCTATCCGGCATCGGCGACCTGGTAATCTCAGTCGGCGGCGATATTTCGCCGCTCGAGCAAGCTCTCAACAACATCCCAGAAGCCGCGGCTGGGATGACCACGGCGTTAGACGACGCTTTCGCAGGCCTGGGCGTCACTCTCACCAGCATCGAGACGGCGACCGCCGGCGTTGCCTCGGACCTGCAGATGCTTGCGGCCGCCGCCGGCGAGGCCATGGGGCCAGTCGAAGCGCTCGGCGAGCAGATGAGCCTCTTCGCCGAGCTGCCGCTCACCGAGCTGCCGGCAGTCAATGAGCAGCTACAGCTGTTTGTCACCTACGCCGGCAACGCATCCGAGGCCGCTCTCAACATGGGCGCCGCGACCCAGACGGCCATGCAGGGCTATATGGGCATGGGCGCCGCGGCGCAGCAGGCAGACGAGGCCAATCAGAGCTTCCTCGGCAACCTGGCCGCCAGCGTCGGCGCCCTCTACCTGGTCAAGACGGCCATCACCGACATGGTCGACGCTTACGGCAACCTGCAGCGCGCGCAGCTGGCCTTAGGCTCTATCCTCGGAAACCAGCAGGCCGCGCTCGCCGCGATCGACAGCGCCAAACAGCTCGCCGACGCGCTCGGCGTGGCGCAGGATTCCGCGATCGCTGCGCAGCAGAAGCTCGCCGCTCTGGGCATTTCGCTCGAGTCGATGCCCACCATGTTGACCGCGATCGCCGACGGCGCCGCGGCCATGAATACCAACTTCGACACCGCGGCGCAACGCTTCGACATGATCGTCAACTCGGGGACGCTCATGGCGCGCAGCTTGCTGACCATCGGGCTCAACGTCGAGTCTGTAGCGCAGGCCATGGGCATGGCGGGCGTGCCGGCGACCGTGCTCACGCAGACCTTCAAGGGTCTCGATGAGGCGCAGCGCGCGGCCGTTCTCTCTTCGGCCGAGCTGACCAAGAACGCCGGCGACGCGGCCGCCGCGGCTTCCGGTGTCGCGGGCACCTGGAACACGGTTAAGAACGCCCTCGAGTCTGCCTGGCAGTCGATGGGCAAAGCGGCCGACGGTTTCACAGGCCTGGCCGCCGCGGCCAAAGTGCTCATCGAAGTCGTCGAGACCGGCTTCCTAGCCGTGATGGGCGTCATCAACCAGGTGACCAACCTGGGCATCGCGATGGCTCAGACGCTCATCGCATCCTTTACAGGGATAGGCGAAGTTCTGAGCGATGTATTTACTAGCAATTTCGCCAGAATCCCTGAAGACGTTAAGAACGCGACCGACAAAATCAACACGGCCGCGACGCAATTCCTGGGATTAGCGCAAAAAGAGTTTTCTGACAGCGCGACCGCGATCGGCGGCGCCTGGGGCGCCGGCATGCAGACCGTTGGCGCATCGACCACGGCCGCGGCTTCGACCGCCGGCCAGGCGATTAACGCGCTCTCTGCGATCGCGCAGAAGGCGCAGACCGACTTCAACGCCGTAGCGGCTGCCTTCGCCGCCGGCAAGGTCAGCGCGGCTCAGTACGAGGCGGCGCTGAAGGCTCTCAACACTGCGCAAGAGAACGCCAACGGCGGCCTGCAGAACGCCCACACAGCGCTGCTGATGGTGCAGGACGATTACAGGAAGGCGAGTGTGGCTGTGGCCAACGCCGCGACCGACCTAGCGGCCACAGTTCAGGCTGTCGACACGGGCACGGCTTCCTGGTCGCAATACGTGAAGGCGCTCGACGCGCTCAACAAAGCCCAGGAAGATGCCAACGGCGGCCTGCAGGTATTCGGCACAGCGCTCTCGCTGGTCGACGCGGATTTAGAAAAGCTGGCCATCAATGCGGCCAACACCGAGACCTACTTCAAGGCCGTAGTGCAGGACATGGCCAATGGCGACGCCAACGCCGTCGAGTACACCAACGCGCTCAACGCCATGAACAAGGCGCAGGAAGAGCTGAACGGCGGCCTACAAAACGCTCACACCGCGCTGCTCATCGCGCAGAACGACTACCAGCAGATGCAGGTCACGCTCGCCAACGCGACGACCTACCTGCAGGCCGTGATGCAGGCGTATGACAACAACACGGCGAGCCTCAACCAGCTCATCGACGCGACCGACAAGTATGTCAAGGCGCAGATGGACGCAAACAACGGCGTGCTGTCGCAAGCCGCGGCCATGGCCGAGATTACGGCCGCGCAGTCGAAAGCTAACCTGGAGTTCGCCAACTCCAACACCTTGCTGGCTCAGGCGCGCTCGCTCTACGAGGAAGGCAGCATCAGCCTGGGCACCTATGAGACGTATCTCAAGAAAGCGCAGCAGGCGGCCGACACGCTGAACGGCACACATAAGACCGCGGTCACGACCGTGCAGACCCTCACGGCTGCGCACCAGGGGCTATCTGCGGCCGTCAACGGTTCGGCGCAGGCCTTCACCCAGGCAAACGGCCCGGTGTCGACCTTTGCGACTTCGCTGCAGATGATAAACGGCCAGTGGGTGCAGCTCGGGGGCGCCTTCCCAGCGGCAGCTGAGGGCGTGAGCACGTTCGCTACCTCGCTCGCGCTCGTCAACGGCCAGCTGGTGCAGGTGGGCAGCGCTTTTCCATCCGCGACCGCCGGCGCCACGCAGTTCGGCGCCGCGCTGCAGGTGGTCAACGGCCAGCTGGTCAACCTGGCAGCCAACGGAACGGCCGCGACGAACGCGATTAACCAGATCGGCTCAGCCGCCACTAGCGCCGCCGGCCAGGTGCAGAGCCTCAGCTCAATGCTCGACCAAAGCATGAATGCGCCCATTGGCGGCCTCAACATGAGCCTGACACCCGGTGAGCAGATCACCATGCCGACCAGCGCCGGCTGGGTGGGCGGCCCGGCGGGCGGCACAAGCGAAACGATAACCTGGGACCCGCTGCAGGCGGCCAAGAACCTCTACCAGGCGACTCAAGCCGGCCAGCTCAACCCCATCACCGGGAAACCATGGGACACGTCGACCACGGCAACGACCGCCGCTACAGCTGTCTCGGCCGCGGCCACCAAGATCGCGAGCACACTCACCGACGCCATCGACGCAGCTCAGGCCGCCAACATGCTCGAAGAGCAAGCCAACGCCGCCGTCGGAACGGCCGCCTATGCTCAGTTGAAGACGGTCGCTGATGCAGCAGTGCTGGCCGCCGGCAAGCAGCTGGATGCGGCGCTGAACGTGACCGCGGCCACCAACACTCTGGCCACTGCCACGACCGCGGCCGCCAGCTCGACGACGCTGCTCGCGACGACGGCGTCGGCAGCGTCGAGCACTCTGGCAGTGGCGGCTCAGGGAGTGACGAGTCTATCGACCGCGGTCGCAAAAACGGTCGCCGCGCTTGGGCCTGGCCAGGGCGCCATTGGCACACTGGGAACGCCGTCGACGACGGTCCCAACTATCGGCGGCCCGAACCAGGGCATCGGCAGCCTGTCGGCCGAGCAGCTCACGCCCTGGCTGTACGGCCTGGTGCCGAACACACCCAACCAGCCGATCATGCACATCTCGGTCGACCTGTCTGGCTCTACGATCGTAGGCCAGGCTGCCAGCCAGAACCTTGCTGATACAATGGCTAACGCGATGGTGAGCAAGCTGCAGTCGATGGGCGTGAGAATCACGAGGCAATAATGGCGGACGCATCGTATAACTACTACAAGCAGCAAACCCTGTCAGGCGCCGTCGACTTGCTCACGGCAAACCTGAAACTGTGCCTGGTCAACATCGCGGCCGGTCATTACGTCTACAGCGCGTCGGATCAGTTCTTGAGCGCGATCGCGGCCGGCGACCGTATCGCCATCAGCGCGCAGCTCACCACGCCCAGCGTTAGCAATGGCATATTCAACGCCGGCAACACAGTGTTTTCTGCCGTTCCGGCTGGGCCGGCCGCCGGCGCCTTCGTGCTCTTCGTTGACACCGGCAATCCGGCGACCTCGACGCTGGTCGCCTACTTCGACAGTTACAGCGGGCTGCCGATAACGCCGTCGGGCGCCGACATCAATGTTGCGTTTCCGACGGGCACGGACAAAATCTTCGCCCTGGTGGGATAGATGGCGCTACCGGCTGCGACAGTCTGGGAAATCCGGCCAACCGTCGGCGCCGACACCAACGGCGGCGGCTTTGTCGCTGGCGCCAGCGGAACCGACTACAGCCAGCAAAACTCGGCGCAGTACAACGCGACCGACTTGGCCGTCGACGCCATCACCAATACCAAGGTAACGAGCGCCAGCCATAGCTTCGTAGCGACCGACGTCGGTAACCTCATCAACATCTCGGCCGGCGGCAGCTGGACCTTGGGCTTTTACGAAATCGTGAGCGTCTCGGGCGGCGCCGCGACTCTCGACCGTTCGCCGGCGGCGGCCGGAACGACCGGCGGCACGTATGCAGTGGGCGGCGCGCTCGCCACGGTAACGAAGTTTTTCGCGAACCTCACCAACGGCAACACCGCGTACATGAAGGCAACCGGCAGCTACACGGTCACCACGCCCGACGCTTTCCATTCGACCGAGAACGCCGGCATCCGCATCATCGGTTACACGTCGACGCGCACAGACAACGGCCGCGTGACCTGGACGACGGCCACCAACTCGACCAGGCTGCTCAATCTCGGCCTGTCCAAAAGTCTGCTGTTCAAAAACATCCATTTCACCAACACCGCCGGCACGAAGGCCGACGCCTGGCACGCTGACACCGGGATTGCCTACGGCATCGGCGCCGATAACTGCATCTTCGACGGCTTCGCTGTGGGCATCAACGGCGACTACAACGTCGACTATGATTTTCGCAACCTCATGCTGACCAACTGCGAGATTAAAAACTGCACCTCGCACGGTGTCATCACTTCTGTAGCGACGGCTGTCGGCTGCTTTATCCACGATAATGGCGGCTCGGGCTGGCGCTGCGTCCGCCCTGTCGATGGCGGAAACACTGTCCTGGAGCGCTGTGTCATCTACAACAACACGTCGCATGGCGTCATGTGGGATAACGGCTCGACGACCGGCGCCCTCGTGCTGATTAACACCGACGTGGTCAAGAACGGCGCGGACGGCGTCTTCGTCAACAGCACGGCGGACCCGTTCAACCTCATCAGCATCAACTCACTGTACACGCAAAACACGGGCTATGGCATCAACGCCAACGGCGCGAGCGTGTACATCTACGTGTTCAAGAACAACGCTTACTGGAACAACTCGACCGCGGCGCTCAACGGCTACACAGCCGACGCTTCCGACATCACGCTGACCGGCAACCCTTTCAACAACGTCGGTACGGACTTCGGATTGAACGCGAGCGCTGGCGCCGGCGGCGCGTGCCGTGGCGCAGGCTTCGAGGGAAATCTCGCGGGCTCAGGTTCTATCGACATCGGCGCCGTGCAGACTGCCGGCGGCGGCGGCTCGACGACCAACTACGTTTTCGCATTGAATCGGACAGAAGTCATCACAGAGGAGAATTACTAAAACCATGGCACGCACTTACGCAGTGACCTTTGAGCAAATCTCGGTCTCGTCGCCGCAGGACCTGGTACAGGTCAAAGGCGCCGCCGGCAAAATGCTGCGCATCTTGCGCATCTTTACCTCGGCGACGGACACGACGGCGCCCACCAACCAGCAGCTATCGCTGCGCGCTCGCTTTCTGCCGGCGACCGTCACCGATGGATCGGGCGGCTCTAGCGACACGCCGCGGCCGATGGACCCTGGCGACTCGTCGGCGAGTTTCACCGCGCTGATTAACAACACGACCAAGGCGACGACCAACGGCACGGCCGCCGTGCTCGAAGAGAACGCCTGTAACGTGTTCTCGGGTTACGACTATATGTTCCCGCGGCCGCCCGTGGTCGGGCCGAGCGAGTCGTTTGTCTTCGAGCTGCTCAGCACGGTGAGCGGAACCGTTCACCTGTCGGGCGGCGTTCTCGTCGAAGAAATGGGCGGCTAGTAGCCTCTAGCTGTGCGCGTCAACCGCATACGGCTTGACGAACCAGTACGCCCGCGCGGGCGGACACCCTACCCGCCCGCCTTCTATCCGCCGCCAGTTCCCCCGCCACTGCCGCCTGGCCTCGGCCGCAAGCTCAAGCGGCTCATCCAGGAAGACACGCCCGTCTATTTCAATGAGCTGGAGCTTAACGAATACCTCTCACTGACTCAGTCGCCTCAGCTGCACGTGCCCTGGCTGCAGCAGCTTGAGCCAGAAGAGTTCACCGTCGGCCCGCGGCCGTTTCCGCCGGCGCTGTACTCGCCGCCTTCGCCGCCGGCGAGCATCCCTATCCCGCCGCCGCGGCTGAAGCGCACGCTGCAGTACGACGAGGTCTTAGAGTTCACCAAAGCGCCGAAGCCTTACCCGCTGGCGCTTCACCCGACGGCGCCGCCGCAGTTCCTGACCGGAACGACCAGCCTCGCCATCACCGTCACCTTCAACCAGGGGACGCTCACGACGCAGATAACAGGCGTCGAGAGCCTGCAGATCGACCTGGCCTTTGGCTCGGGCGCCCTGCTGCTGCGCCCGTTTACGCTTTTCATCGACGGCGTCGACCAGACCGACCTGCTGGTTGTCAACACGCTGCAGGTGACGCTCAACGTGAGCCAGGTCGGTACGGCGCAGTTTGGGCTCTGGGATCCGACCGGAAACCCGGCGAACCTTCCGCAAGTCGGCCAGACGGTTCTCATCTATCGCAACACCGTGCGCGTCTTCGGCGGCTACATCGAGAAGCCGGCGCAGGGTCAGTTTATGGCGCTCTCAGGCTCGATGTTCATGGGCTCGACAGCCAACGGCTCGGGCGGCCAGGTGACAGCGTCCGACTTTTCGAGCCTGCTCGACCGGCGGTACATCGGCAAGTACTACACCGGCCCGACGACGCTGCAGTCGATCGTGAGCGACATTCTCGACCTGACACTGGCGGCTGACGGCTTCAGCTACAACACCGTCGACGGCGACCCGGGCGTCGACCTTGGTAACCAGCTGTTTGACTGGGTCACCATCCGCCAGGCGTTCAACACTCTCAGCTCGCTCACCGGCTGGGACTTTGAGGTCGACGCCTTTATGACTATCCGGTTTTTCCCGGCCGGCGATCGCATCGGCGTGGCGCCCTTCAACATCGCCGATAACGACGGCAACACCCTGGCCGAGTCGATGACTATTACATACGACCGCACGACCTACCGGAACAAGCAGGGCGTCCGCGGTTCGTCGGGCTCGGGCTCGCTCTGGTCTGACATTTTCTCGGCCGCCCACCCTGGCCCGTTCCCGAACGGCCCGCAACCGCCCGACGGCCATCGCATCGTGTTCTTTACCCTCGACTTCATCAACGCGACGCCCGTGGTCACGCTGAACGGCAACCCGCAGAAGGTCGCGAGCATCCTTGACATCGCCGCGCATCTGCCGTCGACCGTCGGCTGGCAGTGGGCCTGGGACCCGCCGCAGGGCGGCTTCCCGGGCGGCGACTTCGTCGAGCAGAACACGAGCAACCCGCCGATCAAGTCGACCGACGTGCTCATCGTTTCCTACGCGACCCAGGTGTCGCCGATTATCTGGGTCCAGAACGATGCGCAAATCGCTGCGCGTGCCGCCATCGAAGGCAACACGGGCGTCTACGAGGACATCCAACAGGTGCCCACCACGATGACCGACCCGGCGGCCCAGCTGCTCTATGCCGAGGCGCTGCTCGCACGCTATGGCTCAGGGATTCCTTACGAGGTCGACTACATGACCGACCGTGACGGGCTGATGCCAGGCCAGTCGCAGTCAATCCAGCAGACCACGCCGCCCGTCGATCTGACCCTCGGACTGATAACCCAGGTGCAGATGAAGGACGTCGACAAGACGTTCTTCCGTTACACCGTGGCTGTGGTCTCGGGCGAGTACCTCGGCAAGGACGCCGCGCAGTTCTTTGCGCAGATCCTGAACCAGAGCCAGCTGCCACAGCCCGCCAACCGGAACAACTACGCCTGGCAGCTCGCGCCGAGCTACCCGGGCATCACCAACCCGGGCTATACGTCGGTCGGTGTGCTGGCGCAGCAGTACGTTGTGCAGCACACCGTCGAGCTGGTGCTCTCGCTCACCTTTTTCTGCCAGAATCCGGCGACTCAAGGCGCCTATGGCGTCGAGCTGCTCATCAACGCGAGCGGCACGGGCGAGCTAGACCTGCAGGCCAACCAGATCGGCCCGACCACGCTCTACTTCAGCAACCTGCAGGTGAAGCAAGGCGACATCCTGGCCATCCAGATACACGGCGTCACGGGGAGCAATCATTTCTCAGACGCCACGGTCGTGGTCACGACGGCTGTGCTCGTTACCTAGTTGCGCAAGTGCGCAGTTTCCTGTAGACTGTGGCCTGATGCAGACGGACATGGTCAGGGTGAGCGGTTTCGTTACAGACTCGCAACACGCCGAGCTGGTCAACGTGGCGCGCCGAACGAAAACGACCGTCGGCGCCGTGGTCAGCTTCGGTGTGGCGCACGCACTGCTAGAGCTGAGACGTAAGCCTTATCTGTCGCGAGTAATTCAACCTGACCGCAGACGCCGAAGACGTAATAAATCCAATGGAGACAATCATGCAACACCCACCGCTCAACGGTCACGACGACCCAGGTAACTGGGCCTCGAAGACGGCGACCAACAACATCGAGTATCCGGCCATCGAGGCCGCTAACGGCCAGCTGCCGGCGCTGTTCAACGGCATGACCATTGAGGCGACCGGCTGCTATTCCTACACTCAGACCGAAACCGAGGACCTGCAGCACGTGACCATCGCAGTCGAGACAGCTCTCGATAAGCTCGACTCGAATGCGGCGCCGATGGCATTCGTCGGCCGGTTCACCGGCGGCGGCTTCGTGCAGCCCGACTATCTCATCGGGCCGGCCTATCGGGCGCTGCTCGCCGCGCTCGCCTCGGGTGACATCACCGAGCTGCAGAAGTGGTACAACACGCTTTTCCAAGGCAGCATGTCGAACTGGAGCAATTTCCAGAACGGCCTCGGCATCGACCAGGCCGTGCAGAAAGTCACGGCCACCATTCTCGAAGACGCCGGCAAGCGGCTGCCGCAGGTTTAAGGTGCCGAGCTTCGTCTCTATCCTGAAGGGAATCGGCCACGTGCTAGGCGTGGCCGAGCACATCGCAGCGCCTATCGCCGAGGTCGCTTTCCCTCAGTTCGCTGTGCCTATTGCCGCCGTCGACCATTTCGTGACAGCGACCCAGACGGCGATACAGACGGGGGAGCTGCAGAGCCCTGTCGGCGGCGGCCCGGCGAAGCTGCAACTGGCGCAGGACGGCTTTGACGCCGCGCTCGCTCTGACCCAGGAGATACTGAAGTCCCAAGGCAAGCTGCTCACTTATGACGGGCCAGCGCTGCAGAAAGCGATTAACCTGCAGGTCGGAGCTTACCAGGCCTTCAGCGACCTCAAGACAACCTTCAAGATTGTCGACACAGCGAAGCCGGCGAGCTGACGGTGTTGACGCCAGAAGAGCAAGCCAACCTCGACGCCGCGGCGCCGCTCGCGATCGCGACCGAGGCCAGCTCGAAGGTTCCCGCGGCGCTCACGCTCGCCCAGTGGGCGCTTGAAAGCGAATGGGGCGCCAAGATGCCGCCCGGGAGCAACAACCCATTCGGCATCAAAGCTCTGCCTGGCCAGCCGGCCGTCCAGGCCGAAACGACCGAGGTCATCGGCGGCACGCCTGAGCAAGAGCAGCAGCCGTTTCGGCAGTTCAGCTCGCTCGCTGAGGCCTTTGAGGATCACGCCGTGCTGCTCAGCACGGGCAAGCCCTACCGGGCGGCATTCAACCGTTATCTGGTCGACGGCGACGCTCAGACCTACATCCGCGTAATGTGCGCGTACTACTCGACCTCGCCCAGCTATTACGTGACGCTCACGCAGATGATTGCTAACCCGCACATCGTCGCCGCGCTGCAGGCAGCTCGCGCGCAGCCGCCGGCAGAAAGTTAAAGGACTCAACTTTATGAAAAAACTGCTCATCGCATTTCTGTTTTGCACAACAGTGCTGCTGGCGCAGCACTCCGTAACCTTGACCTTCCCTGCTGGCACGGGCGGCGGCACGGTAACGAGCTTCGGAATCCTGCGCTCGACGACGTCGGGCGCCGAGCCTGTTGTGCCGACCACCAACACGGCTGCATGCACGGTCTGTATCGGCAGCGTGCCGTTCGTCTCTGGCCAGACGACCTACACCTACGTCGACTCCGGCACAACCTCGAATCCACTCGTGGAAGGGACCACCTATTTCTACGTGGAAGTGGCAATCGGCCCTGGAGGTACGTCCGCGCCCTCGCCCGAGTCGAGCGCGACGATACCCTTTTCGCCTCCCGCCGCTCCTGGCAAGGCTACTGTCGTGGTTAAGTAGGTTCCTCCGATGGCTCTTCTAAAGCGGGACTGGCCCTTCTGGGCTGTCTTCACGCTCCTGCTGGCGGTCGCCCTGTCTGGGCAGCCGCCAGCGCCGCCAGGCCAGGCGCAAGCCGCATCTGGCACCATCACAATCCTGGTGGATGGCAAGCCTGTAGCAACAGGTGGCGTCATCAACCTGCGTAGTGGCTCTGGCGTGATCGCGTCTGCGGTCGCCAATCCTTCACTCAGTGGCACTGACATTCTGTTTGACTACAACACGGCATTTATTCAGAGCCGCAACCAGGGCATCGAAAACCCGGACCATACCTGCATCAGCGGAAACGGCACGGTCGCCTACACCTGCACAACGGGCTCGGCCTGGCAGAGCTACACCCGCGGTGCTTGGGTGTTTCTCATCCCTGACACTCAATCGAACAGCCAGACCAGTCTCAGCATCAGCGGGCTCGGACCCGTCGCCATCAAGCTCTCAGACGGCACGACGAGCTGCGGCGCGCTGCTGCAGCCTGGCCGCATCTACCTGCTGGTCTATGACGGTGTTGTCTGGCGGATGAGCCAGGGCGACTCGCACCAGTAAGGTGATTTGCCCCGTACACTTAGGACCTTTCTCCCATTTCAAGTTCCAGGACTCCATGCCACTATGGGCCATGAAGACCTACAACTCACTCGATGAATACCGCGAAGCCGAGAGCGAACGGCTGCAGCAGCCGCACTGGGTCACGCCCGCGTTGCTGGTTGTGCTGCTCTTTGTCGCCGCCTGGGTGCTCGCCGGCGACTTTCACACCCTGCATGAGGCCTGGCAGCACGTCGTCGAGACGCTCGGACTGGCGGCCCAACAATGATGGCTGGCGACGAAGTGTACGACGACGACATCACGAGCGGCCCAGTCGAGACCTTCAAAGAGCGCGACGCCATGGGGCGCGAGCGCTGGGTCACCCGGCCGGCGCCAGCCGAGCCAGCGGCCGAAGAAACCCTTGACGACCAGCTCGACTGGTGATAGGCTTCGAGCGTAACCAACTTCGGAGCCTTCCGGCGGGCGCCTCAGCAAATCGAGCCGGCCTATGTGACCTGTGCTTATCGCATTTCCTGCAGTCAACTTTTGGGAGACCAGCCAGCGGCAACCCGCTGGCTGTTTTTTTGGTACTTTCGGTCTATTGCGTGGGGCACGTTCCGATGGGACTATTGGCCATGGGACAAACAAACACCACTTACAATCCGCCGGAGACCTGGGCGAACGGCAATCCGGTCGCCCGCGCGCAACACCTGTTTAACTGTTTCTACCCGTATCGCGCGGCTGAAATCTGCGCAGAAGAGGGCATCAGCGAAGAGGACATCGAGCTGGGGGCATACTTATCGGATGTCGAGAAAGAGCGGCGCGCCGTGCTTCGCCGGATCCACGGCGACCCCGCATACGGCCAGTGGATGCGCCAGCCGATCACCTTCAAAGCAGCCGAGGTCTCCAAAATCGTCCGCGTGATGATGCGGCTTCAGCAGCAGGTCGAATTTGCAGACCGCGAAAGTCGCCACTCCGACGCGCTGGCGCTCTCGAAAATCATCGGGAAGCTGCAGTACCTGCAGACCGAGGTCGGGATTTACAACGACCTGTAAGCCTCTGAGGCACGGGCCACGTGTCTCGCCTGGGCGCTCGCACACCGTCTGCCGCCTGGCGTCCAAGGCCCGTACCTGAGGGACTTTATGGCGTCTGCCGTCGCTTTCCTGCTGCTGGTGGCCTGGGCGGCCGTGATGTGGCTCATGTGGCCACGCGGGCGCCGTGGCGGCGTCTACCAGGGCGCCTATGCTGACTATCTATCGACCGCTCACTGGGCGCGCTGCCGGCGCCTGGCGCTTGCGAGAGACGGTTACCGCTGCCGGCGTTGTGGCTCGACGCAGGCCCTCGAAATCCACCATCGGAGCTACGCCTACCCGTGGCACGAGCACGAGCACCTGGAAGTCCTCGAGACGCTATGCAGCCGCTGCCACGCCAGGCACCACGGCCGCTCGAGAAGTTCAGTACTTTTAGGCTATTGGCCGCTCCGAATCCTTCGCCGACAATTGGTGCATGGGACATGATTACGACCTGTATTTCGGCCAGGACACGCCTGCGGTTTCGCCGGCGTTCCGGCGCCGCGCCGCGGCCTGGGAACGGGCTGAGCAACTTCGAGACGAGCGCGAACTAGGTGAGTTATGGCCAGACTTCGAGAGCGGCCCTGGTGGCCGCAGGAAACGGAGAGGAACTGGGACCGAGACGAGTTTCAACGATGGCAACGAAGACACGAGGAGCTTAAAAACATGGCGATAATCGCGAAAGCAGGGCCGACGTTCATCCCGGCGCCAGAGGGCGCTCACGCAGCCGTCTGTGTCGACGTGGTCGACCTCGGGACGCTGGAGGTCAACTACGGCGGCAAGAGCAAGAAGCAACACAAAATCCGCATTGTCTGGCAGATCGACGAAAACATGGAGGACGGCAAGCCGTTCCTGGTGCAGCAGCGCTTCACGCTCAGCCTGCACGAAAAGGCCGGCTTGCGCAAGGTGCTCGAAAGCTGGCGCGGCCGCCAGTTCACCGAGGAAGAGCTGCAGGGTTTTGACGTTGAAACCGTCATCGACAAGCCGTGCCTGGTGAACATCATCCACCAGAACAAAGCCGGCTCGATTTACGCTAATGTCACCAGCGTGATGCGGCTGCCCAAGGGCATGGCTGTGCTGACGCCGCGCGACTACATTCGGGTGGTCGACCGGAAGCCCGAAGACCAAGCGCCTGAGCAGGACTTCGGCAACATCACCGACGATGACGTGCCATTTTAGGAGTGAAACATGGAAGACCGCAGGCCACCATCAGGCATCATTGAAATTACGCGCTCGTTCAGCTTCAAGCTCAACGTCGGCAACTACGAGTCGCGCGACTTTTTCTGCTCGCAGAAGGCCGAGTGTTTCCCCGAGGAAGCCGAGCGCATCGCCGAGGCGTTGCACACCTTCTGCAAAGCCATGACGATGCGGGCGGTCAACGCCTACATCGCCGAGAATGGAGTGCGAAGCCGTGAGCAGCGCTAACCTGTCGCTCTATCAAATCGAAACCGAGCTGCTGGACCTGCTGCGCTTCCGCGAGGACACGGTGACGGACGCGGACATGACGCCGGCCGAGCAGGCCGAAACGCTCGCCACGGTCGACCGCCAGATTGAGGAGTATATCAAGCGCGAAGTCAAGAAGGCTGACGGCATCGCGAGCTACCTGCGCGAGTGCGAGACACGTGCCGAAGCCCTGAAGGCGGAAGCCAAGCGGCTCAAAGAGCGGGCCGATGCCTGGGAGCAGCGGCACGACCGTATCAAATCCGGCGTGCTGCGCGTGATGCAGCTGATGGGCTTCAAGAAAATCGAAGGCCAGCAGTCGACCTTGGCTATCCGCAAGAATCCGGCCAGCGTCGACATCCGGCAGCCCGAGCTGGTGCCAGAGGTCTATCAGCGTGTTACGGTGACCTTGAACGCTTCGCTGTGGAATCAGCTCTGTGCCGCGAATCCTGGCTTGGCCACAGCCACAGTCAACCGCGAGCCCAGTAAGTCAGCCATCAAGGAAGCGCTGAAGCGCGGCGATGGCGTGCCTGGCTGCGAGCTGCGTGAAGGGTCTGTCCGTCTGGAGGTCGAATAGCATGGAACCAGATACATCCTGGCACATCAAAGTCGAGGGCTCGTCGAACGTCGCGAGCTATGGTTACGACGAACCAGGCCGGAGCCTGGAAGTCCGATACAAGTCGGGCGCGCTGTGGGAGTATCACAAGGTGCCGCCCGACAAGTTCAAGGGTCTTAATGAAGCGCAGAGCAAAGGCCGCTACGTGGCCAGCGCGATCATTCCAGACTACACCGGCATTCGACTTTACCCGCTGCCGCCTGACAAGCCGGCGGCTTAACAAGCTCTCGAAGGCGTCGCCGCGTCCCATCGCCGGCGCCTCGGAGACGGCGGGCCGGCTAAAACCACGGGGGTGGAGGGCTGGCCCGCTTAGTATTACGAGTGAGCGGCTACAGGCGCGCCGTAAGGCGCCGAACGCCCGAGGAACCTGGTGAGGCCTCGGGACTGGCCCGGCCTCAGCCGCTCGCTGGTGGTACTCGATGTACTTGCGCAAGTGTGCAGCTCCGATGTAACATCTAACCTATGTCTGACACTATCCTCTTCCCGACCGTCAAACTCGAATCCTTTAACCGCGGCCACAAGGGCGGCCACGCTCAGTTTTCCTCGACCTTCCCGAAAGCCGTCGGCGACGCGATGGGCTGGAACGGCATCCCTGACGGCGTCACGAGCGCGAAGCTCGAAGGCAACCTGGCCGCGACGCACGTGGTGTTGAAGCCCAAAGACGGCCCGCTCTCAAAGTGGGAGCTGGGCTTCGACGCGACCGCAGTCGGCGGCTTCGAGGTCTTCCGCCTGGAGCTGGAAGGCCACAAGGGCAAGGGTCACCGCATCGAGCTGCGCTTCAAGGTTGCCTTCGCCGATAAGCAGGCGTGTCGATACCTGGAAGAGTACATCACCAACGCCGGCGAAGCCAAGGCCAGCCTGGTCGTGAGCTACATCCAGCAGACCAAGATGGACCTGCAGCCCAGTGACCAGCAGAACGACTTGGCAGGCGACGAACGCCGCAAGGCGACGTCCGCGGAAAGCGACTGATGCAGAAGATCAGCCACATCTGCGACGTGTGCGGGGCGACCAAGAAAGAGACGAATCACTGGTGGCTGCTGGAAGAAAACATGGGCGGCGTTTTCAAACTGCGCACCTGGAGCGAACAGTTGGCCACGGTGAATGGCGTCCAGCACCTTTGCTCGGAGCAGTGTGCCGTCGCGATGGTGTCGCGTTTCATGGAGGCAAACTGAATGGCTGACCAGAACAGGCTCGGCAGCGGCCCCATCGAGCCAGAGCACATAGAGAAAATGAACAAGGTCGCGCGCGCTCTGGATCAGCTCTTTAATGGCGACACCCGCGGCGCTGACCGTTCTACCGGCTTCGTCTTGCTGGTCTTCCCGTTTGGAGAAAAAGAAGGTCGATGCAATTACATTTCAAACGGCGCTGACCGGAAAGACATCATCAAGCTGCTGCGAGAACAGGCAAACCGTTTTGACGAGGGCGTAATGTGAGGGGGCCGGCACAACTCGAAAAGGACCTGGAGCGCACCTGCTCGGACTTCTTGGCCTGGGACGGCTGGCGGACGCTCAAGACCGACCCAGTCAGCCGGCGCGAGTGGGGTAAAGGCTTCGGCGAAAAAGGGATGGCAGACCGGCTGTACATCCGCTACTGGCCCACCCAAACCTGTGGCGGATTAGCCCAAGTGCTTTGGATCGAATGGAAGCGGATGTGGCCCGGGCGGAAAGTGGCCACCAAAGCCCAGGCCAACCAGCTCGACTGGATTCTGGCCGAACGCGCCCGCGGCGCTCTGGTGTTGCTCGCTGGCGTCGACTTCGAGGCGACCTTCGAGGCCTTCAAAGCCTGGTATGCGGCCAGCGGCCTGCAGCGACGCCGATGAGATACCCACTCGAGCAGCGCGCGGCGCTGATGCGCTACCTGTCATTTGATCGGCGTCGGCGGGCGCTGTGGATGCAGCTCAGGCGCCGGCTTACCATGGGCCAGCTCACGCCAGCCGAGGTCGAGCAGCTCAAGCGCGAGTTTTGGCAAGCCGGACGCGAGGACGTCGCGCTGGCCAAAGGCGAGCGGTGAGACGCCGGCAAACGGTCAGACAGCTACGGCCGCGGTGTTGCTTCATCTGCGGCGATGACGGGGCGTGCGAGCACAAGGAAGTTACCCTGCTGCCGACGAGCCAGAAGCCGGCCGCGATCGCTCGCCTGGTCGAGAAATTCACAGGATTTGAACAGGTCGAACCTGAGCCAACTGTCTTATTTTTCAAGCCAAACAGGCGCCGGAAGCCGCCAGCTGTGGAAAAAGCCAGTGCAAAAGCTGTGGACGGCTGTGGAAAAAACAGCCGCCGCGCCTGAACTGTGGAAAAAACGGCCGCTTTTCCACTGCTCGTTCACAGAAATCCTCACAGCTTAAACCACTGACAGCAGCGGGTTTGCGCTCAAAAAGCCGAGTTTTCCACAGTACCTACTAATACTGTTCTTAGGGTGTAAATAGCAGCAGCAGAAAGTCTTATCCGGTTTGCGTGGATCCTGAAACACCCGAACGCCTTCCGGCGTCCCCCTCGTTTGGGGGTAGTGTGCTACAGTTTTCCCAGGCTATGACGTTCTCGATGTTCGAGATAATCACGGCGCTGGCCGCAGTCGCGATGGTGGTCTTAAACCTGAGCCTGCGTAGCGGCATGAACCAGCTCAAGGTCGCCTTCGAGAAGGACCTGGCGGGCATCCAGTTGCAGGTCGCCAACCTTCGCGCCGAGCTAATTAAAGAGCAGGCCGACTTACACCTGCAGATCATGGCAACCATGGCAAACGGTTTCCTGCCACGGAAAGAGGCTGAAGCGATGCACGAGGCCAACACGACACGCCTAGAAGGCCTGCACGACCAGATGCAGGCTCTCGCGACGCGCGTCGGCGACATAGGCTAGGACTTGCGCACCTGCCCAAGTCGGTTGTAGACTTCCAGTTACACCACCATGCAACCTGAAGATTACCTTAAACCACAACCTCTCGTTTATCTGCTGTGGGTACAACGCTTCGATCTTTTCAAGGTCGGCTTCAGCGGCAACTTTCCGCGTCGGGTGAGCGACATTCAGAACCACTTGCCTTTTCAGGTGCGCGTGATTGCTCTCAAACCAGCGACCCGAGAGACCGAGACTCGCCTCAAGCGCTCTCTCAGAAGATGGCGTGTTCGGGGGGAGTGGTTCGACCTTCCTGAGGACCAGGTCTGGGGATTGCTCAGATGGTTCGGTGAGGAAATTCCAGCCGATGTGGAGGCGTCGATTGTCGCAGCATGAGTGACGAAGAACCCAACGAAACCCAACAGCGAAAAAAGATGCACCAGGGTGCTTTCCTGGCTGCCTTCGAGAGGACGGCGCACATCGGCCTATCGGCCGAGGCCGCTGGCATTAACCGCTGGAACCATTGGGAATGGCTCAAGACCGACCCCGACTATGCCGCTGAGTTCGAGAAAGCAAAAGCCGTCGCCCAGATGGTTCTTGAAGATGAAGTAGTGCGGCGCGCCGTGCATGGCACGGAAGAAGCTGTTTATCACGATGGCAAAGTGGTGGGCCATCACCTCAGGTACTCGGACGTGCTGCTCATGTTCAAGCTGAAGGCTCTCGACCCCCGTATCTACCGGGAGCATCAGACGATCGAGCACACCGGCAAGGATGGCGCGCAGCTGATACCGCTCGAAGCCTGGGACGCGATCGGCAGGGCGCTGGCCAGCAATGGCAGCTCCAGCGTATAGTCGAGAACAACTCGAGACCTACAGCCGCGAGCCCGTAGGATTCCAGCAGGCCATTCTGCGGCGGTCGCTGTGGGCTCGCCAAGAGCAAATAGCTATCGCGGCAGCCGCCAGCCGATCGACCGCGGTGAAGGGCTGCCACGGCTCAGGGAAGACCTACGCCGTTTCCGGCTGCGTCCTTCACCACCTGGCCAGGTATGAAAGCGGCAAGGTGCTTACCATCGCGCCGACACTGCGCCAGGTCAAACTGATGTGGGAGGAAATCGAGCTAGCCAGGCAACGCTCTCTATTGCGTTTACCTGAGTGTTCGACGACCGGCCTGCGCATCAACGAAGAGCGTTACGGCCTGGGCTTCAGCGCGTCCAAAGGCGTCAACGCCCAAGGCTTCCACGGCAAGGACGTGCTTATCATCACCGACGAGTCGCCCGGTATCGGCGCCGACGTTTGGGACGCGGTCGAGGGCATCCGGTCAGCCGGCCGCGTGCGGCAGATCAAGCTCGGAAACCCGACCGTGCCGAGCGGCCCGTTTTTCGAGGACTTCACCCGCGGCCGAGCGGCGACCAATTGCATCACCATTTCAGCCTTTGACACGCCGAACTTGCTTAACCCGGACACCGGCCGGCCGTTCACCATCGAGCAGCTGCAGGCGCTGCCGGCAGACCAGCTCGAATACGCGCCCGTGCCGTACCTGGTCACCCGCTGGTGGGTGCTCGACAAGTTCATCCGATGGGGACCGAACAATCCGCGCTACATCAGCCGCGTGCTGGGCGAGTTCCCGAGCCAGTCGGAGTACGCCGTCTTCAGCCTCGAATGGATTGAGCGCGCCAGGCGTGAACCGACCGACCGCGAGCTGACTAGGGCGCGAGAAACGGGCTCATGGATCCAAGTCGGCATCGACGTGGCCGGCCCGGGCGACGACGAAACGACCGCGTGCGGGCGGGTGAACGGCATCATAGTGGCCCGCGGCGCCTGGTCGGAAGCTGACCCGCGCGGCGCCGTCGCCAAGTGGCTGAACGACCTCAAGCGAAACCAGCCCTACCGGCTCGGCCCGGTTGTCGTTGACATCGTCGGTATCGGCTACAACTTCGCGCTGCACCTGGCGGACCTGGGCTTCGAGGTCTTCGGCTTCAATGGCGGCCGCGTGCCGCTCGACCCTGAGCAGTTCAAGAACGCCAAAGCCGAGGCCTACTTCCGGCTGCGCGATATGTACAAAGCAGATTACGTCTGCCACGTGGCCGACACCCTCGACGAAGAGACCGAGGCGCAGCTCTCAGGCGTGATGTACCACGAGACCAGCCGCGGGCTCATCGAGGTCGAGCCCAAGGAAGACGCGCGGAAACGTGGAGTTAGTTCACCCGACAGAGCGGAAGCCGAAATCCTGGCCTTCTGTCACATCGTGCCGCGGGAGCAGACCTACACGATGGGCGGCCTGATTCAGATCAGCCCGATTTAGCGCGGTTGCGGCTGTACCATCGCAACTCCCACCATTGGCCAGAAGCAATTGCTTCCTGAGGCGTATACCCACGCTGACAACGCAAGTAGAAGCGTCGAGGAGTCCGGCGCGACTCTCGTGCTGCCAGGATCAAGTAAGCTGATCCGAACCCGCGCGCTCCTTTGGTCACAAGAAAGTGGCCGACCTCTGGACTGCAACCCTCTTGCATGTCGACATAAAGACGCGCTATCGCTCTGCTCACAGATCAGCCCGATTTGATGGGCTGGCCCTTGCGAGCATGTCTAAGCGCTGCGGCATAACCCGCGAACCAGCCCACAGTCATGGTACCAAAGGCAGTTGCACAAGTGCGCAGGCCTCGTGTAGAATCCGAACACACCACTATGCGCGCTATCCAAGCGACCGCGCTTCTCGCCGACGTTCGTCGTCGCATGCAGTACGCCCGCTATGAGCCTCAGAAAGGACTGATCCAAATGCCGAAGATTTACGCCCGCGAGCTGCGCGACCTGGAGAAAGAGCTGGCGCGCGCCGTCCGCAAGTACGGCCGGTTTAAGTCAGCACACGAAGGCCTCGCCATCATATACGAAGAGTTCGACGAGCTGAAGCTCGAAGTGTGGAAGCGGCCGAAGAAACGCAGCGAGACGCGCATGCGCAAAGAAGCCATGCAGCTCGGCGCCATGGCTGTCCGGTTTATGCTGGATATTTGCGGCCGGAAGGACGCCGACGAATGAAGTGGACGAACGACACGCCGCCGATGGTCTGCGCGACGCTGCTCACTGCTGACCGCCAGGCTTACACTGAGCGCGCCATCGAGTGTTTCCTGGCGCAGACCTACGAGTACAAAACCCTGCTGGTGCTTGACAACGGCCGCGAACCTTTCAAGGTCAACCCGACGATGTTCGCCAAAGTCCGCGACGCCAACGTCATCTTTGTGCACGTGGTGCGCAGCTCGACCGACACCATCGGCAGCCTTCGCAACCTTGCCGGCGAGCTAGCCAACGGCGCCCACATCCTTATGCACTGGGATTCCGACGACTGGAGCGCGCCGCATCGTATGGACGTGCAGGTCACGCAGTTGATGGCCGCCGGGCTGCTCGAAGAGCCGCGCGAGGTCGTCGGCTTCAGTGTGATGCCGTTTTACGATCGTAAAGACGGTTCGGCGTGGCTTTACAAGTCGAACAGCTACGCGCTAGGCACGTCGCTTTGCTACTGGCGCGACTTCTGGGCCCAGCACCACTTCCCTAACAAGTCGGTCGGTGAGGACACGGCCTGGTATCAGCAGTGTGGCGTCAAGGTTGCCGTTTCTACAGCCTGCCTTCTGAAAGAGCCGCTGATGATAGCCGAGCGGCACGACGGAAATATGAGCAAGCCCGGCCCGGTTGAGTTCGACATGCGCGGCCAGCGCAACAAAGACTGGTCGCGGCTATCGCCTGAAACCGCGGGGCTGTTCGAGCTGCTCTTGGGGTATGAATAATGTCTGTGTGGTATTGTGTTCCCTCGAAGCGCACGCCTGAGGAAGGCACGCTCGGCAAATGGCGCCAGATGGGCTATAAAATCATCGTCGCCCGGGAGGAAGCCGACGGCGACACCATTGCCGATAAAATCTGCTGGGTCGACGCCTACCTGGGTTGGCCGCGCAGCGTCAACCTGCTGGTCAAGATTGCCATGGAGCTGGATCCGGCGGCTCAGTGGTTTGTCACCGGCGGCGACGACTACGTCCCTGACCTGGCGCACGACGCCGAGGAAATCGCCCAGCAGTGCACCAAGCATTTCGGCTGCCTCAAGCAGCCGTGCGACTTCGGATGTGGCCCATGTGAGATTGAGACCTTCGGCGTGATGCAGCCGACGGGCGACCGCTGGGGCGAAGGATCTTGCACCACGTGTGGCGGCCGCGGCTGGTATAACCGCATCTTGAGGGAAGGCCCGACCTACACCAACTGCGAGGACTGTAGCGGTTCTGGGCGCTCGGCACTACTCGACCGCATCTGTGGCTCGCCCTGGCTCGGCCGCGACTTCTGCCGGCGAGCGAACGGCGGACGTGGTCCCTTGAACGAGGCGTACTTCCACAACTTCGCCGACGAAGAGCTGCAATGCGTCGCGCGTAAACTGGGCGTGCTGTGGCAACGGCGCGACCTCATCCACTATCACCAGCACTGGGCGCGCACGAGCCGCGGCGACCGCGAGAATGAGCCAGCCTGGGCAAAGGCCATCAACGATCCGAAGCTGAGCGACTGGGAGCGCAGCAAGACGCTGTTTGCAGAGCGCAAGGCCGCCGGCTTCCCGGGCTACGAGCCGCTCGCATGATACCGACGCAGCTCAGCCAGCTCTACCCGCCGAACACGCCGAACACGCCGATGAGCGAAGTGGATCCCGATTTTCGCGGGATGTCGCTTTTGCTCTGGCGGCAGCTCAAAATCAGCGAGCAAGCCGAGCACTGGCGCAAAAAGCAGCAGGGCAAGCCAGCGTTGCCTCAGAAGTGGCGAGAGCGCGCGCCGGCGACGGCTCGCGACCGTTACGGGCTCAAGGGTATCTGATGGCACAGCCAGACAAGCCCATCAAGCTGCTGCCGGCGCCGCGGCCGACAGCCTACCAGCGCCGCGTCAAGTTTTGCTACGATAGCGCGGCCCTTCGCCGGCTGATGGAAGACGAAGAACTGGCCGAATGGCGGCTGGTGGCCGCGTTTTCTGAAGCCGGCGGCCTGCAGTACGTTCTGATTTTCGAGAGGGAGGTCTGATGTATCCCGACACCTTCAGCCAGTACGACGAAGAGCAAGCCATCCTGAAGTACTTCAAACAGCCCTGGTCTGAGACGCCGCGGTTCCTGGACATCGGCGCCTGGGACCCGAAAGTCTTCAGCAACACGCGCGCACTGTTTGAGCGCGGCTGGTCGGGTGTCGTCATCGACCCGTCGCCTAACGCTCTGCTCGGCCAGCTCAAAGAATACGGCGACGAGGATTCGGGCGTACAAGTCGTCGCCGCGGCCGTGTCTCTCGGATCCGTTCCCACGTCCATGTGGATAACAGCCGACAGCGTAAGCACGTCGAGCAAAACCGTGTACGAGCTGTGGAAAGAAAAAGGCGGTTTCTTCGGCCGCATGATCGTGGTGCCGATAACCTGGGCGCAAATCAACAACTGGTGGGGCGGCTTCCAGTTCGTCAACATCGACGCCGAGGGCTTGAGCGTCGACCTCTTCCGCGCGATGCTTGAATCCGGCGCCGAGCCTGACTGCTGCTGTGTCGAGCACGATGGCCGCCTGGTCGAGCTGGCCGAGCTTGCGACCACGCGCGGCTACAAACTGCTCTACTCGAACGGCACTAACGCGGTGTTCGGGAAATGAGCAACGTCTATATCACCTTCAGCGGCCCGGAGTTCGACGAGTCGACCAAGCTCATAGTAGAACGTGCGCGCGACTTCGGCGCCGACGAGGTCATGGTCTACGATGACCGCTGGCTGATGAAGCGCACCAAGTTCTATATGGCGAACCGCTGGATATTTGACCGCCGTCCCGCTATGGGCTTCGGCTGGTGCAGTTGGAAGCCCTACATTATCGGCGAAGAGCTGCGCCATCGCCAGCCGGGCGACGTCGTGCTGTACACCGACGCCGACACTTACCCAATCGCTGACCTGCGCGGGCTTTTCGAGCACGCCCGCCAGCGCGGCGTGATGCTGTTTGAAGAGCAAGGCTGCAACCATCGCTTTTTTACTCGGGCGGAATGCTGGCGCGCCATGGGCGTCGAGCCACAGCTGGATACAGCGCTCGCCTGCGGCCGTTTCCAACTGTTTGCGGCCGAGTGGAACTGGCAGCCGTTCCTGGAACGCTGGCAGCACTTCAGCCTCGACGAGCGCTGTCAATTCCATGAGCCAAATCCTGAGGACCGCGAAGTTATCCGGCACAGCGCCGAACAGTCAGTGTTGAGCCTGGTCGCGCTCGACTGGAAGATTCCGCTGCACAGAACACCAGACCAGGCCGGCTGGCCACGGGAGTGGAACGGGACGTACAAACTTGAGGACGCCTACCCGCAGGTCTTCGTGCAGGCCGGCACACGTTCGCACTTGCCTGGTGTGTACGGCTCGAAGTACCGCAACCTTGGGCAAAGCAGGGGGGACTTCTGAGCGACCAAGGCATGCTGAGTTTCGACCCGGAAGAGCTTGCCGAGGACATCACGGCCGGCAAGCACGGCGGCGAGCCGCACAGCACGAAGGCCAACCCGAGCAAGCCGCGGCGCGCAAATGAGATTTACCGCATCCAGCGCTGGCTTCTGCATGGTTCGCCGCACTGTGATGCCGAGGGGCGACGCAATTCCACTGCCGACGAGTACGTTACACGGTTCGGGAAGCTGTACCAGAGCATCAGCGCGCGGTTTTCAGACATGAAAGACCTCGGGATGTTGACGCCAGTGCTCGACGAAGCGGGCGACCAGCTCGAACGGGAGACTTCAGCAAGCGGGGAGCTGGGTAGCGTGTGGCGCCTGCGCACGCCTCTGGAGTACGCCATTTGGCTCGAAAGCCAGACGCTGCGCGCAGACTTCGCCGAGCTGAAGACTACTGGCGAATACGAGGACTGGCTGCAGCTAGACTTGCCATTATGAACCTTCAAAACATCGCCAGCCACACCATCGACGTCGACTTGCTGCCGTGGACGCCGCGCACGCTCGACGCCGGGTGTCGAGACTTCGACTTCACCCGCGGCATTTTCAACCTACGGCCGAATGGTACGATTCTTGCGCTCGACCCCGACCCGGAAATGATGGGGCCGCCGGCTGACCTCAGGGGCGTGTACTTTCGCCGCGTCGCTCTGGTGGGAAAACCGCGCGAGACTTCTGGCTATTTCATGGGCTCGACCGGGCACGGCAACTTCCTGTCCGAGCTGCCACAGTATTACGACATGCGCAAACTCGACGTTATGTGCATCAGTATCTGCCAGCTCGGCGTCCCTTGGGACCTGGTTAAGCTCGACATCGAGGGCGCCGAGTTCGATGTGCTGAACGAGTGGCCCGGCCCGATCGCGCGGCAGATCAGCGTCGAATTTCACGACTGGGATAAGCCCGACATCCGCGACGGCACGTACTACTCGGAGCTGTTCGCTCGGCTCGCCACGTTCGGCTATCGCGTCGTGCAGCACGAGCTGAGCATCCAAGGGACGGGCCGCGGCCACTGGGATACACTAATCGTCTTAGACGATGAGAAACGCACAGCTGGCGGCTGAGCACATGAGTCAAGCTCTCAAGGAAGCCTCGATAGCTTATGCGAGTACGCTGCACACGCCGCTGCAGGACTTCGAGAGCGCGGCAGTGTGGGGGCTCGTCAAGGCCGCGATGCGCTTCGATGCTAGCCGCAAGGTCCCATTCTGGGCATTCGCGAAACACCGAGTGCGCGGCCAGATGGCTGACATGCTCAGCCGTGACAAGACCCGTCACGACTCACCCCGAGCGTCGGAACGGATTGAAAACGTCGACGTCTCGGTCGTGATGACGCCATCGCCGACATCGAGCATTTTGCTGGCAGCTGTGGAGTCACTTCCGCCGCGGCTGCAGACTATCATCAAGCTGCGTTACTTCAAAGACTTCAGCCAGGCCGAAGTCTCGACCGCCATCGGACTGCGCAGCCTGGGAAGCCGCGCCTGCGTGTTGGAGCACAAGGCGCTCGACCAGCTTCGGGCCGAGCTGGCCCTGCGCGGCGTGCGCAGACTGGAAGATGTGTTATGAGCCAAACCGAGCAGTACCCAGACGTGAACTTCTGCGGCTGCTGTGGTCGCCAGATGAATGGAGAACAAGCCGTAACGCGACCAGGCCGCGAGCCTGACCAGTTTTGTGTCGACTGCGATGAGCACATTCTGCAGAATGGTCGCCCGCCGTGGGAGCGCGCGGCAGCAGGGCAGGACAAGAAGTGCCCTTACACTCTAATATGAAGCTCGTCGCTTTAATGCCTGTTAGAAACGAGGGCTGGTGTCTCGGCCTCAGCCTGCGCGTCGCGCTGATGTGGTGTGACGAGGTCGTCGTCTTCTTGCACGCTTGCACTGACAACTCACACGACATCGCCATCCGCGTGGCCACGGCAACCAACCGTGTCACCGTGGTAGGGACCGACCGGCGGCCGTGGGATGAAATGGAACATCGCCAGGCGTTGCTGGAGCTGGCGCGCATTAAAGGCCGGCCAGACGCGCCCGATGGGCCCGGCGCCACGCACATCGCGCTCGTCGACGCCGACGAAGTCCTGACCGCCAACCAGCTGCCGAACATCCGTGGATGGATAGAGCGCTTCAACCCGCGCCAGCTGGTGCAGCGCCGGCTTGAGCTGCCGCTCTTCAACCTGCGCGGCGGCGTGCACCAGTACCACCTTAACGGCCTGTGGGGTGAGCGCTCGACGACCGTGGCATTCGAGGACACGCCCAGGCTGCACTGGGCCGGCGACCGCTACCACCATCGCGAGCCGATGGGGCTGCAGCTCGTTCCTTACAAGCCCATCACTCACCGCGAGGGCGGCATCCTGCACTTGTGGGGCGCGAGCGAGCGGCGACTGCGCGCCAAGCACGCCCTCTATAAAATGGTCGAGCGGCTGCGCTGGCCTGAGAAGTCGACCAAGGAAATCGACGACTATTACAACCAGGCCATCTACAACCTTACGGGGCGACCGTGGGCATACGCACCCGTGCCGCCGGCCTGGGTTGAGCCCTACAAAGAGCTGATGGCCGAGTGGCTCGACGTCGACCGCGAGCCCTGGCAAATCGCCGAGTGCGAGCGTTTCGTGCACGAGCACGGCCGCGACACTTTCCGCGGGCTGGATCTTTTCGGAATCGTATGATCTTGGCCGCGCGATCGCTCGGAGCTTTGCTGCTCATCGTGTTCCTGCATGCGATGTACGTGGTCTTCCGCGGCGACTTCGACCCGAACGACACCAACGCGCCGCTGGAAATCTGGCGCGGCATCATGCCGCTGCTGGCGTTCCTGGTACTGGCCTGGTGGCTGCTCTTCCGATGACCTGGCTGGCATTCGCGGTGTGGATCGGCAGCCTGTTTCAGTGTCCGCCGCCGCAACCTGGCGACGACATCATCGTCCGCAAGTGCGGCGAGCTGCCTGATCCCGTCGACTACTACCGATGTGTCACGAATAACTTCAGATGCGGGCCGCTCGCCGGCCAGCTGTGATACACTTCCCCCAACGTGACCATCAAACTGCGGGTTAAAGGCTTCCTCTACGGCTTGCTTGTCCGCACGGCACGCCGTCTCACTCCACGCCAGCCAACCGAGACGCCGGAATCGCGCGCGCTCAAGAACGCCCTGGTCGAGGCCTTCAGCGACAAGCGCGTCATCGAGGCGCGCAACTACCAGGAAAACTTAGAGCGTGCCTGCGAGCTGGTCGAGGCGCGCCAGATGGCTGGCGCTGGGCCGTGGCTTCCCGAGGGCAGCCGCGTGGCCCTGGCCGAACACCCGACGCTGTCCGGTGTCAAAGTCCGCGAGGCGAATCCGATTGTGAGCCAGGGCGCCTTTGGCGACGTCGAGCTGGCGCTGCAAAACGTCGAGTGGCGCCGTGAAATCAATCTCAGCTGGATGGAGTTCAGCCGCTGGGGCATCCAGCAAATCATGCTCATTTCGCGGCTGTATTTCATCAAAAACCCGTTAATCCGGCGAGTTATTCAGATCGCGAGCACTTATGTGTTCGGCCGCGGCGTCGAGGTCACCTCAGACGACGAGGACGCCAACGAAGTGCTGCAGGAGTTCTTTGAGCGTAACGCCCGCACGCTCGGCCCGATCGCGCTCACTGAGGCCGAAGAGCAGAAGTACTACGACGGCAACTTGTTCTGGATTTTCTTCCCTGACACCGACAACACCGGCAGCGTCGACGTGCGCACCATCGACGCGACCGAAGTGCTCGACATCATCACCGACCCGGACGATGCGGACACGCCCTGGTTGTACCGCCGGCTCTGGACTGAGCGCAACTTCGACAGCGCTAACGGCCAGGTGTCGACGCAGACCAAGGAAGCCTGGTATCCGGCCATCGGCTACGAGCCCAAGGCGAAGCCCGACAGAATCGGCAGCTTCCCTGTGATGTGGGACACGCCCATCTATCACCGCAAGTGCGGCAAGGTCAGCAAGTGGCGTTTCGGCTGTCCGATCATTTACCCGGCGCTTGACTGGGCCAAGGAAGCGCGCAGGTTCCTGGAAGCCTGCACGACCGTGCAGAAGGCGCTCGCGCAGTATTCGATGACCGTCACGACCAAGGGCGGCCAGCAAGCCATCGAGGGCTTGAAGCAGCAGCTTGAGACCACCATCGGGCCGCAGGCGCCCATCTGGGACACCAACCCGCCGGCCGTCGCCGGCGCGACCTTCGTGTCGGGCACTGGCACCAAGGTGTCGCCCTTCCAGCAGCGCGGCGTTGGCGCCAACCCCGAGGAAGTCCGCCAGCTCAAGCTCATGGTGTGCATGGTTGTCGGCGTTCCCGAGACCTTCATGGCCGATGTGTCGACGGGGAACCTCGCGACCGCGACGACGCTCGACCGGCCTACCGAGCTGACCTTCCTGGCAAAGCAGGACGCCTGGCGCGAGGACCTGGCTGTCATCGGAAAGTATGTGCTCGGCGTGAGCAAAGCCGCGCCCTCGGGCAAGCTGCGCGAAGCTCTGAGGCGCCGCGAAATGAGCCAACGTGACATCGCCGGCCTGGTCATCCGCGAGCGCGAGCGCAGGCTAGTTGATGGCCAGATGCGGTATGTCACGGTCCTTGAGGCGAAGGCTGCGAAGCCGGCGCAGCCGGCGGCCATCAACGTCATGGTGACGTTCCCAGCCATCCGCGAGGGCGACATGCTGCAAATCGTCCAGGCTATTGTGCAGGCGCTCACGCTCGGCGACAAAATGGGCGGCGTGCACGGCATCGACGAGCGCGCCGGCATTTTCGCGCTGATGAAAGCTCTGCCTGGCATCGACAACGCCGAAGAGCTAATTGAGGCGATGTACCCTGAGAAGGCCTATAAGGACATCATCGACCGCACAGAGGAAGAGGACGAGCCGCCGCCGCCAACGCCGCCGGCTGCAGCGCCTGGCCAAGTGACGCCGGCACCAGCCGCGGCCGGCCCGCCGGCAGACTCGACCGAGCCGCAGGCGAGCAACAAAGAGTCGCTGGTTTCCGCGGCGACCATGTTGAGCCAAGTCGGCAGAAGGCTATTGGAGCGATCAGGCAGGCCTCAGCAGCCGACGCCCGTAAACGTGAAAATCGAAACGCCGCGAGCCGCTCGACGGTCGCAAGTCGTTCACCGCGACAAAGACGGCCGTATCGAGAGAATCGAAGAGGTAGACGATGGCCAGTAACGCCTACATCTCTGACACAGCCGCGAACGCAGAAGCGAACGCGCTCACCGCGCTGCTCAATGGCGGCACGCTTGAAATTTACACGACGCCACAGCCGGCGAACGCCAACACGGCCGTTACGTCGCAGACCTTGCTCGCTACGCTCACTTTTGGCAATCCAGCTTTCGGCTCGGCCGTTGCCGGCATCGCTACTGCCAACGCGATCGCATCAGGCACGGCCGTGGCGACTGGGACCGCAGTTTGGTTTCGCTGCCTCAAGTCGGACGGCACGACTGTGGTCTGTGATGGCTCGGTTGGCACGTCTGGCTCAGACTTGAATCTCAACTCGACAGCCATCCAGACCGGCGCGACCGTGTCCGTTACCTCGCTGACCTACCAGGCCAAAGAGCATTAGGCGCCGTCGGCGGCCGATGGCGATTAGCAACATCACGTCCGCGTTTCACCGCACGACGACGACGGGCGTAACTCAGCTCGCCTTCAACGCGCCGCAGACGCCCACAAGTGGCCACATCCTGCTGATGGACTGCGGATGTACTGGGGGCGCCCACATCACCGAAATCGACCAGACCAATGTGGCCTGGTCGAACCTGTTCGCCATCACCGGCGACGAGAGCCAGCTTGAGCTGTGGATCGGAGTGGTTAGCGCGTCGGCGTCGACCGCGGTAACCATCAAGACGAGCGGAAGTGTCAGCTTCATCTATGGCAAGTATTCGGAATGGTCAGGCCTGGGTACGAGCCTCAATGGGCGCCCGGTTACCAACCTGGGCGGCAACGCCAATACCGCGCCGACTCAGAGCCTGGTCACGACCTACGCCAACGTGCTGCTGCTGGCGAACCTGACGAGCCCGGCTGATTCCTATAGCAGCGGACCCACGAACAGTTTCATAAGCATTGCATCGAGCGGCGCGCCCGTTGGATCCGTCCCAATGACCGAGGGCGCCTACCGGATCGTGTCGGCGACAGGAACCTACAGCACGCAGTGGACGGTTACGGGCGGCAACTTCTGGGATAACTGGCTGGTCGCGATCGGCGACGCCAGCCTGATCCCGATAACCGGCACTGGCACAGAGCACGACGGCGGCCCGGCGTTCACTGGAACGGGCGCGCAAAACTTCAGCGGCACGGGCGCCGAACATGACGGCGGCCCGGCCTTCGTGGCTTCCGGCGCCCTCAACTTCAGCGGCACGGGCGCCGAGCACGACGGCGGCCCGGCGTTCACTGGAGCTGGCGCCGAGACCTTCTCAGGGAGTGGCACGGAAGCCGACGGCGGCCCGGCCTTCGCGGCGAGCGGCG